>Ga0307973_1000198_pt1 | contig 34820 bp, 23 predicted proteins | sample OrgLakmetagen782_FD_201837 | JGI IMG/M metagenome (GOLD analysis project Ga0307973, IMG submission 201837) | Saline water microbial communities from Organic Lake, Antarctica - #782 | ecosystem: Environmental > Aquatic > Non-marine Saline and Alkaline > Saline | place: Antarctica: Organic Lake...
GTTTTCCTATCGCATTAATCGTTCTCAAAGCAAGGAAACTATTTTCAACAATTTAATAAGGAGAATGGTTACCACTAAAAATATTACTCACGCTCAATTAATATGTAGCTAAATAGTGACCTCTATCAATTTTTATAAATTTACCCAAAAATTCAGATGATGAAAAAAATAGCCCTCCATTGGCAGATATTGATAGCGTTGATAGTGGCCATCATATATGGAATTGTTTTTTCTACTTCTTATAAAGTTGATGAACCGTCTGTTGAAAAACTTGAGCAGCGAAATGTGCCCGAGGAGGTTCTGAGTTCATTTGAATCGTTAACCGGCAAGGAATACGTCACGCTCGAGAGTTTTCAGGAAGCTATAAGAGATGTGCTCACCAAAGAAGCGTATAAGACCTATTACCCTGTAATTGAAGATGCGGCGTATCATAACCCGCCGGTATACTACATCAGCTGGATAGGGGAGATGTTCCTCAGGGCATTGCGGATGCTTATTATTCCGCTAATACTTAGCAGCCTTATTTCCGGGGTTGCCAACATCGGGTCAGGGAAAAATCTGGGACGGCTTGGGTTAAAAACTATGGGATATTATGTGATGACCAGTGTTTTTGCTATTATGACAGGTCTTGTGCTTGTTAATGTTATCCAGCCGGGCAAGGGTGCCGACCTTAATTTCAGCAAAGCGGTGGAGGGTTTGGTTGAAGAGCAAAGGAACCTGCGCGAGATTATCATTGAAATTGTCCCCTCCAATATCTTTGAAGCTTTCATGACCAGCGATATGCTTTCGATAATATTTTTTGCGATGCTTGTGGGTTTCTTTATTACGCGCACTTCTGCTAAATCAAAAGCGCTCCTCACTGATTTTTTTAATGCTTTTTTCGATGTGATGATGAAAATTACGATGTTCATTATTCGTTTTACACCCATTGGTATTTTTGGCATCGTAACGAAAGTAGTCGCTGATCAGGATGATTTACTGGGTTTGATGGGACGTATGGGAATTTATATGGGCACCGTCATCGGCGCCCTGCTGATTCATGCTTTTATAGTTTTGCCGCTGCTTGTCAGGATTGTAGGGAAAGCCAATCCCTTAAAGCATTTCAATAATATGAGCGCTCCTTTGATGACCGCATTTTCCACCTCCAGCTCCGGAGCCACGTTGCCTCTGACGATGAATGCCGTAGAGCACAACTCAGGAGTATCTAATAAAGTAACCAGTTTCACACTGCCTCTGGGGGCCACTATCAATATGGACGGAACGGCTCTTTATGAATGTATTGCAGCCCTTTTTATTGCACAGGCCTATGGTGTAGATCTCACCATTGCCGCACAATTTACGGTAGTGATTACTGCTTTGCTGGCCTCCATTGGTGCGGCGGCAATCCCTATGGCCGGGCTGGTGATGATAACTGTGATATTAACTGCGGTTGGATTGCCGCTGGAAGGCGTAGGACTTATTCTTGCGGTTGACCGGATATTAGATATGTTCAGGACGGCTACCAATGTGTGGAGCGATACTTGTGGCGCGGTAATTATAGCAAAATCAGAAGGTGAGGAAACCACAGTAGGGCAATAAGAAGCGTTAATTATCGGGAATGCCTTTGATGAGCGTTGCGAGCTCTTCAATATCTACAGGCTTATCAACACAGCCATAGATACGGTGTTTTTTGATGAGTTTTTCGTACTTCTCAAAAAGGGCGGAAATGAGAATGACGTGGGATTTTCGTTTCGGATAGCGCTGCAGCAGGTCAAAACCATTTCCCCTTGGCAGGTCAATGTCCAATAGCAGCAAATCAGGCTTTTCCTTATCAATAATTCTCTTGGCATCTTCTATGAGTTGGGCGGTGCCTACAATTGCTACATTGGAACAATATTCATTACAAATTAGCTCAAGCGATTTGATGGCATCCGGCTCATCATCAATTATCACGGTTTTTATCATCTTGCTTAATCATTGGTATATTATTGAAAACCACTTTAGTGCCCTGCATGGGAGCACCCTCCTTTTGCAAATCTAAATAATCCAGTGTAATATTACTATAATTTAGTTGATTTAGCAGGCGAATTCTTTTTCTTACGATAGCGCTTCCACGCGATGTGTGCATGCTCTTATGCTCCAGTTCCAAAGCTTTAGCCATTCCTACGCCATTATCATAAACCGCGATTTGCAGAAGGCCGTCCTTTATTGTAAAAGAGATTTCGATGAGGCCCCTGGTATTTTGAAGATACCTGATGCCATGCAGGATTGCGTTTTCCACAACAGGCTGAATAATCATAGCAGGAATCAGCATATTAGATAAATCAGCGGAAGGAGGCATATGGATACGGTAGTCGAAGGCGTTTTTCATCCTCAGGTTCTCGAGCTCCAGGTATAACTCAATAATCTCAAGTTCTTTTTTAATGGTAACCATCTCTTTACTGGAGTTTTCAAGGAAAAGCCGCATCAGCTTGGCAAACTTACTGAGGTATTTGCTGGCAAAAGCAGATTTGTTTTCGAGTAGAAAACGGTGTATGCAGTTGAGCGAATTAAAAAGAAAATGGGGATTCATTTGGTTGCTCAGCGCCTGTTGCCGGTATCTGCTAATACTTTGCTGTGCCTCCTCTTTAATTTTTCTGTTGCGAATAATAAGCATGGTGATGACAAGCACAAATAGAAGCAGCACAATACCGGCTATGGTAAAAAACCAGGTGGATTTCCAATAAGGTTTTTCTATCGTAAAAGGAACCGCTGTGGCTTCTTTACTCCATAAACCAATTTTATTTTTAACGGCTATTTCAAAAACATAATCCCCGTAAGGGATATAAGGAAAAAATACCTCATTGTTGGTGGTGTATTGCCATGTTTCGTTTAATCCTTTGAGGCGGTATCTGTATTGCAACTTTTTGTCGTGATTATACACCAGGGGGCTGTAACGAAAGCCTAACGTGTTTTTGGGGTAGGGTACTTTGATTGGGTGATCTAATTTGCTGTGGCTATATCCTCCGGTTATTTTTTGAATATATACAGGCAGGGTAGTAGTATCTTCTTTAATAATATCCGGGTTAAAATAGGAGACTCCTTTTTTGGTGGCAACGAAGATGACAGAGTCAATCATCCTGATTTTATTGATATGATTATCCGGGAGCCCTGAAGACTTGGTGATTTGCCGGATGGGTGTATTGGTATTTTTTAAGCAGATGATATTAACACCCTGGTTAGTACCGGCCCAAAGAAGAGAATCTTTAAGGAAAAGCGAAGTAATATAATGGGAGCTAAGCCCGTCAGCCTTGTTGATGGTAGTAGTCTCTCTTTTATGGTGGTTATAAATAACAACGCCATTACCTCTTGAACCGAAGGCAATAGTAGAAGAGTCAATAACAACGATGTCTGAAATCCTGTTTTGAAGGTCATTTGATAAATCGCCGTGATAGATTAAGTGGTTTTTATCAACATTGTATTGGTAGAGCCCGTAAAGGCTGCCAAGCCACAGATGTTTGTTATCAGAGTCGGGTACGATACAACTTGTTCTAAAGCGGGATATTTGATCCAGGTTAAAGGCATCACTTTGTTTGGAAAATTTTTTAAAAAATCCGGCGGCGCTTCCGAAAAACAGAGAGCTATCCCCATGAAGATAGGATGTTTTTAAGCCAGAAGTTTTTTCACCGGTAGATACTATTCTTGTTTCTATGACTTCAATATCAGAAAAAGTTTTATTGTCTTTTGATAGCAAAAGATTCTTATCGGTGCAAATAAAACCATTATCATTAAAAAATGATAAATCATTTATTACATTATTAGGCCCACCGTCTATTATAAATGATTGAAAATCTGAAATTTTTCCTGGTTCAGCCTTGTAAATTCGCATATTCCGGGCAACAAACAGGATATTATTCTTGTATTTTATCACGTCCTGAATATTCATTGTATTATTTTCAGAAGAAAACTGACAGGATTTGATATTCATATTTGGAGCGTAATAAACGCCATTGCTTAGTGTCGTGAACCAATAGCCGTCATCCTTATCCTTAAAAACAGTAGAAACGGAATGGTCTTTCAGCAGGTGCTGCGTAACAGTTGAAAAGGTCAGGTCGCTATACTTTTTTACGCCGTGTTTGGTGAAGGAGAGCCACGGGGTGTTGTCTTTTTCTGTGACAAAATCAATGATATAACCTTCGTCGTTGTGATAGACTATTTCTGACTGATTATCATGAAGCCTGATTACATTGTTTGTATTAGTAAGAAAGTAATCATTATCCCTACCTTTATGTGCCAGTGTAAGGCCTCTGCTGGCGTCCTTTAATGCGGGGAGCTTTATTTTCTTTTCTAATGATTCATTAATATACAAATCTATTTCCGGGGCACTTTTTCTCAAATTAGACACCAGTGTTTTTTCGCCCAGGTCTATGATATAGTTTTTGTTATCAGGCCATCCCTGCCATTTTGTGATGTCACCTTCATTACTGATTTTAAAAATTCCAAAGGGCCGTATGGAGTAGTAAATGTTGTCGGCAGTATCCACATAAAAACTGCGTTTTAATGGCACAGGGCTTCTTTCCAGACTGGAGATCAGCTTATCGTTATGTTCCCATTGGTAAACAGAATCCTGGTAGTAGTATGATAGCCTTGCCGAAAGGGAGATAAACCAAATTCTCCCTTTATAGTCTTCATAAATATCCAGTATGGTGTTGCCTGCAACGCCGTCGTTGTTGTCAAAATTTTTAAAGGAGTATCCATCGAACCTGCTTACTCCCATATTGGTTCCCATCCAAATATACCCTTTGGAATCCTGCATAACGTGGAATGTTTCGTTGCTGGACAAGCCATCCTCGCTACGATAATTTTTCATTATAATCTCCTGCGCAGAAGCTGCATTAGATAGCAAAACAGCAAGGATGATAAGCGTATTACGCATATTGGTGTTCCGGTATTTGGATTAAAAACCCAAAGATAAGACAAAGATATCATTTGACAGGCAGAGCAACGGGCATAAAAAAAGCCGTGCCTTGTGGCACGGCTTATACTTTTTTAATAGGATGTAAATGCTTACTCTTCCTTAATAGCCCTATATTTTTCCATGAGTTCCTGGTCAGAGCGCAGCGCCTGACTGATTTTCATATAGCGCTCCTGTTCAAAATCGTGCTTATTGAGAAGTTTTTGGGCTTCCTGCTGGATTTTCATCTGCTCCTGCTGAACCACTTTACTGGTTTCTTCATAAGCCTTTTCTTCTTCTGCGGTCATATCTACTTCCTGACCACTTCTGCTTGCCTGCTCTATTTCGCTGTAGCGTTGCACGTCAAGCCCGTTGTCTTCAATAGCTTTCATCATTTTTTTCTGGGCGCCTTGCTGCACTACCTGCAGCTTATCAGAAACCTTAACGAAACGTTTCATCTCCTGGTCAGAAACTTCAATGTCTTCTTGCTGCCCTTGCTGTGGCATTTGTACACCTTGTGCTAAAACAGAGGCACTAAAAAAGGTTGCAATGGCCATTACGAATACTGATTTTTTAAATAACATATACATTTTGTTTTAGTTTTCGAAGCAAAACTAATGGAAGGGTAACAGTCTGCAATGACTTCTTGCCGGGAAAACTATTAAAAGTTGTTAAAAACGAGTGAGATACCAAAAAAACGCTACAGTGACTTTTCACTGTAGCGCTTATCATTTCTTCTAATTCAGGGAATGTGTCTCTCTGTTTTATGGGTTGATTTGTGTAGGATAAATCAGGTTATCATTTCTGTATCCCGTTTCATCAAGGTACCAGTCAGGATAATTGATTCCACCACTTTGAGCCCATTCAGCAAAATTGTTGTAAGCTCCGGTGATGTCCTGGAATTCAATAACCCAGTCAAAACCTTCAGCAATATTAATGGCCCATGGAAGATTGTTATCGGTAACAAAGTACTTTCCCGAACCCGGATCTGATGCATCTTCAAACTGGCCGAAATAGGACTCATCAAATAAATCGGATGGTTCATAATCCGGCAGGTGCACCTCTAATCCACGATCTCCAGGTGTTCCATCAATAACCGTATTTACAATAATAAATGGGTTGAATGTACCAATATTCAGATCGTCATAGGCAATCGCGCCATCAACAAAGTCAATTTGCAATGTTATATCAACAAACTCGGTATAAGCATATTCAAGTTGTGTATTCACGCCTATTCCTCCGGTAGTTTGTGGCATTATACGGCGCACATCGTCAAAGGCAATGAATGTGGCATAGCTTTGTCCCAATTCGGTACCATTTGCTGCAAGGCTAAACACGGTGGTGTTTTCCACATTGTAACCAGAAACAGAAGCAATATCACCGGGAGTTACTGTAGGTAATGTAAACCCGAAGCCATTGTGCATTGATGCGCCAAAAGCTTTGACGGTAAATGTAACTGTAATATCCTTAACGATTTCCTGATTTTTTGTTATTTCAAAATCATAATCGATTACCAGGTCGTTGAAGTCATAGTCACCTTTTCCGGGCCATAAGTCTTCATAAGCCAATGTTCCCTGGAATGTTTCGTCAATATCATCATCGTCGTCACCGCCACCACCATCATCTTCATCATCACCACAACCGGTAATATCTTCAATGAGGGTTTCATTTCTTGGTGTTGCAACTGTAATTTCAAATACATCGGTATTATATCCTGATACAACAACATCCAATGTTTCGTTTTCATCAAGCTCGTAGCTACCGGTTTCTATTTCTGTTCCGTTTTTGGTAACACTATAGTTAAAAGAATTTTCCATGTCGTCCTCTCCATTGTTTTCAATGGTGAATATTACATCGCCATCAGCACATGCTGATGAAATTTCAATGAAAGGATTATCATCTTCTCCCTCATCGTCATCATCGCCATCGCCATCATCGTCGTCATTCGGACAAGTAAGGATATTAGCATTGTTGCCTTCATGGAAACTATTAATGATATTTTCGGCAGCGTTTTTAAACTCCTCAACAGTGTATCCGTTCAGTCCTTCACCACTTAAGGCGGTTTGAGCCAGCTCGAGGAAATCGTCAACGGTCATGTCTTCAAACGGGCCATCGTTGTACACAAGTTCACCAAGGTGATATTGGGCTTCACTGTCTCCAAGAAAACCGGCAGCACTGTAGTCGCGGTTTAGGCGCGCTGCAATTATCTGATCAGCAAGGTTACCTAATTTGTCTTTTTTCACCGGATTAAGATGGCTCTCTGAAAGTACTTCAGGACCACCACCACCGGGCAAATAATTTTTCACATCATCCGATTCTTCAAATGTTATGGTGTAGCCATTGTCATCACCGACTACAAAATCACCTGAGTAGACCTGGTCGAAATACTGGTCGCGGAGTGCACCAACGTTGTTGCCATTTGGTTTTTGCCCCCATCCACCTTTTGAATAAGTTACGTACCCGGTTAGGTCGCAACCTACTGATTTAGCGGATTTCTTGTTGGCATTGAAATCGTACATCAATGTTTCATTTAAGATGTATGCCATATTTGGCCCTGTAGCGCCATCATATATCAAACGAAGCTCATTAACATAAGCTGGAATCGTAATTTTTGAGCTTACTGTAGGTGATGAACTATTTTCAGGAAAGCCTTTAAAATATCTTTTAGTACGATCGCGGTTAGTAATAATCAGCGGTTTTAATTCACCATTCTGAGGAAGTTGTACAAATACCTGAACGGTTTGCTGGGTCTTCCAGTCAAATCCTTCAGGAACCTGGAGATCTTCCACGGATTCGATGATTTGTTCACCATCCGGCTCCGTAATATCGTCATGTTCTTTAAAACAACTGCTGAAGAGCAGTGAGATAACTAATGCTGTTAAAGTGAATTTGATTGCTTTCATAATATTTGATTTATTTTTCATGTATTCTTCAAACCAGATGCCAGGATTGTAAAAACCTGAATATAAGAGTAATAAAACATAAGCCATATGTTATACAGTCCGTTATTGGGACAAATGTCCATCATTCAAAACATCTCTTGATTCAAAATTAACTTATTTCTTTTGTTTATCTTATTTTTGGCCGTAAAAACATGAAATATTTACTCTTTGCGCTATTTTTTTTTGGCTTGTTGCCGATGCAGGCACAGAACTATCTTACCAGGTATGAAAAATCAGGATTTACAGAAACAGCCACCTACAAAGAAACCTTGAGTTACTGCCGTCAACTGGCCACGGAAATTCCGGAGATAGTGATGACTACGATGGGAAAAAGCAGCCGGGGCTATGATATCCCTTTGATGATTATTGACCGGGAAGGGTTTTCTCACCCGGATTCTGTAGAGCAGTCCGGAAGAACGGTAGTGATGGTACAAAGCGGCATTCACCCCGGAGAATCAGAAGGCAAAGATGCCATGATGACGCTGTTGCGTGATGTTTTAATGGATGATAAAAATCCGGATTTGTTTCGGAATGTTTCCGTTTTATGGTTACCCATGTTTAATGCTGACGGCGAGAACCGTTTTGGGCCATACAATCGCATCAATCAAAATGGCCCTGAAAAAATGGGATGGCGAACCAACAGCCTGAACCTGAACCTGAACCGCGATTATGTGAAAGCAGATACGCCTGAGATGATGCACTGGCTCAAAACATGGAACGAATGGATGCCCGATTTTTTTATGGATTGCCATACCACAAACGGAGCAGATTATCAGTATGAACTGACGTATGCCATGGAAGTTTACGGCCAGATGGATAAAAAGCTTACGCAATGGCAGAAAGAAGAATATATCGATGTAGTGATGCCGCAAATGTTTAAAGCCGGGTTTCCGGTTTTTCCGTATGTGAGTTTCCGCAACTGGCATGATCCTTGCAGCGGTCTGAAGACATCCGTTGCCGCACCCCGCATATCGCAAGGTTACATGGCCCTGCAAAACAGGCCGGGTTTACTCATAGAAACACACATGTTAAAACCCTACAAAAACCGGGTGGAATCAACCTACAAGATGATAGAACTTACCCTGGAACATCTGAACAGCGAAGGCGAGCGGCTGCAGGAGCTGAATCAGAAAGCGGATAGAAAAGTGGCTTCGCCGGCTTTCGGCAAAAGCCCTTTTGTTACCAATTACAGATTGTCGGAAGAAGACAGCACAATGGTGGATTTTCGCGGTGTAAATTACCATATGGAAAAAAGTGATCTTACCGGAGGAAACTGGTTTCGATATCACAAAGATGAAGATACCACTTTTACTTTGCCGTGGTTTAATACCAATCTTCCCGCTAAGGAAGTACGGCTTCCTGAAGCGTATCTGATTCCTCCGGAGTTTGAAACCATTCTCGAAAGACTTTCCGCGCATGGAGTTGAATTCAGCCGGCTACCGGAAAAGGATTCTTTGACCACAGAACATTATCATTTTACGGATTACAATTGGCGGTCATCTCCTTACGAGGGCAGAATGACCATGCCGCAGCGTGAATACCGGACGGTTACATCAAAACATTTTTATCCCGAAGGAACAGCAATAGTTCCTTTGAATCAACGCACCGCGCGTGTTATTGCGCAAATTTTGGAACCTTCGGCACCGGATTCTTATGTTTTCTGGGGTTTCTTTAATGCCTTCTTTGAGCAGAAAGAATATGCCGAAAGCTATGTCATGGAAAAAGAAGCGTGTAAGATGCTCAAAGAGAAACCCGGCTTACGCCGGGAATTTGAATCCTGGAAGGCCGAAAACCCCGAAGCGGCAAAAAACCAATGGGCGCAACTTAACTGGTTTTATCGCCAATCGCCATATTGGGACAAAAAGAAAGATGTGTACCCGGTGGGCCGGCTGATGGACATGGAGCAGCTTAACAGGGTGCCGGCAAATTAGGCGGGGGCTTTTAGATAAAATAACAATGGTGGTGGCAAATCATGGTCACCACTGGTTTATGCATCCAGGACGATGCTTGTGTTTTCTTGCCTGAAAGCATTCATCACTTTCGTTACCTCCTCTTTATTCTGCGTTTCCATCAGCGCTGCACGCAATTTTGAGGCGCCCGGAAATCCCTGGACATAAATCTTGTAAAAGCGACGCAGCACCGCAAAGTTGCGCTGATCCTGCCAGTAGTCATCAAAAAGCTGCGTGTGCAGCAGCAGGGTGTCGAGCCGCTCGGAAAGTGTTGGTTCAAAACCCGGATTAAACACCCACGGATTGTGGAAAACACCACGGCCTATCATCACACCATCCAGGTTGTATTGCTTCACTTTTTTATTCGCTTGCGCGATGGATAAGATGTCGCCGTTGCCAAATATCAGGGTTTCCGGATTTTTCTCGTTTCTGATGGCAGCGGCTTTTCCCACTTCTTTCCAATCTGCAGGCACTTCCGACATGTCTTTTTGCGTGCGGCCGTGCAGGGTGATGGCAGCGGGTTTGGTTTCCAGCAAATCAATTATCCACGACGCGGTGTTGTGATTTTTGATGCCGGTACGTGTCTTCACACTCACCGGAAGGTTTGAGCCTTCTTTCGTAGCCAGGATAATTTCTTTGGCCAGTTCGGGCGTGCTAATCAACGCCGAGCAGCCGCCGTTTTTTACGATTTTCTTCACCGGACAACCCATGTTGATATCAATGCCATCAAAGTCCATCTTCCCGGTGATGTATTTTGCCGAACGGTAAAATTTTTCGGGATCAGTACCCCAAACCTGGGCAACGATTTTGGTGTTGGTCTTATCCAGCCAATGGCGTTCGCTCTCCGAAATTTTAAAACGCTTGATGACATTCTCCCGGCCCACTTCATGGCACAAGCCATCCATAGAAGTGAATTCTGTGAACAACACGTCCAAATGCTCGGGATTGGAGATACGCATCACCAGTTCGCGGAAAGCGGTGTCTGTAACATCTTCCATAGGCGCCAGCGACATGACAGGCCTGGAGAGGGTTTTCCAGAAGTTTTTTTCTGAATGCATCATGATTCGATGGGGACTTTTGCTGTATTAGGTTGATTGATCTTCTGTAAATTCGGTCGCAGACGGCTTTTAAAGATTTTGTTCTCGCCAGATTTATCCGACATTTTCTTGCGCAATGCTTTTTGTTCCTTTTCAGGAAGATGGATGATATCGCGGCACTCATCACTGCAGCATCCTTCGTACTGGGCAGCGCATTCTTCGCACTGGATAAAAAGCAGGTGACAAATGTCGTTGGCACAGTTGGTATGCGTATCCGCGGGTTTGCCACACTGATGACAGCGTGAAATTACTGCATTGCTGATACGTTCACCCAAACGCTCGTCAAACACAAAATTCTTCCCGATAAAATTCGATTCAATATCCAGTTTCTTGATTTTGCGGGCGTATTCAATCACACCGCCATGAAGTTGATTCACATCCTGAAACCCATGATGCTTCAGGTAGGCGCTTGCTTTTTCGCAGCGGATGCCGCCGGTACAGTAAAGCAATACTTTCTGACCTTTTCTGTCCTGCAGCTGGTTAACAACGATGTCAATTTCTTTGCGGAAGGTGTCCGCATCGGGCGTGATAGCGCCGCTGAAATGACCAATCTCACTTTCATAGTGGTTGCGCATGTCCACCACAATCGTATCTTCCTTTTGCGATAGTTCATGAAACTGCAAAGCATCCAGATGGTTTCCCACATCGGTTACGTCGTAAGCGCCGTCGTCCAGTCCGTCCGCCACAATTTTTGGGCGAACCTTAATGGTCAGTTTGAAAAACGATTTTCCGTCATCTTCCGCGGCATATTTGATGGGCATTGCTTTCAGTTCTTCATGTTCATCAAGCTTTTGCAGAAATTCCTCCAGATGATGTTCTGGCACCGACATCTGCGCATTGATGCCTTCGCGGGCCACGTAGATTCTGCCGAAGCAATCCAAGTCATCCCATTCCTTGTAAATCTCATCCCTGAACTCCTGCGGATTTTCAATCCTCACGTAGCGGTAAAAAGAAATGGTGGTGCGCTTAAACGTCTCTTCCATCAAGCGCTGTTTCAATATCCTGCGGTCCACCCTGTTGTGTAAAGTCATCTTATCTTAATTTAGAATAAGTAAAAACAGTGCAAAAGTAATATTTTATTCTAATTTTTTATTCAGGTCTTTAGTATTCGCATTGAACTTATGTGTGCAATATTTAATTATCAAATAATCAGACTTGTAGGCTCTATCAAAAAAAAGTAAATATGGTGGTATCTTTGTTATAGAATTAATAACATCTAATTTTTATGGATTACTTATTTGAAAAATTACTGCATCATACGAACATTAAAAGAAATTGGGAAAATGGATATATCACAATCCCTAGTTGTTCGATACAAGACAAATATCAACCTGATTCAATAATGATTGAACGGCCATGGCTTGCAGAAATGAGACGAGATTATTATTACCAAGCCAAGCCGATAGGTGGGAAAATGTACATTGTTTTCATGAAACCAACTACTAATTCTTTTACAATTGAAAGTTTGAAGAAAGAAAACACTAATAATGGAATAGTGGGGGATTTCAATTTTGTTGTTGCAAAATATTATGAGTGGTTAGAATTGAGTTTCATTAGATAGAGAAAATATATCGATTCAAAAACATTCACGCTCCTATATTGGTTAGGATTTCGATGCCTGAAAAGAAAACCAAATACATAATTGTCGGTGGCGGACTGGCCGGGACTTTGCTATCGCGAATGATAAAAATATACGGTCAGGAATTTATTCTGGTGGATAAACCCAGCAATTGAACTATTCAAGGATTACCGTGATCATGTTTAACCTTGTACTTTTTCGCACTATTGGGAAAACCTGGCAAGCCAATGCAAACATCCATTTCACTCCTAAATTTTATCCGGCCTTAGCAAAAGTGTTAATGAAAAAATATATAGAGGTCAGCAGTTAACTACATATGGTAGTATTCATTAAAATCAAGAAATATCTGGAATTATTCAACGCCAAAATTTTCTTTTGTCAGCGCTGTGTTTTAGCACGAGATTTTGTTCAGACATTATGGGGTTGAAGCCATTAGATTCCTCCTCTCTCAATTGCGCTAAAAATTTGCGTAAGAATTCTTACCGTCTACTTGCGCAATTTCGGTCATCGGAATGACAGTTTGTCAATGCGTTATGAGAGAAAAAGGGCGCGCCGACACCTTGTTATATTTCATATGAGTCGGCGCGCCCTTTTTCTTTGTACACCCCAAAAACAACGTCATGCTGACCGGAGATGCAAAGTGAAACGGAGCATCGAAGGGAAGCATCTGATTTCCGGAAATCAATCAAGCTCATTGAATATGCAGTTATCTAATGACCTCAAAAAATATATTTTCTAAGGAAACTGATTAGGATACTTAATCAGCAGGAAAAGTAATTACGGTCAGAAGCATCGAAGGAAAATGATTTTTTTTGAATGTGGTAAGTGAGTATTTTTCACAGGAAGCATTGCTATAACCTTTTGGAAGTTCAGAAATTAAACAAGCCGGGAATATTGATGAGAAGCTTATGCTATAATCTTCCCAGTGCCACCTGAAAAATCACAAACGTTTCTCGCAGGGTGGAATACAATACGATGATATTTTAATCCAGAATCATTTATAATATGGCAAAAATACAAGAATCAGAAAAACTATTCTGTTCGCCACCGTACAGATTTTGTGTGGTGACGGACACTTTTTGTATTCCGGGCAGCGATTAGTAAGTGTAAGACATTAGCAATCAGCAATAAGTATAAATTGGCATGGCATTGGCGCCCTGGGTATAAAAATTAGCAAAATTTAACTTTTATGGATAGAGCAATTAAAAAGAAGCGATGGACCACCGGGAAAATAGTGACCATTTTATTATCTGCAGCCTTCGGGGTGTTTCTGGTATATCTTCTGTTTTTCAGGGATAACCAGAGTAAGCTGTATGTGGAGAAAAACCAACTTTCGGTTGCTACGGTGAAGGAAGACAATTTCCAGGAGTTTATTCCTGTTGATGGAGTGGTTTATCCCCGGCACACCATATACATTGATGCGGTGCAGGGTGGTATTGTGGAGAAGCGTTTTGTAGAAGACGGGGCAATCCTTGAAAAGGGCGACAGTATTTTGAAGCTGAAAAATGCCGATATGGAATTGCGCTATATGGAGCAGGAAACGCGACTCTTCCAAACTCTCAACGACCTGGAAACCACAAAAATAGGATTGCAAAAAAATATCTACCAACAACAAAAGGAATTGATAAATATCCGTTATCAGATCGATAAGACCAAAAAGAACTTTTCGCGTCAGCAAAAGCTATATCACGACAAGGTGATCAGTGATAAAGAGTTTGAAGATTCTGAACGGGATTATCAATACAATATGCAACAGCTAAAGATACAGCGTAAGCTGATGGAGCTGGATTCTATTGTGGCCTCACGCAGGAGCAGACAAATTGATGAATCGATGGGGCGGATGGAAAATAACCTGGACTTGCTGCGGGAAAATGTAAATAATTTATTAATTAAAGCGCCGGTAAATGGCAAACTCTCTTCTTTTAGCGCCGAGATTGGGGAAACTAAGAACCCCGGCGAACACCTGGGGCAAATCGACCAGCAGAGAGGTTATAAACTGAAAGCCCGCATTGATGAGCGCTACATTTCCAGAGTGTTTCCCGGGCAGCTGGCTGATATCGATTTTTCCGGCAAAACCTACGAGATGCAAATTCACAAGATATATTCCGACGTAAGTAACGGAGCTTTTGAAGTGGATTTTCATTTTACCGGCGAGCAACCCGAGGGCATTAAAAGAGGGCAAACCATTCAGATGCGCCTGAAATTCAGCAGCGCGCAGGAAGCGATCATTATTAAGCGTGGCGGCTTTTTCCAGGAAACCGGAGGAAACTGGATATACGTGATAGACCCTACAGGCTCTTATGCCTCCAGGCGCCCCATCAGGATAGGAAGACAAAACACACGCTATTATGAAGTGCTTAGCGGATTACAGCCCGGAGAAAAAGTGATTATCTCCTCCTATGATTCTTTCGGACAAAAAGATAAATTAGTATTTAAATAGCAACAACAAGGTATTGATAATTAGCAAAAAAGAATGTTGAACAGATAAAAAACAACTATTATGATTAGAACAGAGAATTTAGTGAAAGTATTTCGTACCGATGAGGTGGAAACCACCGCATTAAATGAAGTAAGCATTGAAGTGAAAGAAGGTGAATTTGTTGCCGTGATGGGCCCTTCGGGTTGCGGTAAATCTACCCTTTTGAATATCCTCGGGCTTCTCGATAATCCTACCGGCGGCCATTACTTTTTCCTGGGCGAAGATGTGTCGGGGTACAGCGAAAAACATCGTGCCCGGCTCCGCAAAAGTAATATCGGCTTTGTTTTTCAGAATTTCAACCTGATTGATGAGTTGAATGTGTTCGAAAATGTGGAGTTGCCACTGATTTACCTGGGTATCTCTTCGAAAGACCGCAAACTGATGGTTAACGAAGCGCTGGAGCGCATGCAAATAGCTCATCGCGCTAAGCACTTCCCGCTGCAGCTTTCGGGCGGTCAGCAGCAGCGTGTGGCCGTAGCCCGCGCCGTGGTAGCCAAGCCCAAGCTGATACTTGCCGACGAGCCCACCGGTAACCTGGACTCTGCCCACGGCGAGGAGGTGATGAACCTGCTGGAGCAGCTCAACCAAAACGGAACCACTATTGTGATGGTGACCCACTCGCAGCACGATGCAGGGTACAGCCAGCGCCTTATTAACCTGTTTGACGGACAGGTGGTGACGGAGAATATCAAAAAAGCAGTGATTTAATCTGAATTTCGCTTTTGAATTAGAAATACATTGGAAAAACGCATGGCGAAGTACCACAAAAAATTAGAAACGTATGTTTAAAAATTTTCTGAAAATAGCGACTAGAAACTTTATCCGACGAAAGTCTTTCACATTTATAAACATTTTAGGGTTAGGAATCGGCATGGCCGCTTCCATACTTATCGCCATGTGGGTTTTCCATGAAATCTCTTATGATAAATTTCATAAAGATTCCGACCGTATCTACCGGGTTGAAAGAGATATGTTTTTCCAGGGGCAGCGCCACATGGTTCCTGTAACCTCTGCACTTTACGGCCCTACATTGGCGGAAGATATCCCCGGGGTGATTTCTTCCATGCGATTGATGGACCGGGATATCTCCATGAAAGATTCCAAAGATGTCTTTCAAACTAAACGGGTAATTTTTGCTGACAGCAATTTTTTTAGCTTTTTTTCTTTTCCGCTGCTGAAAGGCAACCCGGAGACTGTATTAAAGGAGCCTAATTCAGTTGTCATAACCCAGGAAGAAGCCCGGCGCTTCTTTGGGGATAAAAATCCAATCAACAAAGAGATTGAAATTGAATGGCATGAAGAAACACGTCGGCTTAAAGTCACTGGAGTAATGGGAAAAATCCCGGACAATAGCCACTTCAGGCCGAATATTCTGGTCTCTTTTGCCACCACAGAAATAGTGATGGAACATCAGCACAGCAGATGGGCGAATAATTATTTATACAACTATATTAAACTGGACAAAAATGTGAGTATCGGACAAGTTGAATCGAAAAGCCAGGCCTTTATTAAAACACATATGTCGCACCTGCCGGATGTCTTCAACATCAACATCGATATCAACGATATGTTGTCTCTCAAATTCCGGCCTGTAACTGACATTCATTTAACTTCTGGTGGACAGTATGATATTGCACCTCAGGGTAGTATGACCAGCGTTATTATTTTCTCCATCATTTCAGTATTAATTCTTTTAATCGCCGCCTTCAACTTTATGAACCTCTCCACCGCCCTGGCAGAGAAAAGAGCCCGGGAAGTGGGATTACGAAAAACAATAGGCGCTTCCAAAAAGAGCCTGATTATCCAGTTTTTAGGCGAATCCTTGCTGATGTCATTCTTGGCCTTTCTGCTGGCAAGCTTATTGATAGAGCTGGCCTTGCCGGTTTTCAATAATCTATTGGATAAGAATCTTACATGGAATATGCTTACTCAAACAGGGCCCTTATCAGCACTGATCGTAATTGTATTGGGTACGGGATTGCTGGCAGGACTTTACCCGGCATTTTACCTCTCATCTTATTCGCCGATTGAAGCATTGAAAAGTGGGGAAACGCGTAGAAAGGGTGGGTTCTCTTTTCGCCAGGTTTTGGTTACCGCCCAGTTCTTTATCTCAATAAGCCTGATTATCGGCACAATTACAGCATACAGGCAATTAAACTACTTGCAGAATAAGCCTCTGGGCTTTGAGAAAGAGAACCTGGTGATATTGCCTTATGAGAGAAATCAGATCACGCAAGAGTTTGATACCTTCAAAGGAGAGTTACAGAAACATTCTGCTATCCAATCTGTGGCTAATTCTCCATCGGTGCCCATTATCACAGGCTTTAGCGATACCAGCTTTGAAACGGAGCTTTCGGATCAAAACCATTTTTCGATGATATTGCCTGTTAATGGTGACTTTTTGGAAGCTTATGGGCTGGAGATTGTCGCCGGAAGAGGGTTCTCCAGTGAAAGTTCAATGGAAGACCGTACGGCTTACATCGTTAATGAAAAGATGGTGAAAGAAATGGGGATAGACGATCCACAAAAAGTCATCGGGACTAAATATGCCATGAGCGGAGGAGATACTGCCTATCGCGGGAGAATCATAGGTGTAGTTAAAAATTTTAATGTCCGGCCTCTACGCCATGAGATAAGGGAGCTAACGCTATTCCCAGACAGAAACTGGGGAGGTAATATTTCGGTAAAGATTGCCGATGGGCAAATGCCACAGGCCCTGAAACATATCGAGAAGACCTGGAAAGATATGTTTCCTGCAATCTTCTACACCTATAATATCATGGAAGAACGTGTAAATCATGAATATGCTGCAGAGCGTCAGATGCAGAATATCCTGCTGGCGTTCACTATCCTGACCATATTCATCGCTTCGCTTGGATTGTTTGGCCTGGCAGCATTCATGGCCCGTCAAAAATCTAAAGAAATCGCTATCAGAAAGGTATTGGGTGCAGAAACAGCAAGCATCCTGTTGCAACTAAACAGCACTTTCGGGAAATGGATATTGATTGCGGTTATTCCCGCTATTCCGGTGACATGGTATTTTCTTGACAACTGGCTGTCGAATTTTGCCTACCATGTAGACCTGAGATGGTGGATATTTCTCCTTGCCGCACTGGCAAGTACCCTCATAGCATTGCTGACGGTAAGCTATCAATCATACAAGGCTGCTACAGCTAATCCGGTGGAAGCTATTAAATATGAATAGCGGAGCATTTATGCGATAATTTAAGACACACACGAAGTATGATAATAAGCATTGCAAAACCTGCAGAAGGATACAAAAGTTAGAAAAAAATGATCAAAAATTACATCCTCATAGCATTAAGGAATCTGAAAAAGCAAAAAGAATTTGCTGTTATCACTATTCTCGGGCTGGGTATCGGGATTGCTGTGTCGGCACTGATTATGCGATATGTGATGTATGAGTATAATTTTGACCGGTTTCATGAACATAAGGATGCTATCGTCCGCGTGATGTCGGATGTGAACATGCCAAATGGTAAATCAAAAAAAGCAGCAGTTACCTCAGGGGAAATCGGGGAATTGATTACCAACAAACTCCCGGAAGTAAAGCGGTTTACGCGGTTTTATGTCCTCTCAGACATCCGCCTGATACATGAGGAAAATGGTTATCCGCTGGGAACGTTCTCGTATGCCGACTCTGCCATTTTTGACATTTTCTCCTTCCCACTTTTAAAAGGTAATCCTGATAAGGCGCTCGTCAGGCCTAATTCAGCCGTGATTACACAATCAATGGCAAAGCGTGTTTTTGGTAACAAAGAGGCCTTAAACCAAACGGTTACCATACATGAAAAGGATTTTAAAGTAACAGGAGTGATGGCGGATTATCCGGCACAATCGCATATGCAATTTGATGTGCTGGCATCGGCAAATACCGTGGACAACCCACAGGTGAGGCTGGTAGAGCGAAACGGGCTTTCTTTCCCTACCTATTTCCTTCTGGAGAAAAACGTGGATATCCACAGTGTTAATGAAAAATTCATGGCAATCAACCGCGATTACATGAAAGAACGCTTTGGGGAAATAGGAATTACCGTAGACAGCAAACTGCAAAAAATGACCGATGTTTATCTCCACACCATTACCGACTATCAGATCTTTGAATCGGGAAGCTATGCTGATTTGATCATTTTCTCCCTGTTGGCCATTTTTATTTTAATCATTGCTTTAATCAACTTTGTTAACCTTATTACGGCCCGCTCTGAAACGCGCTATCGCGAAATTGGTATGCGAAAAGTGCTGGGTGCCGGACGCAAGCAGCTTATCGGGCAGTTTATCGGGGAGGCTATGATTACTGTTTTTGTTTCACTGCTGGCTGGTCTCCTCATCGCCGAACTTTTTATGCCTGTTTTTAATGAGCTGATGGGGACTGCAATTCCGGGGAGCATCTTCCTGTATCCTGAATTTTCTGTGGCATTTGTATTGTGTTTGTTGCTTACCGGGACTATGGCCGGGGCTTATCCTGCATTTTATATGTCTGCTTTCCGGCCGGCTTTCATCCTGAAAGGGACTTCTAAAAATCATAAAGGAAATGCTTTTCTGCAAAAAGCACTGGTCGTTATCCAGTTTGGCATTGCTGTTTTCCTGGCTATTTCTGTTACCATACTTTACCACCAGGTAGATTTTATGAAAAAGAAATCATTAGGCTTTGATAAAGATCATGTTTTGATGGTAGCTAACCTCACCCCAAACATCCGCGATAGCCGCGAGGCTATCCGCAATGAACTGACCGCCACAGCCGGGATACAAGAAGCAGCTTTTTCAGCTTCTGTGCCCGGAAAAGATCGCAATATCAATAATGTATATCTCCAGGGAAAGGATCCTGAAACGGGCATGATTTTTAATGAAAACCGTATCCAGAAAAACTATTTTAGCACCTATGGCATTCAGTTTATTGCCGGGGAACCTTTTAAAGCATATGAAAATATTGAAGATAAATGTATTCTTAACCAAACCGGAGCAGAGAAATTAGGCCTTGAAGATCCTATAGGCCAAAAGGTGGTTCTCTTTCAGAACGCCTATGAGATTGTAGGGGTTGTGAAAGATTTTAACTTTACTACTTTTCATAAACCTGTTGAACCGCTGATTTTTACAGCATACAGCAATTACCCTGATTACCTTTCGGTAAAACTCGACGGAAACCTGATCAAAGAAAATATCGAAAGCATCAAAACCACGCTGGCAGGTTTTGATCCGAATTTTAATTTCGATTATAATTTTATTGACCGGCAGTTTGAGAAGAAGTATCAAAAGGAAGAGCAAAAGAGTAAAATATTGCTCTACGCCGTGCTGCTGGCGATATTTATTTCGGTGATGGGACTGTTTGCACTCACTTCACTCACTATTCAGCGCAGACTCAAAGAGATTGCCATCCGTAAAACGCTGGGCGCTTCGCTGGGAGAAAACTATGCTTTGCTGGCGCGTGACCTGCTTAAATGGGTGGTTATCGCCAACCTGGTGGCATGGCCCCTGGCGTATACATACCTCAGCAACTGGCTGGAGCAGTTTGCCTCGCATATCGCTTTCCAGGCATGGCACTTCCTGCTGCCCGGTTTAGTGTCTGCAGCTATCACTCTTCTGACAATTAGTTATATTACTATACAAGCAGGCCGGATAAACCCGGCCCGAATATTAACTTATGAGTAGAATATAAAACCATGTTAATCAATTACATTAAAATTGCTTTGCGGACAATCATCAGAAACAAGACCTATTCCGTTATCAATATTCTGGGTCTGACCATCGGCATTACGGCCGCGGTGATGATCATGTTGTTTGTTCAGTATCATAACGATTTTGATAGCCATATTGAAAATGCAGCGAATAAATTCCGTGTTGTGGAGATACAACAGGCCCAGGGGGTTGGGGAACAGCATGTGGCTTTGACGATGGGTCCCCTGGCCCGCCGCATGGAGCACGACTTTCCTGAAGTAAAACAAGCCTGCCGCGTGATGACCTGGGGGTCAGAGGTTTTTAATTACGGGGCTGACAGCTACGACATTTACAACTTCGCCTTTGCCGATTCCAATGTGTTTGATATGATGGGGATTGAGATGCTATATGGTGATCCGGCCACGGCATTGGCAGATAAAGGGTCAATGTGTATCAGCAGAAGCACCGCCAATAAAGTGTTCCCCTCAGCACAACAAGCCCTTGGCAAGATGATTACCTATGGCACTTACGGCACTTTTACAATTACCGGCGTTTTTGAAGATGCACCGGAACAGAGCCACTATAATTATAATGTATTAGTGGATTTTAAGACTGCCGAGGATAACTTTCCGTCGATGAGCAGCTGGACCTCTAACTCCATGACCACCTATGTGGAGTTTAATGATAATACGGATATTGCCTCCTTTGGAGAAAAATTTACGGAATATCTGCTGCCATATGCTCCCGGGGATGTGCCTGAAGAATATGTTTACAGGCTTTATCTTCAGAATGTATCCGATATTCATCTGCATTCAGGTCATATCAAATATCAGTATAACCGTAAAATGGGCAATGGGGTGTTTATTGTCATCCTTTCATTGGTGGGCATTTTATTGCTGGTCATTGCTTCCATCAATTATATCAACCTCTCTATAGCACGCTCGGTGAAGAGGAGCAGGGAGGTGGGCATGCGTAAGGTGCTTGGGGCTACGCGGCAAAAGCTTATCAATCAGTTTTTGGGCGAGTCCTTAATCATCACCTTTATTTCCATAATCTTGTCGATGGTCATGGCCGAGCTGCTGATACCGGAATTTAATGCTTTGATGAACACAAGCCTGCAGCTCACCCTCTCCCCGGCTTTTTTGACTTACCTGCTTATCATACTTTTAGTGGTAAGCTTCATTTCGGGTAGTTATCCGGCTTTTTACCTGTCGCGTTACAATCCCGCCAAGGTGCTTAAAGGAGATACCGGCAAGGGCATCTCTTCCACTACCCTCACAAAAATACTGGTTGGTTTTCAGTTTTTTATCTCCACAGCGCTTATCTTTTTCATCATCCTCACCAACGAGCAGATGAATTTTATAAAAAGCAAGGATTTGGGTATTAATTATGAAAATGTGATAAACCTGGGGCTTTCGAGTAACAGCAGAAGGTACTCCCGGATAAAAGCCTATAAGGAGGAGCTCGTTCAAAATAGCTTAATAGAAGGGGTCACCCTTACAACAGCCATTTCTGGCGCCGGCGGATCCCAGTCTACCATAACGGTCAACGATACGTCGCAAACAAGCGTGATGGTGCGGGTATGTATTATTGATGATAATTTCCTGCCATTAATGGAGGTTCCGGTGATAAAAGGAAGGAATTTCAACAGCAGGTACGCCATGGATACCACCTCATCTATCATCATCAATGAAGCTTTGGCTGATTTTATGGGATGGAAAGACCCTGTTGGCAAACGTTTTAATCCATACATGAGCGATACTGTCCGGCAGGTTATTGGCATGGTGCACGATTATCATTACTTTGATTTGTATTCGAGTATTGAACCTGCCATATTTATTTTTCATCCGCCTATGCTCAACGAAATGAATATTAAGGTCTCAGGGATTAATGGCGAGCGGGCTATGAAGCTGGCAGAAGAAAAGTGGTTCGAATTTTTTCCGGGACAGCCTTTCAATGCAAAGTTTGCCGAAAGCGAGATTATGGCGCGCTATGGTAGTGTGAAGCAAACCATTCAGTTGTTTTCGGTCTTTGTATTAATTTCTTTGTTGATAAGCCTGCTGGGATTATTTGGTCTCTCATCACTTTATGTTGAACGCAAAACCCGCGAAATAGCTATCAGAAAAGTGCTTGGGGGCACCGCTTATGAAATAAACCTGGTAATTCTCCGCGATTTCTTTCTACTAATAGGCGTGGCGGGGCTGCTTTCTGTCCCGGCCGGTTATAAGCTTGCTGAAAGATACTTGCAGGAGTTCGCATATCACATTGACATCGCCTGGTATTATTTTGTCGTGGCCATTATCATATCAATGCTGTTAGGAATGGGTACGGTACTTATCAAATCGGTTCGTGCTGCCTGGGCTAATCCTGTTGACACTTTGAAATACGAATAAAAAAGCAAAACATTATGTGGTGGAATTATTTAAAGATAGCATTCAGAAGTTTGGTCAGGAACAGATCCTATACGATTATCAATATCTTTGGACTGGCGCTGGGACTGACCGCCTTTATCCTCATTGCCTCTTTTGTGAGGCATGAGGCCAGCTATGACCGTTTCCACCAAAATTCGCAGCGCATTTTCAGGCTGGGCGACAGCCTGAAGTGGTCGGGGAATTGGGAAAGACTGGCCATGACTTCCGCCCCCATGGGCCCTGCCCTGAAAAATGACTATCCGGTGGTGGAGCGGGCTACCCGCATCATGCCCTGGAAACCTTCAGAGTTTAGATGGAAGGATATAAAAGTGACAGAGCGCCCCCATTTTGCCGATAACAACTTTTTCAAAGTCTTTTCATTTGAATTAAAAAAGGGAGACCGGGATAACCTTTTGGAAGCCCCCCGGACCATCGTCCTCTCTGCAAGTTTGGCAAACAAAATTTTCGAGGACAAAAATCCTATAGGACAGATGTTGTCTTTTAGCGACAAAGGCTCGCTTAAAGTAACGGGTGTTTTTAAAGATTTTCCCACCAATTCGCATTTGCAGTATGAAGCGTTGATAAGCACTAAATTTCTGGAGACAGAGGCTTTTGGCGGAGGGAGTTTTCTGGATATGTGGGTGCCGCACAACTACCACACCTATCTGCTGCTCAGGCAACAAGAGGGTGAGGAAGCGTTGGTTAAAGCTTTTCCGGAGTTTACGGAGAAATATTTTGGCGAAGAGGAAGCCACTAATTACCGGCCTTTTCTCGAGCCATTGACATCCATTTACCTGAAGTCGGATGCAAAATATGGTACGGGGCATTCGGGCGATATGGATACGGTTTATCTTTTTTCAGCGATTAGTCTATTAATTCTGCTGATTGCCGCCGTGAACTATATGAACCTGTCTACCGCCCGCTCAGCAAAACGGGGAAAAGAAGTAGGCATCAGAAAACTGGCCGGCGGCACCAGGCAAAGCCTGATACGTCAGTTCCTGGGGGAAGCTTTGTTGATAACGGTTATTGCTTTTGGGCTTGCTTTGTTGCTCACCGAAATTAGTCTCCCTTATTTCAATCAGCTGACCTGGAAAAATTTTGTGCTGAGTGATTTACTCACCACTGGTTTCCTCCTGATTTTGGCTGGTATCATCCTGTTCATGGGATTTGCGGCAGGGATGTATCCTGCGTTTTATCTTTCGGCTTTTCAGCCGGTTGAAGTACTTAAAGGCAGCATTTCGTCCAAAGGGCAAAACAGGATGCGTCGCTTTTTGGTGGTTTTTCAGTTTCTGATAGCTTCCGGCCTTATTATTGCCACCCTGACGGTATACGCGCAACTGGACTATCTTCAAAACAAAGATAGGGGCTATGAAACAAGCGACATCTACTATTTTGAATTGAACAGTCCGAAACTGCAGGACAGGGCGGATATATTGAAAAATGAGCTGGAAGCATTGCCCGGAGTTAAAAGGGCTTCTGCAACGTCGAGGATGATGGGTAATGTGTATGGTAAGTGGTTCATCAAAACCGAATCCATGGCCGGGAAGAGTGATGTGATACTGCTGAATGCTGATGAAGATCTGATTCCTGCCCTGGAGCTGGAAATCGTTAAAGGTCGTAACTTCAGGGAAGATGGTTCGGATAAGGACGGAATCATCCTCAATGAAAAAGCGGCTCAAAAATACGGCCTGACCAGGGTGGAAGGGCAAAAAGTACAAATAACCGATCAGTTTGAATACAATCTAATCGGAATCGTCAAAGACTTCAATTATGCCTCGCTGCATAATCGTCCGGAGCCTTTGGCTATTACCTATCCGATGTCGCCGCGATGGAACCGTTTTATGGCTGTGCGCATGGCCGGCGGCGATAAGCAAAAAACCCTCAGTTCCATTGAAGAGAAAGTCAGGGAATTGGATGCCGGGGCAACCACCCAATTTGTTAATCTGAAAAGCTTTTTGAAAAGACAATATTCTAATGAGGCGCGTACCGGCAAAATCATCGTCACTTTCAGTATCCTGGCTATTTTGATAGCGTGTTTAGGCCTTTTCGGGCTTTCCTCCTTTATGATGGAACAACGGCGGAAAGAAATCAGCATCCGCAAAGTATTGGGAGCAACAGTAGCTATGATTACCCGTCAACTGACCGGCCGGTTTGTGCGATGGGTACTTGCAGCCAACATCATTGCCTGGCCTGCAGCTTATTACTTCCTTGAAAGGTGGTTGCAAAATTTCCCTTACCACATCACCTTGAAGGTATGGTTCTTTATAGCAGCGGCTGCTCTGACGATAGTGATAGCCGGTGTAACAGTGATATATCAGACGGTCAGGGCAGCACAGACTAATCCGGCAGAAAATTTAAAATATGAATAGTTATGAATACTACAGCACAACCTTATGATGACAACTATTGGAAGATTGCAGCCTGGAAAGCCGCTATTCGCCTGACGGTGGATATTGAGCAGGTTTTCTCCACCTTCAGCGACCACATTATCAGCAGGGATTTAATAAAAATTTCGCTGAACCTGTCCTCCCATATTTCATTGGGGTTTGAGGAGCGAAATCATGGCCGTTCGGTGTGGTGGCTCCGCAAGGCACGGCAGCTGTGCACTACTATTCGCTCCCGCCTTTACCTGGCCAAAGAAATGATGGTGGTTAATAAAGACACAATTGAAAAACTCATCGAACAGGCCCGGGAAGTGGCCACGCTTTTGTCAAAATCTATTGAAGTAATGCAGGAACTTAAATCAAACACTAAAAATCAGTAGTCATGAATACTATCATCAATTTATTGTTATTCTTCCTTTTATCCACCGGGAGTACTGCTACAGATAAAGCTAAAATAGTGAACGAATTGATCGACGACTGGCATCAGGCGGCCTGGAATGCTGATAGTGAGAAGTATTTCGGGCAAATGGCTGATGACTGTATTTTTATTGGTACCGATCCCGCCGAAGTGTGGACCAAACAGGAATTCTATGAATGGTCAAGACATTATTTCGAAAATGAAAGGGTGTGGAAGTTCAAAGGCAAGAATCGTCATGTGTATTTTAATCAGGATAAGACCATAGCATGGTTTGATGAAGAAGTACATTCTTCCGCCGGCATCTGGAGAGGGAGCGGAGTGCTTTCCCGCGAAAGCGGTAACTGGAAATTCAGGCAGTATGTTCTTTCTATGACGGTTCCGAATGATTTGATGGATAAGGTGATAGAGGATATTCAGCATTATAACGATACCATAAAAAAAGCCCGTTAGTCATGTTAAGGAACTATTGTATCACCGCCTTCAGAAATTTTATCCGGCAGCCGTTATTTTCTTTTGTGAATGTCAGCGGGTTGGCAGTGGGACTGGCAGCTGCGGTTATCATGTTTCTCTTCATCTACGATGAGTACAGGTATGACCGATACCATGAAGATTCGGAACAAATTTACCGACTTATCAATAATGCTGATAACCCCAGCCCGCGGCAGCTCGGGGTATTTTACAAATATCTCCAAAACGAGATGCCCGGTGTGGAGAATTCAACCATGATTTTCAAAAACTCTTATGCCCTGAAATCCGGCGAAAAAAAGTACAGCAACCAGAAAATTATAAGTGCTGATAGTTCATTCTTTGATATTTTTTCCTGGAAAGCTGCACAAGGAAACCTGCAGAGAGTACTTACTACGCCCAATACCATTATTCTCACCCCAAAAGCAGCTAAAAAATATTTTGGCGACAAGAATCCCATTGGCGAATATCTTCTTTTGGATAATAAATACAAATGCGTTGTGGAAGCTGTGCTGAAAGAAATTCCTGCGCATTCACACTTTTCCTTCGAGGGGGTTACCGGCCTTGATTTAAAGGAAAAGCTAAATGCTTCGGTATTAACACATTGGGGGAACCGCAGCGCCCATTTTTACTTTAAGTTATTTGAGGAGATAAATCCGGAAAAAATAACTCAACAAATCACGGATATCTGGGACAAGAATGTTGAAGAGGAGTATGTAGACATGTCGAAACTTGTTTTACAACCCCTTCATGATATCCACCTGCATTCCGAAAACATTCGTTATGAAATTGCGCCACAGGGAAGCATCACCACGGTCCGGATTTTCGGAATTTCCGCAATACTGATTATCATACTGGCTTGCATTAACTTCATCAACCTGTCTACGATAAATGCAACACGGCGCAATAAAGAAGTAGGAGTAAGAAAGGTGCTCGGGTCTAATAAGCGCGCACTGATAGAACAGTTTCTGATGGAAACAGCAGGCTATGTTCTGCTTGCGGTTATTATCGCGTTGATAATCGTAGAGCTTTTGCTACCCTGGTTCAGTCAACTGGCCGAACGCGCTCTGACACTTTCCACCCTCTTAACTCCACAAATTCTGGTAGTATCTCTTTTTTTCATCATCCTAATCATCCTCCTTTCAGGACTTTATCCGGGGTTTATCCTCTCTGCCTATTCGCCCCGGGCGGCTTTCATGGGATCGGATAATATTACACCGAAGAAAGGCAGGTTTGGACTGAAGGAATTACTGGTAGTGCTTCAGTTCACAATCACCGTGAGCCTGCTGGCGGGGTCTTATCTGGTTCAGAAGCAATTCAATTTCATTCAATCGAAACAGGTAGGATATGATCGCTACAACAAATTAATCATCAGCAATCCGTGGGACAGCAATATGCCCGGCCGTTTCAACGCCATGAAGGCAGCATTTGCAAAAATGCCGGAAGTAAATGGCACTGCCGGAACCCACAATGTACCGACCAACCTCCAAAACAACTTTGCAGCACTAACACCCAAAGGGTATGAGAAAAAGTATCTGAGAGGGGCCGTAGTATCGATAGAACCGAACTTCTTTCAACTTATGGAGGCCAGTATCACACAGGGAAGCAACTTCCCGCAGTCGCTGTCCGATGCAAAAAAGGACAGCCTGAATCTCTGCGTGATCAATGAGGCGGCTTACAAGCAACTAAAAAATATGGGAGTGAATGAGCCCCTGGGAACTCAGCTGGAGAATTTCTGGGATATGGTTTCTTCAAAAAAAATTATTGGCGTGGTGGAAGACATTCATTTCCGTTCTTTGTATGATCAGGTAGTCCCGGCGATTTTTATTGTCAGTAAGGACAAGTATCCAAATTATAACATGAATCTTGTCGTAGATTATAACTCCAAAGAGCCCGGCGAATTTCTTCAGAAAGCTCAGGGCACCTGGAATAGTATAGCTCCCGACTGGCCTTTTGACTATTATTTTCTGGATAAACATTTTGATTTTCAATACAAGCGTGAAGCCAACATGACCAGCATTATGCGTGCCTTTACGCTGATAGCGCTTTTTATATCAATAATTGGATTGATAGCAATTTCGATGTTTGTCCTTCAATCCAAAACCAAGGAAATCGGGATTAGAAAGGTTTTGGGGGCTTCGGAACTCCAGCTGATCCGGAGGTTTTCCTGGAAATTTGTCCGGTTGGTTATCATAGCCAATGTAATTGCTCTGCCTTTAACATGGGTTGTGGCAGACCGGTGGTTAAATTCCTTTGCCTATAAAACCTCGTTCGACAGTTGGATTATGGCTGGGGTTTTTCTGCTGACTTCGACGCTTAGCCTTGCCGTGGTTTATTACCAAACAACCCGGGCAGCAAGAGAGAACCCGGCGGAAGCACTGAAATACGAATAACACAAAAAAGAGGATTCTTATGTATAAACACATATTTTCAGCAGGATTTAAAAGCTTGTTCAAGGAAAAAGGATTTACTGTCATCAACATGATTGGGCTATCCATTGGAATAGCTGCTACGATTATCATTCTGCTCTATATCACAGATCAAATGAGTTATGATCATTTCAATGAAAAGAAGGAGCGCATTTATCGCGTGGAAAACGATAGGTGGGCCATATTGGGAACGCGCTACGGCCCCACATTGCAGAGGGAATTTCCCGCCATAGAGCAGTATACCCGTATCGATAATTTTAGGCGTGATGCCCTTTTCAGCTATGAAGAAAAAGATTTATATGTAGACAACCTGATCTATGCCGACAGTGGATTTTTCAATATTTTTTCGGTCAGCCTGATTTACGGAAGTCCTGATGAACTGTTCTCAGAGCCCTATTCAGTGGTGCTCACAGAAGAATATGCAGAGAAGTTCTTTGGCCACAAAAATCCTGTTGGCGAAGTGCTGACCTATCATCATTCGCATGATTTTAAAGTGACCGGCGTTATCGAAAGCATCGATCATTTTCATATGGACATCGGTGCTATCGGGAATTTTGCCTGCCTGGGAGACTTGCGCAACGACGAAGATTTTTTCAACCGGTGGTCTACCTGGAACCACCCCACCTATGTGTTGCTTAATGAAAATCATGATGCCCGTCATCTCGAAAAAGAGATTAATGAATATTTCAGTGATAAGGCTTTATGGACTGCCGATGATGAGGAGCCTGAGTTTATGTTGAGGCCTCTTACGGACGTTTACTTTGAGCGGGAGATGGAGGTAGTATTGAACAAAAGGGGTAACCTGAATATGATATACGCGTTCAGCGCCATAGCTGCTTTTATCCTCCTGATTGCTTGCTTTAACTTCATCAACCTGTCTACGGCAAAAGCGTTACGAAGGGCCAAAGAAGTGGGGATCAGGAAGGTTAGCGGGGCTACCAAAAACCAGCTTATCACACAGTTTCTGACGGAGTCTTTTTTTATGGTGCTGGTGTCTGCATTGCTGGCGCTCATCCTGGTGGAGCTAACCTTACCATCGTTTAATAATATTATTAAAGACACCCTTAGCCTGCATTACAGCCTGCCCGCGGTAGGTTACCTGGTAGCAGGCATGGTGCTGATAACCATTCTGGCAGGAATATATCCCTCCTTTTACCTTACCCGTTTCCAGCCGGTGCATGTGCTGAAAGGGGATGTTACCAAGGGAAAGGGCGGTGGACTTTTCCGGAAAATATTGTTAGTGGTCCAGTTCACCATATCTATAGCGTTGATAGCTTCTACGATTATTGTTCACAGGCAGTTAGGATATATCAATCGTTATGATACCGGGTTTAACAAAGACCACATCGTCATGTTTAAGATGAATAAAGACCAAAAGAAAAACCTGGAATCTTTTAGAAATGAGCTGGTAAGAAAACCGGGGATCCGGCAAGTCTCTTTTGCCAACCAGCCTCAGGGGGAAGTGCGGTGGACCAACAGCCTTACGATAAACGGCGAGGAAATTGGGTATAAATTTGCTCCTGTAGACCCCTACCATATCGACCTTATGGGACTGAACCTGATTCAGGGCAGAGACTTTCGGGCCGATAGTGAAACGGATAAACAGTATACTTTCATTCTGAATGAAAAAGCTGTGGAAGCTTTTGGTCTGGAAGAACCGGTTGTTGGGCAGACGGTAAAACGTCAGGGCCATGATGTAAAAATTATCGGCGTGGTGGAGGATTATCACTTTAATTCGCTTCATGAGACGATAGAGCCGCTGGTTTTGGGCTGGCAGCCCCACTGGCTTTCCATGGCATATGTGAAGATTGACGGAAGAAATGTTAAGGAGAGCCTGCAAGAGCTGGAAGAGGTATGGATGGATTTTTCGCCCTCCTTCCCAGTAAAGTACAGCTTCCTGGATGAACAGTTTGAGCGGCTGTATCGCACCGAGCAGCGCATGGCATCCATATTTATCTACTTCTCGGCCCTGGCGATTTTTATTGCCGCCCTCGGCCTTTTCGGGCTGGCAGCCTTTACGGCAGGACAGAAACGAAAGGAAATCGGGATACGCAAAGTCCTGGGCGCTCCCGTGGAACGGATCATCGGCAAACTGATCAAAGACTTTACGGTATGGGCTGTGGCAGCCAATATTATTGCCTGGCCCGTAGCATGGTATTTCATGGAGCAGTGGCTAAGCAATTTTGCTTATGCATATAATATCGATGGCACCGCTTTCCTGGCGGCGGCACTCATCACGCTGTTTATAGCCGTAGCAACGGTCTTTTACCAGGCATGGCAATCAGCTCAGGCCAACCCGGCAGATAGTCTCAGGTACGATTAAAACCATTTTAAACTTAAAACCATGTTTTTCAATTACCTTAAACTAACGATTCGAAACCTCCTGAAGCAAAAAGGATATGCAATCATCAGTATCCTGGGGCTTACTATTGGCATAGCCGCATTTATTCTGGTTTATCTCTATATTAACCATGAATTGAACTATGATAAAAATATTTCTGATAATGACCGGATATACCGGATAAGTCAAAAGGTAGATCTCGATGGGCAGCAGGATAATTTTGCACCTACCAGCTTTAATGTAGCCCGGGCTTTTCAGACCAATTTCCCGGAAGTCGAGGTTGCTACGAAAGCCCTTTTTGCTTCGATGCAAACCATTAAAGTAGGAGAAAAACTCATCAATTTCGATAACTTTTATTCGGCGGATAGCAATTTTTTCAAAATTTTCGATTACCCTTTTATACATGGTAGCCCGGAAAAAGCACTGAGTGAGCCGAACACCGTAGTACTGCAAGAGGATGTTGTTAAAAAATTCTTCCCGGACATTAATCCTGTTGGGGAAGTCATAAAACTGAATGACCGGAATTTTAAGATTACTGGCGTTATCGACTCCAGGGATGTTCCCTCGCATTTCGACTTTAACGGCTTAAAGTCTTTATCTTCAGCCAAAGATCAGCGAATCGAAGAATTAAAAAAAGACTGGTTCCGGATCTGTGGATTTACCTACTTCAAAGCCAAACAGTCCCTGAACAGGACTTCTTTCAAAAAAAAGGTGGATGCCTGGGCGGAAAAAACATTGGCCCCCTGGATCGAAGAAGCCAACGTCACCGCTTCCACTGAATTCAGTATTCAACCGTTACGGGAAATTCATTTTAAAACCGAATTTATTTATGACCATAACACCAACACCAACAAAAAGTACATTTATATTTTTGGATTCATTGCCATTTTTGTGATACTGATTGCCGCCATAAATCATGTCAACATTGCCACTGCCCGCTCCATTCGCCGGGCTAAGGAAGTAGGTATAAGAAAAGTGAGTGGAGCAGGTCGCAGTCAGCTTTTTATCCAGTTTTTACTGGAATCATTCATTATCACCCTGCTAGCCCTTCTTTTGTCCCTTGCTGTCGCTGAAATGGCTTTGCCTGCCTTCAACCGGATCACCGGAAATAACTTCTCTATTTTAGAGACCCTTAACGGTCCGGGAAGCGTTTCATTCATGTTTACTTTGATTGTGATTTGGATACTGACTGCTTTTCTAAGCGGATTATACCCCGCTTTGATTCTGTCGGGATTCCGCCCTATCGAAGCGCTGAAAGGCTCTGCCGGCTATTCGGGTAAATCGGGAGCGAAAATGTCTGCGGCCAGTTTCCGAAAAGTGTTGGTCGTCTTTCAATTTGCCATATCGATTGCCATGATTTTCGCCACTCTGGTGATTTTCAATCAAATCAATTACATGCAAAAGAAAGATCTGAATTTCAATGACGAGAATGTTTTGGTTATCAATGACTCAAGACAATCGCCGGTGACTCGGAAAATGGATGTTTTCAGACAGGAGCTTCTTAATATTCCTGCAGTAAAAAAAGTGGCCTCTTCCACCAGCTATCCCGGATATAACCATGGCCGCTTACTATTTTATATCGATAAAAAAGGAGAGCCCATTCAAAAGACAATGAGTCTGATTTATGTCGATCATCACTATACCGATTTGCTTGACTTGAAAATCTCAGAAGGCCGGTTCTTTTCAAAAGAATATCCGAATGATGCTAAGGAAGCTTTTGTTATGAATAAAGCCGCAGTGGAATTTCTGGTGATCGACAAAGGAGTAGGACAGGAAATGATGTGCGGGTTGGGCGTTGATGGGAAAGTCGTCGGTGTGGTCAATGATTATAATTACGCTTCTCTACATAAGGAAGTTGAGCCGCTGGTTATGATCCTGAAGCCGGAGCATTCTTACCGCATTGGTGTCAGAGTGAATGAAAAAAGCCCTGAAGTGCTGAGCAAAATTGAATCGGTGTGGTATAAATACGACCAGAATCATCCATTCATTTACGAATACCTCGACAATCGACTGGACACATTGTATAGCCGGGAAGAAAAGATGCTTACGCTGTTTATGTATTTCTCCGGTCTTATCCTGTTTATCGCCTGTATGGGTTTATTTGCGCTGGCAGCTTACACCGCCGAGCAAAAAACCAAAGAAAACGGCGTCAGGAAAGTTTTAGGCGGTTCCGTAGCACACATCGTCAAACTGCAGCTAAACGAAACTTCCAGGCTGGTGCTGCTGGCGGGAATCATTGCCACACCGCTAACCTGGTATTTTATGAACCGCTGGCTGCAGGATTTTGCCTACTCCATTTCTATTGGCTGGATTTATTTTGCTATAGGGATGCTTTCAGCGCTGCTGATAGCCGTCCTTACTGTGGTTTATATTGCCTGGCGCTCCACACGATTGAATCCGGTGGAGGCGTTGCGGTATGAGTGATAGCTGTTTATAAAAGTCATAAAATCAAACTTACTCCCGAAAGAGCTGCTTTTAGGAGTGAGCCTGGTGATTTTTTTGCTCTTTGGATTCATTATTTAAACAATTGAATGTATTCGTTAAAGACATACCGCCTTCCGCGTTTATTCCCGGTAATTTCATAAAGAATACCTTGCTTTTCCAACTCATTCAATATCCTGTAGACCGTAGGTAAAGACAACCCTGTTAATTCCCGGGCCTTCCGGGCATCAATTGTCGGACGCTGAAACAAATAATTGATAATGGTTTGCCCATGTTTGTAAACGTTACCCAGGGCATGCAGCTTCACTTCAACCTCTTTTTGCAGTTTTAGAATGCTGTCAAAAGTGGATATGCTTTTCTTAGCTGTCTCAATTACCCCCACCATAAAAAACTTAAACCATTGCTCAATATCTTTTTTCTCTCTTACCACCATCAAATTTTCATAATAAAGGGATCGATTTCGTTCGAAAAAATCTGATAGATATAGAATGGGCTTCTTCAATATTCCTTTATCTACCAGGTAAAGCGTAATTAATAACCTTCCAATCCGTCCATTTCCATCAAGAAATGGGTGGATAGTTTCAAACTGATAATGAATCAAGGCTATCCTTAATAAGTGCGGAAGGCTAATGGTTTCATTATGAATGAACTGCTCCAAATCACTCATATATTCCGAAATAGAGGTGTGGTCCGGAGGAATAAACTTTGCATCAGCAATAGAGGCTCCACCAATCCAGTTTTGGCTATTCCTGAATTCACCCGGTAGTTTATGTTTTCCCCTGACGCCCTTCAACAGGATTCTGTGAGTATCTTTGATCAATCTTGAAGATACCGGCAACTCTGATAATTTTTTAATAGCCGAATTCAATGCCTCGATATAATTTTGCACTTCTTCCCAGTCATCTCTTCGCTCATCATCAATGTTTTCTTTGTCCAGAATAGCTTCTTCGATTTTCGTTTTTGTGCCTTCTATTTTACTTGATTGCGTGGCTTCTTTTATGATATGCATACGTATGAAAAGATCGATATTAGGCACATACTCAGAATACATATCCAACCTCCCCACCTCCCTGTCAGCATTACTTAACAACTGAATCAAGTCCATACTCTCCACTTGCCATTTTCTGTTAATAAATTCAGGCTGGAAGCTTTTATAGGAGTCCCGGGAAATAAATTTAGAGGTCACCATTTAAATTCATATCTTTACACCCTAAAAACAAGAGAAAACATGGAAATATTCAGAGGTCAAAACCTTATAGAGTTTACTGAACGCTTCAAAACGGATGAAGATTGTTTGAT
>Ga0307973_1000202_pt1 | contig 34496 bp, 32 predicted proteins | sample OrgLakmetagen782_FD_201837 | JGI IMG/M metagenome (GOLD analysis project Ga0307973, IMG submission 201837) | Saline water microbial communities from Organic Lake, Antarctica - #782 | ecosystem: Environmental > Aquatic > Non-marine Saline and Alkaline > Saline | place: Antarctica: Organic Lake...
CAATCAGATAGTAGGTACCGCCACTGAAGATTTGTGTTTGGAGCGCATCCCCGGGCAGGGCCGAAGCAACCTGCCCAGCTGCGCTGGAACAACCAATCAACGCGGCGGTGACATTGCCAACATCGTTGCCCAGGCCTTCCTGTTCCTGAGCAAGAATGCCGATGTATCGATCCAGAACGCCGGTGGAGTGCGCACAGACATTGAGGCCGGCGACGTCACCATTGGTGACGCCTACACTTTGCTGCCTTTTGCCAACACGCTTGTAGACCTGACCATGACCGGCGCGGAAATCCGCCAGGTGCTGAACGAAGCTGTCACCTTCGCCCATGCTTCGGACGGCTCTACCGGTGCCTATCCCTACGCAGCAGGCCTTCGATGGGACGTAGACATGACCCGCAGCGAAGGCGACCAGCTGTTCGACATTGAAGTCAAAGGTCGGGATGAAACCCAGTGGCGCGCACTGACCGATACTGAAACCTTAAACGTAGTCACCAACAGTTTCACCGGTGCCGGTCGGGACGGTTACGTTACATTTGGGACGGTTACGGACGACGGTCGCTCGGTCGACACCTTCCTGGATTACGCCCAGTCCTTCGTGGATTACGCCAAAGAGCAAACCACCTTCAACAAGCCGGCTCTGGGAGACTACTCGACCCAGTCTTACACCGCGCCTGCCAACTAAGGCCTCGCTTTAATTCAAGCTTTAATCGCCGGCCCGCGTTATCAGGGGTCGGCTTTTTTCTGGTAAAACCCCATCTCGCTGCAATTTTTGAAGACCCAACGTCTAAATTTTTCCCATTGGAGTTATCAAAAATCACACCGTAGGGCGTCTTCCTGAGACCTGGTCGACCGGTCTGACAATAGGTTGCCAGGAACGCGATTCGAGCCAGTTTTTGCCGTTCAGGCTCGGGAGATTATCAGCGACATATGTATAATTGCGACCGAACTGACCACACCGGGGCTCCAAACAGCCCTCTTAAAGCCAGGATGGCGCACGCCCAGTCGCGATTAGATAGCCGCGATCAGACATCAAGGAGATGATGTATGAAGTACTCCCTATTCGTTTCAAAAAATTTTACCCCTGCAATTATCCCGGTAACGCTTCTTACCAGCTTTTTTCCCTGACGGCCCACGGACAGGATGACCAGCAGCGCCTGAACGCGTTGCAGAAGCAGGTGACCGGGTCCAACTTGGAAAAAGCCCGGTTCAATGGCTTTTTCAGCACAGGCTATACCTGCGCCATCAGCTCCGCACCGGTACCGAGGTGCGCGCCGATAAAATGCGCCTGCCGTTGTTTATGGAATCCGAGACTCTGGAAATCGGCTATGGCCAGCCCTGGGCCCGTCCACCGGAAGCGGTCTACGACCCAGTCCCGGTGCGCAGCTATCTCGGTGGCGACCTAGACCACACGTTTAACTTTGAAAGTTCATCCCTGGAAACCCGTATTTTCGGTGGTCATCTCGAAGACGAGGCCGATTCTCTGGGACAGACGGTGGATGTGGAGCTTCGCAACATCACGGGCCTGACGACTAACTGGACGGATTACGCCTGGATCTTCCGGGGTGTTTATGCCCAGCTTCGAGCATCCGTGGGCTCTGTCGGCGGCCCCATCAACCTCGGCCAGGATGAAAAAGCCGAATTTATGGGCCTGGGCATGTCCTACGACGACGGCGCCTGGCTGCTGATGTCCGAGCTTACCCGGGTCAAAGTCGATGGGGTGTTCCAGAATACCGATTCGGCCTACATCACGTTCGGTCGTCGTATTGTTGAGGTAACACCCTATATCACCGCTTCCTGGATCGAGAGCAAAGACAATTTCAAACGCGATGGCACGCCACTTGATGTGCTGGACGTCCGCCGACAGGCCTACAGCCTTGGCTTCCGCTGGGACCTGGTCTCCTCTGTCGCCATGAAGTTCGACTGGACCCACGCCCGTGGCTTCGGCAATACCACGGGCGGACTGATCGGCAACCAGCTTGGCGGCAGTTACGACAGCACCGACGTCTACACCGTCAGACTCAACGCAGCATTTTGATCAGGAGGCACACGATGCAGACATTCTCAGTGAAAAGATCGGGCGGGCCGGACAGCATTACCAAACAGCAGGTGAGGAATATCTACCTGAACCGCAGCTCCCAGATGCCGGATGGCCAGCGGGCTGTGGCTTTCGAATTGGCCCCCGGGAACAGTATGCGGGATGAGTTCAACGAACTGATTACCGAACGCTCGGACGCCTGGCTGCAGTCATTCTGGTCACGCCAGGTGTTGACGGGGAAGGGGCAGCCGCCCACCGAAATGTCTTCGGCCAGCGGCATGAAAAGCGTGGTGTCATCCACCCTGGGTAGCATCGGTTATCTCGATTCCACCCTGGTGGATGACAGCGTCAAGGTTGCCCTGACGCCCGAAGATTAAAACCCGCGCGGAATGGTCTGTGCTTCGACGAATTCGAACAGGCCTTCCAGCCCACCCTCACGGCCGATACCAGACGCTTTCATGCCGCCAAACGGCGCTTCCGGTGTCGGGCCGGTGCCGGTGTTCCAGCCAACGTGACCGAAACGCAGCCCGGCCGCTACCCGCTGGGCGCGCTCGGCATCCGCGGTGAACACATAGGAAGCGAGGCCAAACTCGGTATCGTTACCGGCTTCAATGACTTCTTCTTCGCCCCGGAAGGTTGCCATAGGCACCAACGGGCCAAAGGTCTCTTCACGGGAGCAGGCCATATCCCGGGTCACGCCGGAAATGACAGTCGGCGGGAAAAACAGGTGGCCTTCACCAAGATCCGCGGGCTTTTTGCCGGCAACCAGTTCGCCGCCTTTTTGCAGGGCGTCCTCAACATGGCGCTTCACTTTATCGAAACCAGCCCTGTTGATCAGCGGGCCGAGGTCCACGTCCTCAGTCAGGCCATTGCCAACGGTCATACGATTTACCCGTTCCGCCAACTTTTCACCGAATGCCTCAACCACTTTTTCATGGACAAAGATGCGGTTGGCGCAGACACAGGTCTGACCGCCACCACGGAACTTGTTGGCAATCAGGTTATCGGCTGCCGCGTCCAGATCGGCGTCATCGAACACAATGAACGGCGCGTTGCCGCCGAGTTCCAGGGCCAGCTTTTTGACCTGCTCGGAGGTGTCGATAAGCAGCTTGCGACCTACTTCCGTGGAGCCGGTAAAGCTCAACATCGGAACGTCAGGGCTTTCGCAGAGTACTTTGCCGATCACGCTGGCCTTGCCCATCACCAGATTGACCATGCCGTCGGGCAAGTCGACGTGTTTATCCATCAGCGCAAACAGGGCAATCATGGTCAGCGGTGTCTCGCTGGCCGGCTTGATCACTGACGGGCAGCCAGCCGCCAACGCAGCCGACAGTTTCTTGGCAATCATGCCGATGGGGAAGTTCCAGGGTGTGATCAGCCCGGCCACACCGATCGGGCGATAGTGAACCGTCCAGGTGCAGTCTTTGGGTTTTTCCGTCAGGGTATGGGCGTCCAGCGCCTGGATGTGCTTCGAGCAGTAGTCGAAAAAGCCAGCGGCATAATCCACTTCACCCTGGGCTTCTTTTAGGGGCTTGCCGTGCTCCATACACAGGATCCGGCCCATTTCTTCTTTGTTGGCTTTCAGCGCATCGCGGATATCTTCCAGCCATTTACGGCGGGTTTCGATGCTATAGGGCTGCGTCAGGCGCAGCGCCTTCTTCCCGGCACTGACGGCGTCTTCAACCTGCTCTTCCGGCATGGATGCCACTTCGGCAATGACTTCGCCGGTGGCGGGATTGAACACCTCGAAGGTGCTCTTAACCGATGCATCAGACCAACGACCGCCAATGTAACCGGTCAGCTTTGGAAGCAGTGGTGACTCAATCATCTGGGCTTCTCTCCAACATGTTTTTCGGGGACAGTAGATTCACGTTTGCGTCAATGTGAGATGTCTCTCATAGTGGATGCAGAAGCCGCCACTGTAAAGTCGGCACAAGCTGTTTTAACCCGCGCGCACGCGCCTCTTTACTCGATTTATAAACGCATTCAGGAGCCCTGAAGATGAAGGCATTTTTTCACCCCCTGCAAGACCAGCACCTTCCTATGACGTATTTCACCCGGGGTCAGATGCGCCAGCCTCAGGAAATTCCGGATCGCACCGTGCAGATGCTGGAGGGGCTGAAGGAAATGGGCATTGAGGTACTTCGGCCAGCCGACCAGGGCGCAGCACCCATTTCGAAAGTGCATGACCTTGGCTACCTACGATTTCTGGAATCCGCGCACCGTCGCTGGAAAGAAATGGGTGACTGGGGTGAAGAGGTTATCTCCAATGTCTGGGTGCGCTCGCCCAACGCCATGAAAGGCATTCTGGCCGAGGCGGGGCGCTACCAGGCCGACGGCAGTTGCCCGATAGGCGCAAAAACCTGGGAAGCCGCCTACTGGTCGGCCCAGAGCGCGCTCGGCGCCGCCGATTCGCTGATCGCCGGGGAGCGTGCCTCCTATGCCGTTTGCCGCCCGCCCGGACATCACGCCCGCAAGGACGCTGCCGGTGGCTTCTGTTATCTCAACAATGCCGCCATCGCGGCCGAACACCTGAAATCGCGGTTTGGTCGCATCGCGATTCTGGATACCGACATGCACCACGGCCAGGGCATTCAGGAAATCTTCTACGACCGCAGCGACGTGCTTTACGTCTCGGTGCATGGCGATCCCACCAACTTCTACCCGGTTGTGGCCGGCTATGAGGAAGAGCGTGGCGAGGGTGACGGGTTCGGCTACAACGTCAACCTGCCCATGCCCCACGGCTCAACGGAAGAGGATTTCTTCGCCCGGCTTGATGAGGCGCTGGCCGCTGTGCGCCTGTATCAGCCAGACGTTCTGGTACTCGCCCTGGGCTTTGATATCTACCATAACGACCCGCAGGCGAAAGTATCGGTCAGCTCGGAGGGCTTCTCCCGCCTGGGCGCTCACGTTCGGTCAACCGGATTGCCCACGCTGGTGGTTCAGGAAGGTGGCTACGACCTTGAGGCGCTGAGCAGAAACGTCCAGGAATTCTTTAAAGGCCTGGACGGCTGACACACTCCTCGATGGTAATACAGAAGGTATCGCGGGCATGGGACATTGGTGTCGTATCGGTTAATTGAGTAGTGTATCGCATCCCGTTTCGCCAATGTCAGGAGCTTTGCCGCCCATGAGCGCATCCAAAATCAACGCCCTGGTTTCCCCGGAAGGAAGCCTGGAAATACTGTCCACCTTTGAGGTCAACCGGCTCAAGGACAAAAGCGAGGGCGGGCTTTACCAGCTATTCCGCCAGTGCGCGCTGGCGGTACTGAATACCGGCGTTGAGTCGGATGACGGCAAATCACTGATGGAGGCCCACGCCGATTTTGACGTGCGCCTGGTTCCCCAGCCCCGGGGACTGAAACTGGAACTGATCAACGCACCCGCCCATGCCTTTGTCGATGGTGAGATGCTGCGTGCCATGCGGGAGCACCTGTTTTCGGTACTGCGGGACATCATCTATTCCTACTCCATTCCCCAGTCGGCGGCAGGCTTCAAACGGGACGAACCCGAGGGCATCACCAACCTGGTTTTCCACATCCTGCGCAACGCCCGGGTTCTGCAGGCAGGGCGACAGCCTGATCTGGTGGTCTGCTGGGGCGGCCACTCCATCAACGAGCGGGAATACCAGTACAGCAAGGAAGTGGGCCACCAGCTTGGCCTGCGGGGCATGAGCATCTGCACCGGCTGCGGGCCGGGGGCGATGAAGGGCCCGATGAAAGGCGCCACCATCGGCCACGCCAAACAGCGGGTCAAAGACGGCCGCTACATTGGTTTGACGGAGCCAGGCATTATTGGCGCCGAAGCACCCAACCCCATCGTGAACGAGCTGGTCATCATGCCGGACATCGAGAAGCGCCTGGAAGCCTTCCTGCGGGCCGGCCATGGCGTGATTGTGTTCCCCGGCGGTGTGGGCACGGCCGAAGAAATCCTCTATCTGCTGGGCATTCTGCTGCACCCGGAAAATGCCGACCTGCCCTTCCCCGTGATATTCACCGGCCAGCAGGAAAACGCCGAATACTTCAACATGATCGACCAGTTTATCCGCAATGCCCTGGGCGACGAGGCTGCCAGCAGGTACGAAATCATCATCGACGACCCTGAGCGCGTGGCGCAGACCATGAAGCACGGTATGCATGAAGTGCAGTCATACAGACGCGCCGTTCAGGACGCCTATTACTTCAACTGGACGCTGAAAATCGACCCGGTCTTCCAGATGCCCTTTGAACCCACCCACGAGAGCATGCGCAACCTGGAACTGCACCGTGACCAGCCCGCCCACCTGGTGGCGGCCAACCTTCGGAAAGCGTTCAGCGGCATTGTGGCGGGGAACGTCAAGGAAAGCGGTATTGTGCAGGTTGAACAACACGGCCCGTTCGAAATCGCCGGGGATCCGAGCCTGCTGGTGCCCCTGGCAGAAATGCTGAAGGAGTTTGTCACCCAGAACCGGATGAAGTTACCGGGTTCCGGGGCGTACGAGCCCAGCTACCGGATTATCGGCAAACCGGGCGAAGTCACAGCATAGCGCCAGGCATGACTGAACCCGGCCCGGGGGCCATCACCGTCAGGATCAACTGCCACCACCGGCGGGCAGGCTGGCATAGTATGCGGCCAGGTTGGCAATATCCTCGTCGCTCAGCCCGGTCGCCTGGCCCTGCATGATCACCGCCTGACCACCGCTACGCTGCTTGTTCTTGTAGGCCTTAAGAGCAGACACCAGATACTGCTCGTTCTGGCCGGCCAGATTGGGATAGCCGGGTATCTGGGCAATGCCGTTTTTACCGTGGCAGGCCGCGCAAACCGCCGCCTTTGCTTTGCCGGCTTCAGCGTCCGCCGCTGCAGACAATCCCGGAACGGTGAAACCCAATACAAGCAACCCGGCAATAATGTAGCGTTTCAGACCCATTGGTTTTAACCTCTCATCATTTTATTGGCGCGATAGCGCATTGTTGTTACAGACTATTGATCACCAGTTCGAACCCTGTGCCGGATGTATAGCACATACGCCGGACTTGTACATGCATACCACTGTTAACACCACCCGGAGACGCGCCATGTCCATTGAGGTTGAAGAACTTCCCTGCCAGGAGGGCTCCATTGGCCTGATCACGCTGAACGCCCCGAAGACGCTGAACTCTCTCAACAGCTCGATGATCATGGAAATGCAGCACACCCTGGACGGATGGGCCGAATCACCCGACATCTGCATGGTGGTATTGAAGGGTGCCGGCGAGAAGGCTTTCTGTGCCGGTGGCGACATTCGCGAGCTCTACGGTGCTCTGTCCGGCAAGGGTGACGCGGGGGACGCGGCCGGTTATTTCGTGCGGGAATACCGTCTGGACTATACCCTTCACCAGTTTCCCAAACCCGTAATCACCATAGCTCATGGCGCAGTGATGGGTGGTGGCCTGGGAATTCTGACCGCCAGCCGCTACCGGCTGGTGATGCCCGATATCCGCATGGCCATGCCGGAAATCACCATAGGCCTGTTCCCGGACGTCGGAGCCAGCTGGTTTCTCAACCGACTGCCGGGACGGCTCGGACTGTTCATGGGACTGACCGGCGCGCGTCTGAATGCCTCGGACGTTATGCGGGTCGGCCTTGCAGATATGGTGCTGCGCCGCGATCAGGCCGAGGACCTGATCACCCGCCTGCAGCAGGAACGCTGGACCGGCGAAACCGCGGTGGACGACAACCGGCTCTTCCGTCTGGTGAAACAGCTGGAGCACCCGGACTACCGGTTACTTCCGGAAAGCGAACTGGCCCGGCACGAACAGACCATTGCCCGCCTCAGCGCCGGTGACCACCTACCGGATATTGTCGAACAGCTGCTGGCCGCCGAAGACAGCACCGAGTGGTGGAACGCCGCCATGGATAATCTGCGCGGTGGCTGTCCGGTAACGGTCTGGCTGGTCTGGACGCAATTGCAGAAAGCCCGACAGATGTCCCTGAAAGATATTTTCCGGATGGAACTGGCGATGGCCACCCGCTGCACCCAGCGGTCTGACCTGCAGGAAGGAATTCGGGCAAGGCTGATTGACCGCGACGGATCACCGCAATGGTCTTACCCTTCGGTGGCGGAAGTACCCCAAGAGGTTGTTGAGTCCCATTTCCTGCCGGTGTTTGACGACATCACCGATCCCATGGGCCTGGACTGAACACCAGTGTAACCGCGCCCTTCACGCGCCTCACTGGTCCTGTAAAAATGCCTGAACCAGAGCCCGCAAACGGCCCTCTGCATCGTCACGCCCCCGAGAAACACCTTCGTGTCTCAACCGCGACCAGTCCCAGCCCTGAAGCACCGCACGTGCCCAGAGTGCTGTGCCGCTGGCATCGGCCTTGTCGATAAGCCACCGGGCAAAACCCTCCGTCATGGCGAGGCTGAGCAGCACGGGAAGAGCCAGATCAAACCCCCGGTGACCGAAGGCAAAGCTGTGCAGATCGCGCCAGTCATCGCTGGTGAGGGACTGGGACAGCGGCAGGCTGGCAGTCAGTTGCATCAGCAGTTGGTCATCCAGATCAGACCAGACGCGGGGCACCAGCGTCGGCCAGTGCGCCGTCAGCCGCCTGCGCAGGTTAGCCGTCAGTGTTCTGCCGGGCCCGGAGAGGCCGCACAACATCTGCAGCGGCAATTCGCCGCTACTGGACTCCCGGGACAGCCCGGGCCGCACCGGCATCAGCCCGTTTCGCTGCCAGAATCCCAGCAGTTCCGGGTTTCCGCCAAAACTTGTGCCCAGACCATCCAGAGCCGCATCAATCGCGTGATTCCTGGCCGCCTGCACCAGGGCGCTGCCGATTCCATGCTGGCGGGCCCGGGCACTGACGGCAATCCTTACCACCCGCAACAGGCGCTGCCGGGCGGCCTCTGGAAAACCGCCGTGAACCGCCAGTGACTGGGGCAAAAGATGGCCACGAACCCGCCGCTGGCCGAGCATGACCTGATTTGCCAGAGCCTCATCCAGCCCTCCCTCCACGGTGGCCCAGAGCACGCCGACCAACACGCCATTGAGCCTGGCCCGCCAGCTGACCGCAGCGGGGTCATCCATCCACTGCCGCAGGTCGGACGGCGTGGTGCGGTAATGCGCATCCACCAGCAGCCCGAATCCCTGCTTCAAATCCCGGTCATCAGCGCTTCCCGGATACCATCGCTCGAGCTGCAGGCGATCCTCATCCGGCCGCCGCTCAGTGCCGGGATCCTCCACCGGCGGATCCGGCGCCCGGGCATTCAGCAGAAACAGCCGGCTGATCAGCGGCTCGAGCGGGTCGGAATCCGCCCAGCGAATCGGCGCCTGCAGGGATTCCGCTTTCCAGTGGGGCGTCTCCCTGTCGAGGGTTCCCCGGAACCGCACGGAAAACCCCCGCCCCGCACCCTCGTAACCATGAACCGTGCTTGCAAACACCACCCGCGGCCAGCCCAGCAGAATCTGTCTCAACCGATAGGGCGGCACCGATGCCGCTTCATCCACCATAATAAGTTCGGCGTCAGGCTGCTGAACCAGCAGGTCCTCAACCGTAAAAAACCGGACCTGGCCTGCAGCTGCAGCGGGTTCCGCGTGGCGAAGCAGTGTCTCAACGGCGCCGGGCTCATTTGCCGTCACCACCACCTGCTGACGCCCTTCGGCGATCAGCCGCGCAGCGGCCATACCCATGGCCGCGGACTTGCCCCGGCCCCGGTCCGCCGTGATCACCAGCGGCCGACGACGACGCCCCTGGCCGACCCTGACAATCGAGTCGACCAGCCGGGTCTGTTCAGGGGTGGCGCCGGCCCGGAAAGGCGGCTTTGCAAGCGGCAGGTCGGGCAAGGCTGGCAGCGGGTTTGTGGCGGGCTGCAGACGAATGACGGAGGGGTCATCCGCCACCACCCGGGCCAGCCGCGACAGAAACCCGTGAGCAGCCGGCGAATCCAGCCCCACCCGCGGATAGTCCGGATCCCTGAAATCCGGCCACTGTGCCAGTGGCGGCATCAGCCAGAACAGCAGACCACCCGCCGCCAGCGTGCCGGCCAGCGCCGCCAGACCATCCGGCGGATTGCCCTGCCAGCCATCCCAGACGACACAGTTCAACTCCTGCCCCAGCCAGCGCCGGGCCTGATTTGCGGCAATGACGGTCATGCCATCAATGGCCGGGGCATTGTCAGCACCGACCCAGATGCCGGGCGCCACCGGCAGTCCGGGAAGGCATGCCTGTAACCAGTCCACTGACGCCTCGCGGTCACCTTCCAGCAATACCAGGCGACGATGCCCCGCGCTCTGCAGGCAAGTCTGTAGCTGCCGCCAGGCCGAGAGGTCAGGGGCGGGTGATGACTTGCTCAAAGGGTCAGCTCAGATCCATGGAGTGACGCTTGAGGTCGTCCAGCGTCGAGTATTTCAGTGCGGCCCTGTGCGTCGCCTTCAGTTTGACTCTGGGGGCGCAGTCGGCCTCGAAGGCCTCCTGCCAGCGAGACGCACACAGACACCAGGAATCGCCCTCTTTCAGGCCTTCAAAACCGAATTCCGGCCGTGGCGTGCTCAGGTCATTACCCTTTGATTTCGAGTATTCCAGGAATTCGTTGGTCACCACGGCACAGACAACATGGGCGCCAATATCGTCGGGCCCGGTATTACAGCAGCCATCGCGGTAGAATCCGGTTTTCGGATCGGTGCCACAGAGCTCGAGTTTTTCACCCAGAACATTGACTGGCTCAACGGTTGTTGCCATACACTGAATCTCCTTGGTCGGGATTGTTTAGCTTTGGTAATAATGGGCCTGTTATGAACAAAAACCTTTTGAGTGTCAAAGGATGAATCGGTGCGGGGTGAATGTTCCTGGTCCAAGTGAAAACAAAAGCCCGTATTCAGCAATAAACGGATGGATATACCGGGCCAGGTCCTGTCTCATACACTTGAGGCCTTTTCATAACCGGTTCGGGATCAGCCCATGACGATGCCAACGCAACAGCCTGTGAAAGCAATCGACCCCGCCGATGACCCGTTGCGGGTCGGCCGGTTGATAAAAATCGCCCGATATATCGAAGATCATGCGGATGAGCCGCTTACGCTTGCCACCCTGGCGGATATCGCGGGACTGTCCCCCTCACGGCTGCAAAGAGTTTTCAAAAGCGCCTTTGGCGTTTCACCCAAGGCCTATCAGGACGCAGCCAGGCTGGGCCGGTTCAAGCACTCGCTGAAGAACGGCAAAGGCGTCACTGACGCCATTTTTGAATCAGGGTTTGGCTCAACCAGTCGCGTCTATGGCGAAGCCACCCGCACCATGGGAATGCCGCCAACGACCTACCGCAAAGGGGGTGCCGGAGAAGTGATTACCTACGCCTGCCGTCACACCGCGTTCGGATTACTGGCCATGGCAGCAACGGATAAGGGCGTGTGTTTTGCCCAATTCGGTGACGACCAGGCCTCGTTGATTGACGAGTTGAGAGCGGAATTTCCGGGTGCGGAGCTGTCGGCGTCTCCCGTCGACGATTCGCCCGAACTTGATGCCTGGATCGAGGCGATGAACCAGCATCTCAGCGCGGGCGCGCCAAGGCCGGAGTTGCCGGTAGACATGCGTGGCAACGCCTTTCAGTTGAAAGTCTGGCAGTTTCTGACCGGTACCCGGGAAGGCGATACTCTCAGTTACACCCAACTGGCTGATCGTATCGGCCAGCCCAAAGCGGTGCGCGCTGTTGCATCTGCCTGCGCCAGAAACCGGGTCGGTGTGCTTGTTCCCTGTCACCGGGTTTTGCGTGGGGATGGAAGCCTGGGGGGATACCGCTGGGGTCTGGAAAGAAAACAGGCACTGATAGAGCTGGAGCGAACGCGTAAACTGGGGTCATGACCAGTCCAGCTCCAGCACTTAAAACCTCAGACCTGCCCGATTTTCTTACGGATGAGCAGCGGTCCATCATTACGGCCGGCTTCGAGCACACGTTGATTACCGCCGTTGCCGGTAGCGGCAAAACATCCACCCTGGCCTGGCGCATACGCCATCTGCTGCAACAGGGCCATGACCCTGATCGCCTGCTGGTGCTGATGTTCAACCGCAGTGCCCGCGTGGATTTCGAGCGCAAACTCAGGGACCGAACCCATGACACGGGCCTGCGGCTTCCGGAAGTGCGCACCTACCACGCCATGGGCTTCCGGCTCTACAAGCGCTTCGTGCGCGAGGGATTTCTGCCCGGATTCGCCGACGCCATCCTCACCGATCAGGAAATCAGCTTTCAGGCCTGGCAGCTCACCCGGCGGCTGGCTCCGGAAGATCTTGCCGATGAAATCAAACGCAACAAGAAGGATTTCGTCGAAACGGCGGTGAATTTCATCGATATGGTGAAAACGACTCTCTCACCGGCAGAGATCGTGTTTGAAGAGCTGGGCTACGGGGACAAACATCGCTATCTGATTGACCTTTTCCACAGCTTCGAGCAATGGCGCAAGGGCCAGAGCCGCATCAGCTACGCCGACATGCTGTACGAACCGGTCATGGCCATTCACCAGAACCCTCCTTTACAGCGGCTGGTGGGCAACAAGATGGACATGATTCTGGTGGACGAGTACCAGGACACCAACGAAATCCAGCACCTGCTGCTGCGCTTTGTGGCCGGCGACCGGGCCAGGGTGACCGTCGTCGGTGACCCGGACCAGACCATCTACGAGTTTCGCGGCGCACGGCCCGAGTTCATTCTGACGCGCTTCAGCGAAGAGTTCGACCAGCCGCTGGAACAGACTCTCAGCTACACCTTCCGTTACGGCCACCAGGTCGCGCTGCTGGCCAATCACCTGATCAGCCATAATACCGGGCGCAAAGACGTGCAGTGCCACTCGCACCCCACCACACCGGCGACAACGATCACACTGCACAGGGAGGAAAGTGACAGCGATACGGTACTGGAACTGGTCGCGCCAATGGATGCGGCGACCCTGGCCAACGCTGCTATTCTTTTCCGGGTATGGAGCCAGAGCGTCGCCATCGAACTGAAGCTGCTGGCCCGTCAGATCCCCTACCGCATTGATAGCGGCAAAGGCGCACTGTTCAGCCGCGAAGTTAAGGCCATGACCGCACTGCTGACGGTGGTTTCCAACCGCCTGAAAAATCTGCCGGATGAGGACCGACTGGAGGTTGCCCGGCAGTTAATGCGCTTTCCCCACGTGGGCCTGAAGGAACCGGAGCTGGAGCAGCTTGCCCGTTTTCTGTCAGGGTTCTCCGGGGGCTGGCACGACCGGCTGCTGGCGCTGGATTTCGATGCCCTGGCCCCGATGGCCGCCCGCAAACTGCGCAGACTGGGGGAAACCCTGGCGCAGTTGAACGGGCATAAAGGCCCGGTCGCCGAGGTCATCCGCCATTACGCCGAAGCCACCGAACTGAACGAAGGCATTCGCAGCCTGGCCCTGACCCACGAGTCCGCCGAGGAACGCATCGAAACGATCCAGGGCTTCCGGGCCTATCTGGCTTCCCTGCAAGTCGACGCCTCCACCGCCCTGGATCATCTCAAGGCCCTCAAAGAACAGGCCGGACGCAGCAGACAATCAGGCGACAACGCCCCCACGGGTGTGCTGCTGTCCACCATTCACCGCACCAAGGGTCTGGAATGGTCAACGGTGATACTGCCGGGACTGCAGGAAAAATACCTGCCCTACAGCCCCAGGTCCCGGGAGGACCTCAACGGGTTTCTGGAGAGCGAGCGGCGCCTGCTCTACGTGGCCATGACCCGGACCCGGCACCATCTGCACCTGATCACCCGACCGTCAGGCGATCATCCTCACCTTGACGGGGACCTGGGGCCCAGCCGTTTCGTCAACGAACTGTGCTTTGAGCTTTCCCGGGAACTCGGGGGATGGCTGGAACAACGTGAAACGGATCAATTGCAGCTCACCGTGAGCACGCCATTTGCCGCAACCGCAGAGCGCTACGCCGCCCGGGAATCCGTCACGCTCAAGGGCAGCGGGCAGACTCAAAAATCCGTTGGCCAGCCCGTCTGGACCCGTGCAAGAATCAGCCATGCCGTGCTCGGGCCGGGGGCGGTGGTGGGCGAGGATCAGCAGTCCTTTGAAGTGCGGTTCGATTCTGGCGATACCCTCAATTTCAGCAAAAAAAGTGCGCACTTATACTTCAAGGCACTGTCAGTAGAAGACTGAAAACCGGAAAACCGCGGAGGTTTGCGTAATGAAGTCCCTGCTGGTGATGGCAAGCCTGCTGTTTGTCTGGCCGTTAACATCCGGTGCGGACATCTACCGCTGTGAGTCCGACACCGGCGTTCGCTTCGCCGATCAGCCCTGCAGTGATCAGGCCGAAAAAATCACCGTGCCGGACAACCGCATTGGCGGCAATTTTGGCCAGAATCTGCCCGACCGTCCGGAGTCTGAAACGGCAACGAATGCTGGGCCAGATCAGCCAGAGGCAAACAGGGAACAGAACACCTGCCGGTACATCAATTCCACAGACCTGCGCCGCTACCTGATCAGCGAGCAGGTGGTCAAAGGCATGACCAAAGACCATGTGGTCAGAGCCTTTGGACGCCCGCCCGAAACCTACCCTACACCCCAGGAAACCTGGGTTTACCAGACCAGATACTATGGCGCCCTTTACGAGCTGACCTACGTGTATTTCAGGAATGGCTGCGTGGAAGAGGTGGTTTACCGCAAGCCCTGACGGCTGCCATGACTCAGGGTTGCATCAATCAACAGATTTCGGGGCGTCAGACTGCGATCACAGAAAGTGCCCAGCCGCACCTCATAACCCTGCTCCTCGAGAAAGATCGCGTAATCCAGCACCAGCCAGAGCTCCAGGGGCCGACGGAACAGATGCCGGACCAGCTCATGACGGCGTACCTGGGCCAGACGCTGGATACCATGGGCTTCCCAGGCGGCGTAATCGACAGACGCCGGCAGCGTCAGCTGTTTTTTATCGGCCGCCCAGCGACAGAACCCGACGAAATTTCCCCGTGCCACCCAGCCGGGGTGCGAAGGCACCGGCAAGTAGTCATCCACCCCGCGTAACTGCCGTTGCAGGCCATCGAACGCCAGTCGCCACTGGCGCACCATCTGCACCTGACTGCGGACACGCGCAGGGGCAGTGACCATTTCCTCCACCGCCAGCTTGAGGTCCGCGCCGGTCACCTGAAGACACTCACGCCATTGCCCGGCAAGCCGTGACAGCGGCTGATGATTACCGGCTCTGGACAGGTGAAAGCAGCATGGCGCAACGCTCAGTCTTGGCAGGCCCTGCTGCGCGGCTTTGCGGATCAGTCGTCGATGCAGGTCGCCGCAGGCATGCAGCGCGACGGCGTGGCCGTCGCCGGGCAGGGTCAGGTCGTCCGCCATAACATCCTGTTGCATCACCGTTACGGCATCGTTGAACTTCTGCGCCAGCCGGTTGCCATCGCTGACCAGCAAAGGGTCCCACTCAAACCCGCTAATCGCATGATCACACAATGGGCGTAATGTTCTGGCCAGATGCCCCTTACCGCAGCACCAATCCAGCACCGGCGAGTGCAACGGCCGCAATGTGGCGGCAAAGGCCCCGGCCTGCTGGCGCTTGCGACCGGGCATATCCCGGGCTCGCACCTCCGGCAAGGTGCAGGCTTCCGCCGACGCGTTACTTACCAGCTCGGGCAGTGCCGTCAGGCGCTCCCGCTCCGGCAGAGAAGCCAGCAGATCGCCCAGTTCGCGGGCCAGCGCAGACGGATCACTGTCGAAGGCCAGACACTGCTCATCGGTGAAGGCCGAAACATGGCTGGCCAGTTCGGGCCAGCGCCGGGTCCAGCCGGGCGCGGGTTCGGTGAAGGGCCTGGGCTGCCAGAACTCCCGGTGGGCAGCCAGCCAGTTGTTCAGATGCTGCCACTGCAGCGCAAAAGCGGAGCCATTCAACAAGATTACTCCGAGAACCGGCCCGGCCTGAAAGGATCTGTGTTCAGAGCGGGTGGCTCGCCATCGATTATTTGCCCGATCACATCCGCACTGCCGGCTGACAGGGTCCAGCCAAAGGTTCCGTGGCCGGTATTGAGAAACAGGTTTTCACGCGGCCCCCGGCCAATGATGGCCGGACCGTCCGGCGTCATGGGGCGAAAGCCGGTCCAGGTGTCCGCAGCCATCAGGTCGGCGCAGCCCGGAAACCGGGACTCCACGGATTTACGAATGGTGGCCAGCCGGGCTTCGGGGATATTGCGGTTAAAGCCTGCCAGTTCCACAAAGCCGGAGGCCCGCAGTCGGTCGCCAAGACGCGTGGAGACCACTTTCAGGTGGTCGTCGTGAACCGTGGAAACAGGCGCCCGGCCCGGGTCTTTCAGGGGGGCGGTCAGGCTGTAGCCTTTCACCGGGTAGACGGGCAGTTTCAGCCCCAGTGGACGGGTCAGCCCGTCTGACCAGCAGCCTGCACAGACCACCACGGCATCAGCCTCAAGGATCTCCGTTGTGCCATTGACGGCGCGGGTCGCAACGCGGGTAATGCGCTGGTCATCGGCAATCATGTGGGTCGCTTCGGTATGGTAGCGGAATCTGACGCCCCTCGATTCACAGGCCCCGGCCAGCTCACGGGTAAAAAGATGGCAGTCCCCGGTGCCATCCGTGTCATAGCTGAGCGCGCCGTAAAGTGGCCCGTTACCGGTCATTCCGGGTTCAGCTTCGCGAACCTGTTCGGGGGTCAGCAGACGGGAAGCGATGCCAAGCTCGTTCAGCAACCGCTGCGTCTGTCGGTAGCCCTCCAGAGCTTCCGGCGTACTTGCCAGATGCAGCAGGCCCTGATGGGCCCCATCAAACCTCAGGTCCAGTTCCTGCTCAAGCGCCAGAAAACGCGCCCGGCTGTGGATACCAAGACGCTGCATGGCGCGTTTGTTGAGGCCGAACAGGCCCGGCGACCAGGCGTAACGCAGGGTCGAAACCAGGAAGCGAAGCGTTTTGATGGACGGCGGCAACGTCATTTTCAGCGGGCCGTCTTTTTTCAGCAGATAGGGTATCGCTCTGGCGACCATCGAAGGGTCCGCCCAGGGATAAACCACACCGTAGGAACGCTGGGCGGCATTGGCCTTGCTGGTTTCGTCGCCTGCAACACCGTGTTTTTCAATCACGGTGACCTGGTGGCCACGGCGATTCAGCTCGTACGCGGTGGTAATGCCCACCACGCCGCCGCCTACAACGACTATGTGCATTGCCTGTCTCCCATGTTTTTTCAGAGTGACCCCCTGCGTTTGCTATACTCTCATATTAACAAATCCCAGAGACCGTCATCCGCTCTCGTTGAGAGGCGACGCGGTGAATCCGATGGCTGAGCGCTCCGCCAGCCATTTTTTACAATAACAATCAAGGAGAACACAATGGGACATATTACACCACAGGCAGGTTTGCGGCGTAAGCTGCTCAGTACTGCCACTTCTATTGCACTGGTTTCCGCCGGTGCGATGGGCATAAGCCAGGCCACGCATGCCGCCGACACCTTCAAGGTTGGCCTGGTGACCTTTTTGTCCGGCGGCGCTTCAGGACCCTTCGGCGTACCTGCCGCCCAGGCTGCTGAAACCGTCATCAAAGCCATTAACGCCGGTGAACTGCCAGCCCCGTATGACAGCGCCGGGGTTAACGGTCTGCAGCTTGAATCGGTGGTGATCGACGAGGCTGGCGGCCCCACCAAACAGGTGGAGGAATATCGTAACCTGGTCCAGCGACAGAATGTGAATGCCGTTATCGGCTATATCTCCAGCGGTGACTGCCTTGCGGTCGGCCCGGTCGCCGAAGAGATGGAAACCTTTACGATTGCCTTTGACTGCGGCACACCGCGACTTTTTGAAGAGGTTGAAAATCCCACCTATCTGTTCCGCACCGGGCTGGATGCGGTCGCTGACAACGTCGGCGCGGCCCATTACCTCAACGACGCCAAAGCCGACGCCGAGCGGCTGGCCGGCATCCAGCAGAACTACGCCTGGGGACAGGATTCCTGGCTCGACTTCACGCTGGCAATGGAACAGCTGATGCCGGATATGGAGATTGTCGATAACCAGACACCGCAGATTTTCCAGGGCAACTACGGTACCGAGATCTCGGCACTGCAAACCTCTCGCCCCGATATCATCCATTCCAGCATGTGGGGTGGCGATATGGAGGCCTTTGTAGCCCAGGCCAGCGTCCGCGGACTGCTTGACCAGGCCACGGCAATTCTGACCACCGGGGAATCCGGCCTGCATCGCTTCAAGGATCAGGCCCCCAATGGCACCATCCTGGGCGGTCGCGGCCCGTTCGGCGGTTTCATGCCGGACAACGATCTGAGCGCGTGGTTCTCCAAAGCCTATGAAGCGGATCACGGCACCCCGCCAAGCTATCCCGCCTCGAAAATGGCCCAGGCCCTGCTCGGTCTGAAATACGCGGCTGACAACTCCGGCGCCGAAGGTATCCCCACCAGCGAGCAACTGGCAGCCACCCTCAAAGGCGCCAGCTTTGAGTCCGTCAGCGGTACCGTGGACATGGGTCTGGCCGGTGGCCATCAGGCCCTGCAACCCATGCTGTATGGCGAGTACCACTACTCGGCCGACACAGGGCCGGAGCTGCGGAACGTGAGGGCCTACAAAGGCGAATGTGTATCTCCACCTGACGGCAAAGACGCCCAGGAATGGATCAAGGCAGGGTTCCCTGGAGCCGACTGCAACTGATCCGTGAAACCGGTCCGGCAACCTCAGGGTTGCCGGTATTACCGATGACAGGAGTACACAGATGTTAACGGTCTGGGCCATTCTGATTGACGGGCTTATCTATGCCTCGTGGCTGTTTCTGGTGGCCGCGGGGCTGACGGTCATTTACGGCGTAATGCGAATACTCAACATGGCCCACGGCAGTCTCTATGCCCTGGGCGCCTATGCAGCCGCCTCTGCTCTTGGCTGGTATTACAACGGCGTCGGCGACCAGCTCTGGATTGCCTTGGCAATAATCACGGTCTGCGCGGTCGCCATCGGCGCACTGGCCGGCCTGATCATGGAGCGCGGTGTGTTACGGCTGATGTACGGCCGGGATGAGGTGCTGATGCTGATCGTCACCTTTGCCATGCTGCTGATCCTCGAAGACGTTATGAAACTGATCTGGGGCACAACGCCCTACTTCGCCTATCAGCCCTATGCGGCGATGGGTCGCTTCAATATTGGTGTGCTTACGGTCTCCGGTTATCAACTGATGGTGGTTGGCGTTTCTGTCGCTGTAGGCCTGGCGCTCTGGTTCTGGCTGGAGCGCACCAGAGTCGGCAAGATCCTGCGCTCCATTATTCACGACCGCGAGGTGTCCGAGGCCATGGGCGTCAATGTGCGGCGCATGTTCACCATCACCTTCATGATCGGCGCAGCTCTCGGGGCCATTGCCGGCGGCGTGACCGCGCCCATTATTTCCGTGGTTCCCGGGGTGGGCGTGGAAGTCATTGTCGTTGCCTTTGCGGTGGTAGTCACCGGCGGCCTGGGCAGCATCACCGGGGCCGCCATTGGCGCGCTTATCGTGGGGCTGGCGCGTGCCGTATCGATCCACACCATGCCTGAACTTGAATTGTTCATTGTCTATGCCGTAATGGCCACGGTGCTTATCTTCCGGCCCCATGGACTGTTCGGCCAGGCCGTAGCGAGGAAAATCTGATGGGGCTGCAAAAATCAGAAATCATGCTCGTCCTTGCAGCGGCTGCAATCACACTGCTGTCGTTTGTGATTCCGGACTGGCTGGCGTTCACCACCACGCTCGCCATTGCCAGCGCTCTTGTGGTGCTGGGCGTTGTACTGCTGATGCGGGCCGGGCTGGTCTCCTTCGGGCAGGGTCTGTATTACTGTATCGGCGGTTATGCCGTGGGCATGGGTGGCCGTTTCCTGGGAATCAACGACGCCCTGCTGTTGATCGCCATGGGGGTTGTGGTGACGGTCGCGCTCGCCATGCTGCTGGGGCTGCTGCTGACCCGCTACCGGGAAATCTTCTTTGCCATGCTGACTCTGGCTTTTTCGATGATCCTCTACGGCATTCTGGTGAAAAGCCAGAATCTGGGCAGCACCGATGGTTTCGGCGTTAGTGACTGGACCCTGCTGTGGTTCGACCCGGACGGAGGTAAAGGCAGCAAAACCGTGCTTTGGCTCGCAACCGCCGTGGGCCTGGTAGTGGCACTGTTTCTCAACCGTTATTTCGGATCGGCCATCGGCTTGGCCTGCGAGGCAATTCGCGAGAATGAGGTCAGGGTGGAGTACATGGGCATGTCCCGGCGCCAGATTCTGTATATCAACTACGTGATCGCCGCCGCGATTGGTTCCATCGGGGGCTCCCTGACCTCCCTGGCCGCCGGCCATGTCGACCCCACCATGGCCTACTGGACAATCTCCGGTGAGTTTGTATTTATCGCCCTGCTGGGCGGCACGGGTCATGTGGCGGCGTCCTTTATTGCCGCGATGATTTTCATCATGGTCAGAACCTACGCGGTTGAGCTTTTCCCCAACTCTTGGCAAATGATTCTCGGCATTGTTCTGCTGCTGATCATACTGTTCCTGCCCAAGGGTATCTGGAGCCTGTTCACCCGTCGGCGGAGGGTCGGATCATGACCGAAATTCTCAGAACCGAAGGCCTGTCCAGATACTTTGGTGCAGTGGTCGCAGCGGAGGATATCAACGTGACGATCACTGAAGGGGAGATCGTTGGCGTCATCGGCTCCAACGGTGCGGGCAAGACCACCTTCATCAACATGGTGACCGGTTACCTGCCCCCCTCCTCTGGCACCATCGCCTTCGACGGCAGCCCGATCAAGGGCCTGGGCCCGCGCAAACTGATGCGCAAAGGGCTGTCGCGCTCGTTCCAGATTCCGCAGCTGTTCCTGGAGTTGTCCGTACTGGACAACCTGTCGATGGCATTGTCGGCATCCGAGTCACGGCATCTGGAGATGCTCAGACCGGTGCGCACACCGGAACGGATTGCGGCGGCGGACGAAATCCTGTCCCAGATGGGCATCACCCAGTACCGTGATGAGATGGTCACCGCCATGCCCCAGGGTGCCCGCAAGCTGCTGGATATTGCCATTGCCATGCTGGCCAACCCCCGCATGCTGTTACTGGACGAACCCACCAGCGGTGTCAGCACTGACGAGAAACTGACCCTGATGGACACGGTGATGGAGGTGGTGAAACGGCGCAAGCTGACCGTTCTCTTTGTCGAACATGACATGGAGATCGTGCAGAAATACGTGACCCGGGTGCTGGCCTTCGCCAGCGGCATGGTCATCAAGGACGGCCCGGTGGAGGAGGTACTGAACGACGAAAAGGTCCAGGAACTGGTGACCGGCAAGCGCCGCGACAAAGATACCGAAACCCACCAAGGGGACGCCTGATATGAGCCTGAAGATTGTTGATCTGGATGTCTCGATCGACCGCATCGGCATACTGCGTCATGTGAATCTGGACGTTGCCACGGGCAGAATGGCCGGCCTGATTGGCCATAACGGCGCCGGCAAGACCACGCTTATCAGGGCCATTATGGGTCTGCTGCCCGCCGGCTCTGGCACTATCGAGTTCAAGGGTGAAGACCTGACCCGAAAGGCCTCCCATCACCGCGCAAGGCTCGGAATCAGCTATATGCCGGAAGATCGGCGGCTGATTCCCGAGTTGACGGTCACCGAGAACATGCTGATGCCGGCCTGGGCCAATGGCATCAAAGACGGCGAACAGCGCCTGCATTGGATTTATTCGCTGATGCCGGAAATCGCCGACTTCGGCGGGCGCAAAGCCCTGCAATTGTCGGGCGGCCAGCAGAAACTGGTGGCCCTGGGCCGGGCATTGATTCCGGGACGGCAATTGATCCTGCTGGATGAACCCTTCGAGGGTGTGGCACCGGTGCTGGCTCAGCGATTATCGTCGGTCATCGGTGACCTCAGGGGTGAGGGCCTGACGGTGCTGATTGCTGAATCCGATGACACCCATTCGGCCGAACTGGTGGACAGTACCTGGCGCATCGAACGCGGTGAAGTTACTGCCGGCCATGACAGGCACCCGCCAGACGCCGCTCAGGCCGCCCGCTCCACATGACCTCAATACAGGAGAATCGCAATGAAGATTCGTGCAGCCGTTTTACAGTCCATAGGCGCCGAACGGCCTTTCCATAACACCCGCCCCCTGATCATTGAAGAGCTGGAGCTGGACCCGCCCGGCGACAACGAAGTTCTTGTGCAGATCAGGGCCGCCGGGCTCTGCCATTCGGACCTGTCGGTGATTGACGGCAATCGCCCCCGCCCGGTGCCCATGGCCCTGGGACACGAAGCCGCGGGCGTCGTCAAGGCCGTGGGTAGCGGCGTGCACGATCTCAGGGAGGGGGACCACGTTGTTGCCGTGTTCGTACCCAGCTGTGGACACTGCGCGCCCTGCGCCGAGGGGCGGCCGGCACTGTGTGAGCCCGCCGCCAAGGCCAATAACGCCGGCACCCTGGTCAGTGGCGAGCATCGCCTGCATCGCGCTGACGGTACGCCGGTGAACCATCATCTCGGGGTCTCGGCCTTCGCCGACCATGCCGTGGTGTCCAGGGATTCCCTGATCAGGATCGACACGGCTCTGCCTTTTCATCATGCCGCCCTGTTTGGTTGTGCCGTGCTCACCGGCGTCGGCGCGGTGATCAACTCGGCCAATATCAGGGCCGGTCAGTCAGTTGCGGTTATCGGACTCGGTGGCGTGGGCCTGAACAGCGTGCTTGGCGCCATGGTCGCGGGCGCCGGCGAAGTGATCGCCATTGACCTGGATGACAGTAAACTCGCGCTGGCAAAGGAGCTTGGCGCCTCCCACACGTTTAACAGCAAGGACCCGGACTGTGTCGAGAAAATCAAGGCCCTCACTACCGGTGGGGTAGACTGCGCCATCGAAATGGCGGGTTCGGAAAAGGCCCTGGAGTTTGCCTACCTGATCACCCGGCGCGGCGGCACCACCGTCACCGGCGGGCTCGCTCATCCGGAAAAGAAAGTGGCTATCCAGCAGGTCAGTCTGGTTGCCGAAGAGCGCACCCTCAAGGGCAGTTATGTCGGCAGCTGTGTGCCGGTAAGGGATGTCGCCCGTTACGTGTCCCTGTTTCAACAGGGCAAGCTGCCGGTGGACAGGCTGCTGACCCACACCCTGACCCTGGAGCAGATCAACGAGGGCTTCGAACGTCTGGCCGCCGGTGAAGCAGTGCGCCAGGTCATAGAATTCAAGTGAATGATTGACAAGGTCACCATCTCCGCACGGAGTGCGGACCTGTAACAACAAAGACAATGACAACAGGAGAAAACCCATGGTCCTTAACACTGGCTTTAAACGCATTATCCCGGCGCTGATCGCCGGATCAGCCCTGCTGATGTCGGCACCGTCGCTGGCCGAGACCGGTATGGAACGGATGCAGAAAAACGCGCCCAGCAACTGGGGAAAATGGGGCGAGAATGACGAGGTCGGCGCCCTGAATCTTTTGGGTAACGAGCAGGTTCTGCAGGCCGCCAAAGCGATCCGCAGCGGCAAGACCTTTACCCTGCAGATCCCCATGACCCACGGCAAGGGTCCGGTCTTTCCCGGTCGGGTGCCCACCATGCACTTCATGTCCCAGGATGAAAGCGTTTACTCATCGGGCAAGTCAGAGGCGCTGGCCGGAGGCGTCAAGTTCTCGGACGATGTTGCCTTCATGTATCTGCAGGGCACCACCCACGTGGATGCTCTCGCCCACGCCTGGTACGGCGATCAGGTCTACGGTGGCAAGAGCGCTGACAGCACCGTCCACGGCCACGCCCACGGTGATGTGGCGGCTATCGGCAAAAAAGGCATAACCGGGCGCGGTATCCTGCTGGACCTTGGCCGCCATGCCGGTGGTGGCGAAAAGCACCGCCTGGCACCGAACACCTGTATCAACCTGGAGGATCTGCAGGCCACGGCCGAGGCCCAGAATGTCGAGATCCGTAAACGCGACATTCTGGTGCTGCGCACCGGTTCCATCGCCCGCTTCTACGAAGACAAACCGGATGCCCAGTGGAACGCCATGAACGAGCCGGGCCTGTGTTACAGCCACGAGCTGCTGGACTGGATCGACGAAATGGAAATTCCGATGATCGCTGCCGACAATATTGCGATTGAAAAAGTCGTTCAGGAAATCGACGGCCAGCAGATGATCATTCCGCTGCACGGTGCCCTGATGCGGGATATGGGCGTGGTACTCAGCGAGATCTGGTGGCTGGACGACCTCGCCGCAGACAGCGCTGAAGACGGTCAGTACACCTTCATGCTGGTCGCGGCGCCCCTCAAGATGGAGGAGGGTACAGGCTCACCTGTCAATCCGGTCGCAATCAAGTAACACCCGCCCGGCAAGTCCCGATCCGCCTGCTCCCGGCGAATCGGGACTTGCCGCCACCCATGGGTTTTGGTTATCTCCGCACATTCCGTTAGACCAATTCTGTATTTGTATATTTCGAGCGCTCGCTCTATTTTGGATAGTATGACAAATACAACAAAAATTCTGATTGCCGATGGTGGCCACCTTCAATCGTTGAGGATTAACCTTTAATGGACTTTTCACTGGACGCGAGGTCAGAAGACTTTCGGCAGCGGATCAAACACTTCGTGGACCGCGAGCTGATTCCCCTGGAGCAGGATCCGGCATCCTACGATGAGCACGAAAACATTGCGCCCGCGCTGCTGAAAACCACCCAGGAAAAGGCGAAAAAAGAGGGACTGTGGTCATTGCAGATGCCCGAGGACGTGGGCGGCCAGGGCCTTGATATCGTTGGCATGGCGGCCTGCTACGAAGAGATGAACCGCTCCATTTTCGGCCCGGTGGTGTTCAACAGCGCCGCCCCGGATGACGGCAACATGATGGTGCTTTACAAGGTGGGCACCGAGCAGCAAAAGGCCCGCTGGCTGCAGCCGATTGTTGACGGCGACGTGAGGTCGTCGTTTGCCATGACCGAGCCGCCTCCGGGCTGTGGCTCTGACCCGTCCATGACCCGGACCACCGCGACCCGGGACGGCGACAACTGGGTCATCCACGGCCACAAGCACTACATCACCGGCGCAGGTGTCGCCAGCCATTTCATCCTGATGGCACGGACGTCGGAAGACACCCGCAAAGGTCTGACCGCGTTCATGTTCCACAAGGACGATCCCGGCTGGGAGATTATTCGCCGGATTCCGATTATGGGGCCGGAGGAGCACGGTGGTCACTGCGAGCTGAAGTTTGACGGGCTGGTGATTCCCGATGAAAACCGCCTGATGAACGTGGGTGATGGCCTGAAAGTCACCCAGATCCGCCTGGGTACCGCCCGCCTCACCCACTGCATGCGCTGGCTGGGCCTGGCCAAACGGTCCATGGAAATTGCCACCGCCTATGTTGCCGAGCGCGAATCCTTTGGCGTACGGCTGGCAGATCGCGAGGGCGTTCAGTGGTTGCTCGGTGAGGCGGCCATGGATATCCAGATTGGCCGGTTACTGACCATGCACGCCGCCTGGAAGCTGGATCAGGGCAGCTTTGCGAAGAAGGAAGTGTCCATGGCCAAAGTGGCCGTCGCGGACACCCTCCACAAGGCGGTTGATACCGCGATCCAGCTGTGTGGCGCCCGGGGCTATTCAAAAGACACGCCGCTGGAGTGGATTTACCGCTACGCCCGTCAGGCGAAGCTGGTGGACGGCGCCTCGGAGGTTCACAAGATGGTGTTTTCGAAAAATCTGCTGGCCGACGGCGCGGATTTCTGGAGCTGGGGTTAGGGTATGGCGCAGTCCGGGCTCGCGTCGGCACTGGCTGACTACATTGCGATTCAGACCCATGCCTCCCACGTGCAGGTTGAGGATTTCAACAGACTGTCCGGGGGCGCAATCCAGGACAATTACGCCCTGTCCCTGTTGCTTGAAGGCGGCGATCAGCCTGGACGCCAGCACTATGTGGTGCGCTGTGACGCGCCCTCTGGCGTTTCCGCCAGCCTGACCAGGCCACAGGAATTTGCGGTTCTGAAACAGGCTTTTGGGGCCGGCGTCACCGTGCCACAGCCTTTCTGGTTGTGTGACGACAAGCGCGTTATCGGGCAGTCGTTCTACGTTATGAGCCGGGCTGCGGGTACCGCTTCCCCGCAAAAACTGGTCGGTGGTGAACTGTCCGAAGCGCAGGGTTCCGAACTGGCCCGCCAGTTCGGCAGGGAGCTTGGCCGTCTACACCAGATCAGGCCGCCGGTGAGCGGTCTGGCGTTTCTCGCTGTGCCAGCCGGCTCTGCCGCGCGGACCCGGATCGATCTCTACCGGGATTACCTCGCCGCCATCGACGAACCCCATCCGGTACTGGAGTGGGCGCTGAACTGGCTGGAAGACAACCAGCCAGACAGCGGGCCTCTAACGCTGTGCCACTGCGATTTCCGCACCGGCAACTACATGGTGGACCAGGGTCGGCTGACCGCCATGCTGGACTGGGAGTTCGCCACCTGGAGCGATCCGGCAGAGGATCTGGGCTGGCTCTGCAGCCGCAGCTGGCGCTTTGGCGCCGATGACCGGGAAGTGGGCGGTATCGGCCACAAATCCGATCTGTTTTCAGGCTACGAAGAAGCAACCGGCGAAACCCCCGATCCGAACCGGGTGGCCTACTGGGAGGTCATGGCACTGGTGCGCTGGGCGATGATCGCCCTGCAACAGGCCGGGCGCCACCTGTCTGGCGAACAGTCCTCTCTGGAACTGGCGCTGACCGGCCGCATGCTGCCCCAAATGGAATACGACCTGCTGCAGCAGATCAGCGAAAGGTCCAATGCGAAAGGCACAGGAATCCCGTTATGAAAACTTCCCGCCCGGAAGCCGGCGACCTGCTTGCGACCGCCCGGCAGGAATTGCTCGACACCCTGCTGCCCGAGGTGTCCGGCGCTCTGAAATATCAGGTGCTGATGAGCGCCAACGCCATGAAGATTGCCGGGCGTGAAATCGAAGCGGGCGTATCAACCGAGCAACAGGCACTGGACGGTATCCGCCGGCTTTACGCCGAGCTGTTACCCGAAAGCGCGGATAACGCCAACGAGCAATCGCTGGCAGACGATATTCGCCGTCGCCGACTGGCGAATGACAACGCACAGCTCTACGAGCTGCTGATGAACATCACCAGGAGCAAGTTGCTGATCAGCAACCCGAAATATCTGAAAGATCGCTAACAAGTACAACAACAATGCAACAACAGGAGATCAACAATGACAACAATCAACCCCAAAAAACTCGTTACCTCTCTGGCGGGCGCAGCACTGCTCAGCGCCGGCGCCATGCAGGTAAGCGCAGATGAACACCCGATAAAACTGGGTGCCATGTACATTCTCTCAGGCAGCGCCGCCACTTATGGGCAGTTCGCCCAGCGCGGGGTTGACCTGGCGATTGATGAAATAAACAGCAGTGGTGGCGTGCTTGGCCGTGACCTCGAACTGGTGATCGAAGACAGCCAGGGCAAGGCCGCCGTCGCCATCCAGGCAGCCCGGAAGCTGGTCTACGAGGATCAGGTCGACGTGCTGATGGGGCTGGACAGCTCCGGCGTTGCCCAGGGCCTGGTACCCACCATTCCGGAACTCAGAAAGCCGCTGATCATCACCCATGCGGCAACGCCCGACGTCACCGGCAAACTGTGTAACGCCTTCACTTTCCGGATCAGCACCAACGTCGCCCAGAACATGAAGGCAGCGGCCCAGATTGCCGCCGAAACCGGCGCCAACCGCTGGACCACAATCGGCCCGGACTACGCCTTCGGACACCAGTCGTGGGAGTTTTTCGGCAACGCTCTGAAGGAGATCAAGCCTGACGTGGAACTGATGGAGGCCACCGCCTTTCCGCGCTTCGGCGCCGAGGATTTCACGCCCTTTATCAACGGTGTGATGGATTCCGATGCGGAAGGTGTGCTGATCTCACTCTGGGGCGGCGACCTGGTGAACTTTGTGCGACAGGCCACCAACCTGGGCTTCTTCGAGGAGGACAGGGAGTTGATGTTCACCGTGGGCGCAGCGACCGAAGTACTGACCGCCCTGGGGGATCGCATGCCCGAAGGGGTCTGGCTGTCTACCCGTTACTGGTATGACGGTTACAACAACGACATCAACACCCGATTCGTTAACGCTTACATCGACGCCTATGGCAACCCCCCGAGCTATAACGCGGAAGGCGCCTATGCCGCCGTTTATGCCTATAAAAATGCCATCGAAGCCACCGGCAGCACCGATGGCCCGGCGCTGGCCAAAACCCTCGAAGGCATGAGCTTTGAAGCCCCCAATGGCACCGTGACTTTCCGTGCCGGCGATCACCAGGCCATGGTCAGCCCCAACTGGGGACGTTCCGGCCCGATGCATCCGGAGCACGGCATTCGTACCCTCGAAGACCTGCGAATCTTTGATGCGCAGAAGGTATCCAGGACGATCGCTGAAACCGGCTGCAATCTGTAAACACCCGGTTAGCACATAACCCGGCCGACCGCAGTCAGGGTCGGCCGGCTTCCTGATCTGGTTACCTCCTGGGGGGGTTTATGTCCGGTTTCGGTTCTGCTTTGCTGAACAGTCTGGATATCGGGCTACTGCTGTTTGTAATTGCGGTGGGGCTCAATATCGTCTTTGGCGTGCTCAACGTCATTAACTTCGCCCATGGGGCGCTCTACATGCTGGGAGCCTACCTGGCTTTCACGCTGATGAACCTGCTGGGGCTGTCATTCATCGTCGCGCTCATTGTCGCACCAATGGCCGTCGCGGTCATCGCTGTCCTCATAGACCGCCTGGTTCTGCGCTATATCTATGAACGGGATATCGCCGACAGCCTGCTGCTTACCTTTGCCCTGTTGCTGATTATCAACGAATCCGTGCGGATGATCTGGGGTTCAGGCATCCACACGGTTCAACCGCCAGAGATGCTGCGCGGTTCCGTGGAACTGTTCGGAGATGCCCGTTATCCGGTCTACAGCCTGTTTGTCATTGTGGTCGGGCTTGTGCTTGTGGCCGCGCTCTGGTTTATCTTCAATCGCACCCGTGCGGGCAAGATCATGCGGGCCGCGGCGCTTGACCGGGACATGGCCGAAGCCCTGTGCATCAACACCAAGCTGGTCGTTACCGGGGTGTTTGCTTTCGGTGCCTGGCTGGCTGCGCTCGGCGGTGTGGTCGCCGCCCCCATGCGGGCGCTTGATCCGGGTATGGGCGACAAAATCATCATCGAATCCTTCATCGTGGTGGTGATCGGCGGCCTCGGCAGTTTTCCCGGCGCTCTGGCCGGAGCCATGGTGCTGGGTCTGATCCACGGGTTAGGAGGTCGATACCTTCCGGAAATCAACCTGCTGCTGCCGTTCGTGGGCATGGCCCTGGTGTTGTTGTTCAAGCCGAACGGACTGATGGGCAAGGGAGCGAACGTATGAAATCCGCCATCATTGTTGGTGCCCTGCTACTGACGGTCGTTCTGCTGATCGCTCTGCCCTGGTATGCACCCTACTTCTATATCTTTATCGGTACTGAAATCCTGATCATGGGCCTGTTTGCCGCCAGCTTTAACCTGGTGTTCGGCTATACCGGCATGCTCAGTTTCGGCCACGCGGCCTTCTTTGGTATTGGCACCTACGCCACCGCCATGTTGCTGCTGCATCTGCAATGGCCGCTGCTGGCCTGCCTGGCGGTTTCCATGGGTGTGGGCGCGTTGCTGGCACTGGTGATCGGCTTCATGAGTGTGCGCCTTAACGAGGTCTATTTCGCCATGCTGACTCTGGCCTTTGGCATGATGGTGTTCTCGATCGCCCATATGTGGCGCTCCGTGACCAACGGCAGTGACGGCATCGCCGGGTTCACCCTGGGCGAATTCGGCCTTGGCATTGACCTGACCCTGGGCAACCCGGCGGTCTACTACCATGTGGTACTGGGTATTGTGATTGTGGCTGCGCTGGTGCTCTACCTTATCTGCCGGTCATCGTTCGGAATGACCCTGCAGGCGATTCGTCAGAATGCCGAGCGGGTCTCTTTCTGCGGTCTCAATATCCGCAACTACCGCCTCGCGGCCTTTACCATTTCCGGCGCTTTCGCCGGCCTGGCTGGCGGCATGATGGCGCCTTTCCTGAGAGTGGCAAGCCCGGAAATGATGCACTGGTCGACTTCCGCGGAACCGGTTCTGATGTCCATTCTAGGTGGCACCGGCTACTTCCTCGGTCCCTTCGTGGGCTCGGCGCTGTTTGTCCTGCTGGAAACCTGGATCACCAGTATCACCCAGGCCTGGATGCTGTTTCTCGGCATTGTACTGGCGCTGATGGTGATGTTTTTCCGGCGCGGTATTCTGGGAACCTTTCTTGACTGGTGGCTGGACAAAAAATGAGCGATCCGATACTGAAAATTCATAACCTGACCAAGCGCTTCGGGGGCAACACGGCGGTTTCCGGCATCAATCTGGAAGTGGCACCCCGTGAGACCCTCGCCATCATCGGGCCGAACGGCGCTGGTAAAACCACTTTTTACAACATGGTGTCCGGTCGCATGGTGCCGACCGAAGGCAGCATCGAGCTGAACGGCCAGGATATTACCGGGCTGAAACCCCACAAGATCAGTCGAATGGGCGTTTCAAGATCGTTCCAGCTCAATAATATTTTTCCCGAGATGTCCGTTCGGCAGAACGTGGAAGTGGCGCTGTCTGCCTATCACGGCTACAGCCGCAAGCTGTTCAATATCGCCTCCGGCAACAAGAAAGTGCAGGACGAAGCAGACGAATTGCTGGAGCGGCTCTCCATCGGCGATCTCTCCGACCAGCGGGCCGGCATTATCAGTTATGGCGACAAACGCCTGCTGGAAATTGCCGTGGTCCTGGCCACAAAGCCGAAACTGGTGCTACTGGATGAACCCACCGCGGGCATGACACCGGACGAAACCAGAAGGGTGACCAGACTGATTCGCTCGCTGGCCGACAGCGGCGACTACACCTTCCTGATTACCGAACATGACATGGGGGTGGTGTTCGACCTGGCGGACCGGATACTGGTCATGCACCGGGGCGAATCCCTGGTGGTTGGCACAGTCGATGAAGTAAAAAATCATCCGGAGGTCAAGAAGGCCTATCTGGGGGAAGACGATGAAGACGACAATGACAGAGAGGCGGCGGTATGATTCTGCAACTTGAGGATGTGCATACCTACTACGGCGAGAGCCTTGCGCTGCAGGGCGTCACCCTGTCACTGAACCAGGGGGAGACCGTCTGCCTGCTGGGACGGAACGGTGCCGGCAAAAGCACCACCCTGAAAAGCATTGTTGGCCTGACACCGCCCAGGAAAGGACGGATTACCTTCCAGGGCAAGACCATCAGTGGCCTGCCCGCCCACAAGATCGCCCGCATGGGCATCGGTTACGTGCCGGAAGACCGTCGCATTTTCCCGGGGCTGTCGGTGCGGGAGAACCTGGAGGTCGCCGATCGCAAGAACTCTGATGGCCAGTCCAACTGGACGATAGAGCGCATCTTCGATGAGTATCCAATGCTTGCGGAGCTGGCTGGGCAGGATGGCAGCACGCTGTCCGGCGGGCAGCAACAGATGCTGTCGGTGGCGCGTTCGCTGATGATAGAGCCACGCCTGATGCTGCTCGACGAACCCAATGAGGGCCTGGCGCCGGTCATCGTCAAGCAGATTGGCGCCCTGATTGATGAGCTGTCCAAATCCACTACCATTCTGTTCACTGACCAGAGCGTTCATTTTGCTCTGAAGCACGCCCAGCGCGCGTACATTCTGGAAAAGGGCCAGGTCGTTCATGAAGCAACCTCCGAGGAGCTTCGTCATGATGAAGCCACTCAGAACCGGTTCCTGTCAGTGGCCTGATTCCGGTTTTGGGGCTTCAGTGTGAAGTGCCTGGAAGTTTGAGGATTGACTATGACGGCAGTGGACAGGTCTGTAACGGACTACGACGCTTTCAGGATCCAGGTCAGTATTTCAAAAGACGATATCTGCCGGGAGCTATACCGGCAGAACCAGCCGATGATCCGCATCAAGAAGGAGGCTGTGGCCGTAAGGAATCTGGTGAAGATCATTGATTCCACCCTCAAGCTCGCCAATTCCAAAGGGTTCAGGGCCATGACCCTGCGGGATCTGTGTGCGGATTCAGGTCTCAGTATGGGTGGGCTCTATGCCTACATCAAAAACAAGGATGACCTGATCCATCTTATCCAGAGCCACGGCTTCATCCTCACCCGACGCACCCTGCTGGACTTTATCGCACCGGAAACTGACGATTACGAACGCCTGTTTGCCGCCGTCAAGGCGCACCTGTATCTGAGTGAGTTAATGCGGGCCTGGTTCTACTTCTCGTTTATGGAGGCCAAGAGCCTGCCGGCCAGCGAGAAAAAGGACGCCATAGCAATAGAGCGGGAAATTGACGGTATCTTCCATGAAATACTGGAGAAAGGTATAGAAAATGGCAGATTTCGCGCAATTGAGACCCGCGTCCTGTCGGCCATGATCAAAGCCCTGCTACAGGACTGGTACCTGAAACGACGAAAGTATCGGGACAATGACATCAGCGTCGAGCAGTATGCGGCCACCGTGCGCGATTTACTCGAGCATTACCTGGCCGCAAACCCTGGCTAGGATTTCTCCGTCAACAACGCCCGATAGGCCTTCAGAACCGCTTCATCCTCCTGCGGATACTCCGGCGCCATCTCCCGCAGATACTCCGCCAGGATCGCAGCCACAATGGCCCGGGCCTGAGGCTTGCGGTCGCCGGGCACCACAAACCAGGGTGCGTCCGCGGTATGAGTCGCAGCAACGGCCTCCTCGGCAAAGGCCACGTAGTCACGGCGTTTTTCCCAGCCGTCGATATCGGATTCGTCAAACTTCCAGCGCTTTCTGGGCTTATCCAGACGCTTCAGCAGGCGCCTGCGATGTTCATCCTCCGAGAGGTTCAGCCAGATCTTGATCAGCGTTGTGCCTTCTTCCGTCAGATGGCGCTCAAAGTCGCGGATCGACCGGTAACGGTTACCCCAGTTGTAGCTTTCCGGTGCATGCAACGGCCATACGCGCTCAGCAATTACCGCTTCATGATGGCTCCGGTTAAAGGCAACCATCTCTCCCAGACCGGGCAGCAGCGGCGTCACCCGCCACAGAAAATCGTGTCGGATTTCCGCACCTTCCGGACGCCCGAATGACCAGGCATGAAAACCGGCGGGGTCGGCGTAGGTGGCCAGCGTGCGGATCAGGCTGTCCTTGCCGCTGGTATCAGGCCCCTGCACAATAATCAGCAGAGCTTTATTCCGGTTCGCCCAGAGCCTTCTCTGGAATTCGCCGATCTCCTCCAGGCTGGCCTCAAGGCCGGGCAGGCCCACATCGCTTTCCAGCAGCGTCGGGTATTCGCTGAACCTGGTTCTGGCGGGGTCAAAAAACCACTGCCTGGCCCAGGGTCTGTCAGAGTCCGTCAAGGTCATCCAGAGCCCCTATCGCGGTAATGTAGGTGAACAATCAAACAAGCTGGTAAACTGCCGTTATCAAGTTTTAAGGATAGCAGCCAGCGCCAGGGTTGCGATGGAGCAGAGACACCGCACATGAGTAAAAAACGTCGCGAAATTCCCGTTTTCGATCATCCGATCATCGAAACCCACTGCCACCTGGACTATCTGAAGGAGCCGCCGCTGGAGGACACCCTGGCTGAAATGCAACGGGTGAACATCGAACGGGTGATTACCATCGCCGTGTCGCCGAAAAACCTGGGCACTGTCCGTGAACTGAGCCAGTCCGCACCCTGGGTCTACGGCACTCAGGGGGTGCACCCCCACGACGCCGAACAATACTCCGATAGCGCCGAAGAAGAAATCCGCGCCCACGCCGGCGACGACAAAATTGTGGCCGTCGGAGAAATCGGTCTGGACTATTTCTACGACAACGCTGATCGCGACGTCCAGCGAGAGGTATTCAGGCGCCAGCTGCAAATCGCCAGCGATACGGGTCGTCCTGTGGTGATTCACAGCCGAGAGGCAGACGACGACACCATTGCAATTCTGAGGGAATTTGAAGGTCCCCTGAAGCGCCGTGGCGTCATCCACAGCTTTACATCCGGGCCGGGGCTGGCGGAATACGCCCTCAGCGAAGGCTGGTGCCTGGGTTTCAACGGCATTACCACCTTTAACAAGGCAGAGAAGGTACGGGACATCGTGCGGATGACGCCCATCGAACAGATTCTGCTGGAAACCGACTCCCCCTTCCTTGCACCGGTACCCTACCGCGGCAAGGAAAACGCGCCGTTTTACATTCCGTTCGTGGCCGAGAAAATTGCGGAGGTCAAAGACCTGCCCCTGCAAGACGTTCTGGCCTCGACCTATGCCAACAGCCTCAGAACGTTCTTCTCGAGCCTATGATAAAGCGCATCCCTGTGTCCGCTTTGCAGGTTGGCATGTACATAACCGACCTGAACAACGATTGGATTCCTCACAACACCCAACGCAAACGGGGGGTCGTCAAAAAAGAGGAAACCATCGAGAAGATTCGCCGGATGGGCGTCAAACACATTTACATTGACTCATCCAAAGGTAAGGACACTCAGGACGCCGAGCCGGCACATGAAGTAGACCATCACAATG
>Ga0307973_1000228_pt1 | contig 33016 bp, 41 predicted proteins | sample OrgLakmetagen782_FD_201837 | JGI IMG/M metagenome (GOLD analysis project Ga0307973, IMG submission 201837) | Saline water microbial communities from Organic Lake, Antarctica - #782 | ecosystem: Environmental > Aquatic > Non-marine Saline and Alkaline > Saline | place: Antarctica: Organic Lake...
AGTGACGTTAAGAGTGACGTTTCCGGTGCGTCTGTTTTACAAACCTGCGTCCGATTGGGCTGGTTTGAAACCGCAGACGGTGCCCGTGAAGTCTATCGTTCTCTTGGCAGCCCGGGTGGTGTATACGCGATAAGGGAGCAGGAACGAGCGCTTGAGCCTCTGCACTGGGTCATCATACCGCCGCAGCCGGAAGATGATGCGCTGCGGCTGTTTAACGACCTTCAGCGCCGGGGTATAGACTCCTATCTGGTGACCCGGGGTGAAAACGTCAATGCCATCTCACTGGGCCTGTTTCAGTCGAGAGCGGCCGCCGAACGGATACTGGAGGCAAAAAAACGTCAGAATCTCAATGCGATACTGGCCAACTTCCCGCGTAATCAGCTAAGATACGCGCTCGTTTTCGAGGTGTCCCGGGCAGGCAATGCTAACGCCGGGGACGGGTGGGTCCGTGATTATCAGGACAATTTCGACATGGTCGAAATCAGCCGTTGTGAAGGTATTGCAACGACTCCTGAAAATCCGTAGTATACCGCCCTCGCTGAAGAGGCGAATTTGGGCTGGCGTAGCTCAGTTGGTAGAGCAGCTGACTTGTAATCAGCAGGTCGGGGGTTCGATTCCGTCCGCCAGCTCCACTTTTTAGTTTTAGCGGGCACGCCGTTGGCAGGCTCGTACGGGAGGGGTTCCCGAGTGGCCAAAGGGATCAGACTGTAAATCTGACGCGAAAGCTTCGCAGGTTCGAATCCTGCCCCCTCCACCACTTATTGTTCGCGGGCATCGTATAGTGGTATTACCTCAGCCTTCCAAGCTGATGACGCGGGTTCAATTCCCGCTGCCCGCTCCAATTTGAAGTGTTGAATCGCTCATGTAGCTCAGTCGGTAGAGCACATCCTTGGTAAGGATGAGGTCACCGGTTCAATTCCGGTCATGAGCTCCATCATTTTGTCCGGTCAACGTTTCGGTCCAGTTGATTAGGGAGAAAGGTCGAATGTCTAAAGCAAAATTTGAGCGTAAAAAGCCGCACGTAAACGTGGGCACTATTGGTCACGTAGACCATGGTAAAACCACACTGACAGCTGCCCTGACTCGTGTATGTCACGAAGCGTGGGGAAGTGGTGCTGCCAGTGCATTCGACCAGATCGATAACGCGCCGGAAGAGAAGGCTCGTGGTATCACCATCGCGACATCTCACGTTGAGTATGATTCCCCGGCTCGCCACTACGCACACGTAGACTGCCCGGGCCACGCTGACTATGTGAAGAACATGATCACTGGTGCGGCGCAGATGGACGGCGCTATTCTGGTGTGTTCTGCAGCTGACGGCCCTATGCCGCAGACTCGCGAGCACATCCTGCTGTCCCGTCAGGTTGGCGTTCCGTTCATCGTTGTGTTCCTGAACAAGGCGGACATGGTCGATGACGAAGAGCTGCTTGAGCTGGTCGAGATGGAAGTTCGTGAGCTGTTGGATCGATACGACTTCCCGGGCGACGATACGCCGATCATTACCGGTTCAGCGCTGATGGCGCTGGAAGGCAAAGACGACAACGAGATGGGTACTACGGCTGTAAGAAAGCTGGTAGAAGCGCTGGACGAGTACATCCCGGATCCGGAGCGAGCGATTGATCAGCCGTTCCTGATGCCGATTGAGGACGTCTTCTCGATCTCTGGTCGCGGTACGGTAGTGACCGGTCGTGTAGAGCGTGGCGTTGTCAAGGTTGGTGAGGAAGTCGAGATTGTTGGTATCAAGGATACCGTCAAGACGGTTTGTACCGGCGTTGAGATGTTCCGTAAGCTGCTCGACGAAGGTCGTGCAGGTGAGAACGTAGGTGTGCTGCTGCGTGGCACCAAGCGTGACGACGTTGAGCGCGGTCAGATTCTGTGTAAGCCGGGCTCCATCAAGCCGCACACAAAGTTTGAGTGCGAAGTCTATATCCTGAGCAAAGAGGAAGGTGGTCGTCATACGCCGTTCTTCAAGGGATATCGTCCGCAGTTTTACTTCCGTACCACCGACGTCACAGGTTCCTGTGAGCTGCCGGAAGGTGTGGAAATGGTAATGCCGGGTGACAACGTCAAGATGGATGTTACCCTGATTGCTCCGATCGCCATGGAAGATGGTCTGCGCTTCGCGATTCGCGAAGGTGGCCGTACCGTTGGTGCCGGCGTAGTCTCAAAGATCATCGAGTAATTTGCTCGAAGTAAGTGCACTGAGTTGTTTCGGTGCAGGCCAGTAGCTCAATTGGCAGAGCAGCGGTCTCCAAAACCGCAGGTTGGGGGTTCGATTCCCTCCTGGCCTGCCATTTTTTAACATCCGGATAAAGCTGATTCCTATGGAGTCAAAAGCCGATCGTTCAACCAGCAGCTTTGATGCAATCAAGTGGCTGGTCGTATTTTTCCTGATTGCCGTCGGTGTCGTTGGTAATCAGTATTTCAGCGCCGAGTCACTATTGTATCGGGTGCTGGGACTTGTTGTGCTTGCGATGTTGGCAGCATTTGTTGCGCTGCAGACAGACCGCGGTCGCCGATTTGCGGCACTCCTGAAAGAAGCACGGGTTGAAATCCGGAAAGTCGTATGGCCCACCCGGCCAGAGCTGATCCAGACCACGTTCATTGTTGTGGTATTTGTATTGGTTGTGGCGTTGATGTTGTGGGGTATGGATTCGTTGATCAGTTGGCTGGTCTCCGGAGTTATCGGGTAACAGGAGTGGGCAATGGCTAAGCGCTGGTACGTCGTACATGCGTATTCTGGCTTTGAAAAGCAGGTAATGCGCACTCTCACTGAGCGTGTTGCGCTCGACGGTATGGAAGAAAAGTTCGGCGACGTTCTGGTTCCAACGGAAGAAGTCGTCGAAATGCGCGACGGCAAAAAGCGCAAGAGCGAGCGTAAATTTTATCCGGGCTACGTACTGGTCCAGATGGAAATGGACGACGCCACCTGGCACCTGGTTAAAAATACTCCGCGTGTCCTGGGTTTTATTGGCGGTACCAAAGACAAGCCAGCTCCGATCACTGAGCGGGAAGCCGAAGCCATCCTTCGTCGCGTAGAGAATGGTGCTGATAAGCCCAAGCCGAAGACATTGTTCGAGCCGGGTGAGGTTGTTCGAGTTAGTGAAGGTCCGTTCGCCGACTTTAACGGCGTTGTGGAAGAGGTGGACTACGACAAGAGTAGGGTTAAGGTTGCTGTTCTGATTTTCGGTCGTTCAACTCCGGTTGAGCTGGAATTTGGGCAGGTCGAAAAAGACTGATCAGCGGCTGTTCATGCTGAGAGCTCGCGCGCCCAGGCGACGCGGGCTTTTTGTGTCTGCCTTGTTGCAGTTGAAAAAAAACCGGGGAGCCGAAAGGCGATTGCACCCATAGGAGAAAATCATGGCTAAGAAAATCGAAGCGTATGTCAAGCTTCAGGTTGCTGCCGGTAAGGCCAACCCGAGTCCCCCCGTTGGTCCTGCGCTGGGTCAGCGCGGCGTGAACATCATGGAGTTCTGTAAGGCGTTCAACGCCAAGACTCAGGACATGGAGCCTGGCCTGCCGATTCCGACTGTGATCACCGTTTACAGTGATCGCAGCTTTACTTTTATCACCAAGACGCCGCCGGCTCCGGTGCTGCTGAAGAAAGCGGCCGGAATCAAGAGCGGCTCCGGTCGCCCAAATACTGAAAAGGTAGGCACTGTCACCCGTGATCAGCTCGAAGAAATCGTTAAGACCAAAGAGCCGGATCTGACTGCTGCCAGCATGGACGCTGCCATTCGTACCATCGCCGGAACTGCCCGTAGTATGGGCCTCAACGTGGAGGGCCTGTAACATGGCAAAGCTTAGTAAGCGTCAAAAGTTGATTCGCGAGAAAACTGATAAAGCGACCTCCTACAGTGTTGATGAAGCGGTTTCTTTGCTGGTTGAGCTGGGCGAAAGCGTGAAGTTCAAAGAGTCTGTTGACGTCGCCATCAACCTCGGCGTCGACGCGCGTAAATCCGATCAGGTTGTTCGCAGCAGCACCGTTTTGCCCCATGGCACTGGAAAAACCGTCCGTGTGGCGGTATTTACCCAGGGTGCGAACGCCGAGAAGGCAACCGCAGCCGGCGCCGATATCGTCGGTATGGATGACCTGGCGGAACAAGTTAAAAAGGGCATTATGGATTTCGATGTGGTCATTGCCACACCGGACGCCATGCGTGTTGTTGGTCAGCTGGGCCAGATTCTTGGTCCCCGCGGCCTTATGCCGAACCCGAAAGTCGGCACAGTTACCCCGGACGTTGAAACTGCCGTAAAGAACGCCAAGGCAGGCCAGGTCCGTTATCGTACGGACAAGAACGGTATCATCCACGCGCCGATGGGCAACGTGGAGTTCTCTGCTCAGAACATCAAGGAAAACATTGAAGCTCTGATTGCAGATCTGAAAAAGGCCAAGCCTTCTTCTTCCAAAGGGATCTACCTGAAAAAGGTAACTCTTTCGTCGACGATGGGTCCTGGCCTGACTATCGACCAGGCAGCCCTTAGCGTTTAAGGGTTCTGGTTGGTAGTGCTTTGTAGTCTGGGCGGAAGCCAAGGCTGTCAAAGACCGCAGGCCCCCGAGGCCGCCCGTCAGGGCGGTCGAAAGGGTTAAAGCAACGCCTGCGCAGACGGTGTGAAGACGTTCTCTCTGAACCCAAACACCGTTAGGCGCCCCGTAAGGGGTATATGTGGGTTTGCCGGGATGAACCCGGCGAAATCGAGGAGAAATCCAGTGGCAATTAGACTCGAAGACAAGAAAGCGATCGTCGCTGAAGTCAACGAGACTGCCGGTGGTGCTCTGTCAGTGGTTATGGCTGATTACCGTGGTGTCACCTCAGGTGATATGACGGCGCTTCGTGCCAAGGCTCGTGCCGAAAACGTAATTCTGAAGGTTGTTCGTAACAACCTGGCGAAGATTGCGATTCGCGGCACTGAGTACGAGTGCATTGACGAAGTATTGGTTGGCCCAACCATTCTGGCGTTCTCTATGGAAGATCCGGGCGCGGCTGCGCGCCTGCTGAAGGATTTTGCCAAGGAGAAAGAGGCGTTCGAGATCAAAGGTCTGGCTATCAGCGGTGAGCTGATGGGCGCAGATCAGATCGATCGCCTTGCCAAGCTGCCAACGCGTCACGAAGCGTTGACAATGTTGGCCGCCGTAACACAGGCACCGATCACCAAGCTTGCACGGACACTGAACGAAGTACCAACGAAGGTGACCCGAGCAGTAGCGGCAGTTCGAGACCAGAAGCAAGAAGCTGCTTGATTCTGTTGAACACCATTTTTATATTTTTGGGAGAAAGTCATGGCTCTGTCTAACGAAGACATTTTGAACGCAATTGCAGAAATGAGCGTAATGGACGTTGTTGCGCTGGTTGAAGCAATGGAAGAAAAATTCGGTGTATCTGCTGCCGCTGCTGTAGCCGCTGCTCCGGCTGCTGCCGGTGAAGCCGCTGCTGTTGAAGAGCAGACAGAATTTGACGTTGTTCTGACCGGTCCAGGTGAGAAGAAAGTCAACGTAATCAAGGCCGTTCGTGAATTGACTGGCCTGGGTCTGAAAGAAGCGAAAGAAATGGTCGACAGCGCGCCTTCCGTTATCAAGGAAGCAGCGAGCAAAGCCGACGCCGACGCAGCCAAGACGAAGCTTGAGGAAGCAGGCGCTTCTGTTGAGCTCAAGTAAGCGTTCGCTGTTGATTGAAACCGTGCATTGAGCATGGATAGGCTGGTGGCCCAGAGCCACCGGCCTTTTTCTGTTGTATATGCTGCAGGTTCGGAACGTCAGGGCCAATGAGCTGTCGGAGCCTGTAATCTACGGCAAAGGTCTTGTTCAAGACGGCGCAGTAAGCCGAGCAATTCGGCCCCGAAGCAGAAAAATGGTTGCTTCTTGATACCAGGTATCAGGTCTAAAGCTGGGGAATGCAGATGACTTACTCCTATACTGAGAAAAAGCGGATTCGCAAAGATTTTAGTAAATTGCCGTCCGTGATGGATGTCCCTTACTTGCTGTCTATTCAGCTGGATTCGTTCCGGGACTTTCTACAAAGTGAAGCCGACCCCGGTAATCGACGGGAAACCGGTCTCCACGCAGCATTCAAATCCGTATTCCCGATTGCCAGTTATTCTGGCAACGCCGCGCTCGAATACGTGAGTTACCGCATCGGCGAGCCGGTTTTTGACGTCAAGGAATGCCAGCTTAGGGGCGTAACCTACGCAGCACCGCTGCGAGTCAAAGTAAGACTTATCATTTATGATAAGGAATCGTCCAATAAGGCGATCAAAGACATTAAAGAGCAGGAAGTCTACATGGGCGAAATGCCCCTGATGACCGAGAACGGTACCTTCGTGATCAACGGTACCGAGCGGGTTATCGTTTCCCAGCTCCACCGTTCACCGGGTGTGTTCTTCGATCATGACAAGGGCAAAACCCATTCTTCAGGCAAGCTGCTGTATTCGGCGCGGGTCATTCCTTACCGTGGTTCCTGGCTCGATTTCGAATTCGATGCCAAGGATTCGGTGTTTGTCCGTATCGACCGTCGTCGTAAGCTGCCTGCATCCATATTGCTGCGGGCGCTGGGGTATACCTCCGAGCAGATACTGGCGATGTTCTTCGATACCAGTAAGTTCAGCATTGGTCCGGAAGTGTGCAAGCTGGAACTGGTGCCAAGCCGTCTGCGTGGTGATATCGCAACGTTCGATATCAAGGACAAGAAAGGCAAGGTCGTCGTCGAGGAAGGCCGCCGGATTACTGCTCGTCACATCAAGCTGCTTGAGAAAGCCGGTCTGACAGAGCTGGAAGTGCCGACAGAGTATCTGTACGGCCGCGTTCTGGCCAAAGACATGATCGACACCAAGTCGGGCGAGTTGCTGATCGAGTGTAACTCCGAGCTGACTGAAGAAGTTATTACCAAAATTCTAGATTCGGGTGTGACAGACATTGAAACCCTGTACACCAACGATCTGGATTGCGGTCCGTTCATGTCAGACACTCTGCGCACCGATCCGACGCGCAGCCCGCTGGAGGCGCTGGTTGAGATCTATCGCATGATGCGTCCGGGTGAGCCGCCTACCAAAGAATCGGCAGAGAACCTGTTTAACAACCTGTTTTTCTCCGAAGAGCGGTATGACCTGTCCTCTGTAGGCCGGATGAAGCTGAACCGTCGACTGCGTCGCGAGGAAAGCACCGGCGAGGCCACGTTGACTCACGACGACATCATTGACGTCCTCAAGACGCTGATTGATATCCGCAACGGTGAGGGCAATGTCGATGACATTGATAACCTCGGTAACCGTCGGGTTCGTTGTGTTGGTGAGATGGCCGAGAACCAGTTCCGTGTTGGTCTGGTGCGCGTAGAGCGCGCCGTCCGTGAGCGTCTGAGTCTGGCGGAAAGCGAAGGCCTGATGCCTCAGGACCTGATCAACGCCAAGCCGGTCGCGGCAGCCGTGAAAGAGTTCTTTGGCTCCAGCCAGCTTTCACAGTTTATGGACCAAAACAATCCGTTGTCGGAAGTGACGCACAAGCGTCGTATTTCTGCGCTCGGTCCTGGTGGTCTGACTCGGGAGCGTGCCGGTTTTGAGGTACGTGACGTTCACCCGACTCACTATGGTCGTGTTTGCCCAATCGAAACACCAGAAGGCCCGAACATCGGCCTGATCAACTCGCTGGCGACCTATGCCCGGGCCAACTCCTACGGTTTTCTTGAGAGTCCGTACCGGAAAGTCGTTGAAGGCAAGGTGACCGATGACGTTGTGTATCTCTCAGCTATTGAGGAAAGCAACTACATCATCGCTCAGGCCAGCGCCGCGATGGATGAAAAGAATCGTCTGTCTGATGAACTGGTCACGGTTCGTCACCAGAACGAATTCACGGTAACGCCGCCGGAGAACGTCAACTTCATGGACGTTTCTCCGCGCCAGGTTGTGTCGGTTGCGGCCTCTCTGATTCCGTTCCTTGAGCACGACGACGCCAACCGGGCTCTGATGGGCTCCAACATGCAGCGCCAGGCTGTGCCGACCCTTCGCGCGCAGGTGCCGCTGGTCGGTACCGGTGTTGAGCGCACGGTTGCTCAGGATTCGGGTGTTTGTGTATCGGCTCGCCGTGGCGGTGTTATCGAGAGTGTCGACGCTGCCCGTATCGTGGTACGTGTTAACGATGGCGAGACTGAATCCGGTGATGCTGGTGTGGATATCTACAACCTCACCAAGTACACCCGCTCGAACCAAAATACCTGTATCAACCAGCGCTCCATTGTGAACGAAGGTGATCTGGTAGCGCGCGGTGATGTGCTGGCTGACGGACCCTCGGTGGATCTGGGCGAGCTGGCTCTTGGTCAGAACATGCGCATCGCGTTCATGCCCTGGAACGGCTATAACTTTGAGGATTCCATCCTCATCTCGGAAAAAGTAGTCCAGGAAGATCGCCTGACCACCATCCACATTCAGGAACTGACCTGTGTGGCCCGGGATACCAAGCTGGGTAGCGAAGAGATCACCGCGGATATTCCGAACGTGGGTGAAAGTGCGCTGTCCAAGCTGGATGAGTCCGGTATTGTCTATATCGGTGCGGAAGTTGGCGCAGGTGACATCCTGGTCGGCAAGGTAACGCCGAAAGGCGAAACCCAGCTGACTCCGGAGGAAAAGCTGTTGAGGGCCATCTTCGGTGAGAAGGCTTCGGACGTTAAGGATACGTCCTCACGTGTGCCTACCGGCACCCGTGGCACGGTTATCGACGTACAAGTCTTTACCCGTGACGGCATCGAAAAGGATCAGCGGGCCCAGGCCATCGAGAAAGAACAGCTGGACGAGTACCGCAAGGATCTGAAAGACGAGTACCGCATTGTTGAAGGCGCTACTTATGAGCGCCTGACCAGCGCACTGAAAGACCAGGAAGTGATCAGTGGTCCGGGTATGAAGAAAGGTGCCAAGCTCGACGAGTCCTACCTGGCAGAGCTGCCACGGGATGACTGGTTCAAGCTGCGGATGAAAGACGAGGCGCTGAATGAGCTGCTGGAGAAATCCGAGCAGGGCCTTGAAGATCGCAAGAAAGACCACGAAGCACGCTTTGACGACAAGAAAGGCAAGCTTCAGCAGGGCGATGACCTTGCTCCGGGTGTTCTCAAGATCGTCAAGGTTTACCTCGCGATCAAGCGCCGGATTCAGCCGGGTGATAAAATGGCCGGCCGCCATGGTAACAAGGGTGTTATCTCTGCGGTTATGCCGATTGAGGATATGCCTTACGACGAGTATGGCAACACCGTTGATATCGTGCTGAACCCCTTGGGTGTTCCGTCGCGGATGAACGTTGGTCAGGTTCTTGAAACTCACCTGGGTGCCGCCGCCAAGGGGCTGGGTGAGCGCATTAGCCGGATGCTGGATGAGCAGCGTAAAATTGCTGAACTCCGCAAACTGCTGGACGAGATCTATAACCATTCGGACGAGGTCACTCAGGTAGACCTGGATTCTCTGAATGATAAAGAGATCCTGGCGCTGGCCAATAACCTGCGCACGGGTGTGCCTATGGCAACGCCGGTGTTCGACGGCGCCAAGGAAGCTGAGGTCAAGCATATGCTTGAGCTGGCTGGTCTCAGCACAACGGGTCAGACCGTGTTGTACGATGGCCGTTCTGGCGATGAATTTGATCGCCCGATAACCGTCGGCTACATGTACATCCTGAAGCTGAACCACTTGATCGACGACAAGATGCACGCTCGTTCCACCGGTTCGTACAGCCTGGTTACCCAGCAGCCGCTGGGTGGTAAGGCGCAGTTCGGTGGCCAGCGCTTCGGTGAGATGGAAGTGTGGGCCCTTGAGGCTTACGGTGCAGCGTATACGCTGCAGGAAATGCTTACCGTGAAGTCTGATGATGTGAACGGTCGGACCAAGATGTACAAGAACATTGTTGATGGAGATCATCGTATGGAGCCGGGCATGCCCGAGTCCTTCAATGTTCTGGTCAAGGAAATCCGCTCGCTGGGTATCGACATCGAGCTGGAATCTGAGTAAGCCGAATTGTTTTTGGCAGCGAGAGCGGGCACCGTCGGTGCCCGCCCGAGAATAACGCCATCCGGAGCTGTTACTGATGAAAGATTTGCTGAATCTTCTCAAAAACCAGAACCAGAAGCAGGATTTTGACGCCATCCGTATCGGATTGGCGTCGCCTGACATGATCCGATCATGGTCTTTTGGTGAGGTCAAAAAGCCTGAGACCATTAACTACCGTACGTTCAAGCCTGAGCGTGACGGTCTTTTCTGTGCCAAGATCTTCGGTCCGATCAAAGATTACGAGTGCCTGTGCGGCAAGTACAAACGCCTCAAGCACCGCGGTGTTATCTGCGAGAAGTGCGGTGTAGAAGTGGCACTGGCCAGTGTGCGCCGTGAGCGCATGGGGCATATCGAGCTTGCCAGCCCGGTTGCCCACATCTGGTTCCTGAAATCATTGCCATCCCGCATCGGTCTGATGCTGGATATGACCCTGCGCGATATTGAACGGGTTCTGTATTTTGAATCCTTCATCGTGATCGAGCCGGGCATGACCACCCTGGAGAAAGGGCAGCTGCTGAACGACGAGCAGTACTACGAAGCCCTGGAAGAGTTCGGTGACGAATTCGACGCTCGCATGGGTGCGGAAGCGGTTCAGGAGTTGCTGGAAGGAATTGATCTGCAGGAGCAGGTTGAAGCCTTGCGGGAAGAGATCCCCCAGACCAACTCTGAAACCAAGATCAAGAAATTCAGCAAGCGCCTTAAGATCCTTGAGGCCTTCCTGTATTCCGGCAACAAGCCGGGCGACATGGTAATGACCGTTCTGCCGGTTCTGCCACCGGACCTGCGTCCGCTGGTCCCGCTGGACGGCGGCCGTTTCGCCACGTCGGATCTGAACGATCTGTACCGTCGGGTGATCAACCGTAACAACCGTCTCAAGCGCCTGCTGGAGCTGAACGCTCCGGATATCATCGTGCGCAACGAGAAGCGGATGCTGCAGGAAGCTGTGGATGCACTGCTGGATAACGGCCGTCGTGGCCGTGCCATTACTGGCACCAACAAGCGCCCGCTGAAGTCCCTGGCTGACATGATCAAAGGTAAGCAGGGTCGCTTCCGTCAGAACCTGCTCGGTAAGCGTGTGGACTATTCCGGTCGTTCCGTGATCGTGGTCGGTCCTTACCTGCGCCTGCACCAGTGCGGTCTTCCAAAGAAGATGGCACTCGAGCTGTTCAAGCCGTTTATTTTCTCCAAGCTTGAGCATCGCGGTCTGGCGACCACGATCAAAGCTGCGAAGAAGATGGTCGAGCGTGAGGAAGGTGTGGTCTGGGATATCCTGGATGAAGTCATCCGTGAACACCCGATCATGCTGAACCGCGCGCCGACACTTCACCGTTTGGGTATCCAGGCGTTTGAGCCGGTGCTGATTGAAGGCAAGGCCATTCAGCTGCATCCACTGGTTTGTGCGGCCTACAATGCCGACTTCGACGGCGACCAGATGGCGGTTCATGTACCGTTGACCATCGAGGCCCAGCTTGAAGCTCGCGCGCTGATGATGTCTACCAACAACGTGCTATCGCCAGCGAACGGCGAGCCGATCATTGTGCCGTCTCAGGACGTAGTCTTGGGGCTGTACTACATGACTCGTGATCGCAAGAGTGCGGTGGGTGAGGGCATGACCTTTGCCGATGTGAAAGAAGTCCATCGAGCCTACGGCGCCGGTAAGGTCGACCTGCAGGCGATGGTAAAGGTTCGCGTCAGGGAAGTGACCTACGACGAGGCCGGTGAAAAGGTCGACGTTACCAAGATCGTCGACACCACCGTTGGCCGCGCGCTGCTGTTTGATATCGTCCCGGACGGTCTGTCTTACGACATCGTCAACAAGCCAATGGTCAAGAAGGCCATTTCTAACCTCATCAACACCTGTTATCGCGATGCCGGTCTGAAAGACACGGTTATCTTTGCTGACCAGTTGATGTACATGGGTTATCACTATGCGACGGTTTCGGGTATCTCGATCGGTTTCAACGACTTCGAGATTCCTCCCGAGAAGTACGAGTTGGTTGATGCGGCGTCTGCAGAAGTGAAAGATATCGAGACCCAGTACGCGTCCGGTCTGCTGACTCAGGGCGAGAAGTACAACAAGGTTATCGATATCTGGTCCCGCGCCAATGACAAAGTGTCCAAGGCGATGATGGATCGTCTGTCCCAGGAGCAGGTGATCGGCCCTGACGGAAATCCGGTCAAGGGCGAAGATGGCAAGTTCCTGATGCAGGAGTCTTTCAACTCCGTTTACATGATGGCTGACTCTGGCGCCCGGGGCTCCCCGGCGCAGATTCGTCAGCTGGCTGGTATGCGTGGTTTGATGGCTAAGCCGGATGGTTCCATCATCGAAACGCCGATCACAGCCAACTTCCGTGAGGGTCTGAACGTACTCCAGTACTTCATCTCCACACACGGTGCCCGTAAGGGTCTGGCGGATACGGCTCTGAAGACCGCAAACTCCGGTTACCTGACTCGTCGCCTCGTTGACGTGTCTCAGGATCTGGTCGTTACCGAAGAAGATTGCGGTACCGACGAAGGCTTGCTGATGACGCCGCACATCGAAGGTGGTGATGTGGTTGTTCCTCTGGGTGATAGGGTGCTCGGGCGTGTAACAGCCCGCGCAGCCTTCACTCCGACGGACAAGAATAATGCGGTAGTCGAAGTCAACACCCTGCTGGATGAGAAAGCAGTCGAAGCACTCGAGGGTGCTGGTGTGGACGAAGTATGGGTTCGCTCAGCGATTATCTGCGAAACCCGCTACGGTATCTGCTCGAAGTGTTACGGCCGTGACCTTGCTCGCGGGCATCGGGTGAATGTTGGTGAAGCTGTCGGTGTTATCGCCGCCCAGTCCATCGGCGAGCCTGGCACCCAGCTGACTATGCGTACCTTCCACATTGGTGGTGCGGCGAGTCGGGCGTCGGCGGTCGACAGTATCCAGGTCAAGCATGGCGGTACCGTTCGTCTGCACAACCTGAAGTCCATCGAGAAGACCGACGGCACGCTGGTCGTGGTTTCCCGTTCCTCCGCGCTGGCTGTTGCAGACGAGCAGGGTCGTGAGCGTGAGTGGTACAAGCTGCCTTACGGTGCGGTTTTGTCCGTTAAGCACGGTGACACGATTGAAGCCGGTGTTGCGGTTGCCAAATGGGATCCCCACACCCACCCGATTATCGCCGAAGCGAAGGGCGTGGCCAAGTTCGTCCACATGGATCAGGGCATTACCGTCCGCACCCAGACCGACGAGCTGACCGGCTTGTCCACTATGGAGGTTATTGACCCGAAAGAGCGTCCTGCGGCTGGTAAGGACATTCGCCCGGCTATCCAGCTGATTGACGACAAGGGCGAAGAAGTGGAGCTGCCCGGCGGCGGCACCGCAATCTTCTTCCTGCCGGCTAACGCGCTGGTCACCATGGCCAATGGCGCCAAGATCGAACTGGGTGATGTTGTTGCCCGTATTCCGCAGGCAAGCTCGAAAACACGGGACATTACCGGTGGTCTGCCACGGGTTGCCGACCTGTTCGAAGCCCGTCGCCCGAAAGAGTCTTCCATCCTGGCTGAAATCAGCGGTGTGGTTTCCTTCGGTAAAGAGACCAAAGGCAAGAAGCGTCTGGTGATAACGCCGAGAGAGGCAGATCCGTATGAGGTTCTGATTCCGAAGCACCGTCAGATGAACGTGTTCGAAGGCGAAACCGTCGAGAAGGGCGAGGTGATCTCCGATGGCCCGTCCAACCCGCACGACATTCTGCGTCTGCTAGGCGTGGTAGCACTGGCGAAGTACATCACCAACGAAATCCAGGACGTTTATCGGCTACAGGGTGTTGTCATCAACGATAAACACATTGAGGTTATCGTTCGGCAGATGTTGCGTAAGGTCGAGATCACGGATGCCGGTGATACCGGTCTGCTGGGTGGTGATCAGGTTCAGATCACTCACTTCATGGAAGAGAACGAGAAAGCGGAATTGGCCGACAAGGAGCCTGCAAGGTGCGAGCGACTGCTGCTGGGCATCACCAAGGCTTCACTGGCAACAGAGTCGTTTATTTCGGCGGCATCGTTCCAGGAGACCACCCGGGTACTGACCGAAGGTGCGGTTACCGGTAAGCGAGATTACCTCCGCGGTCTGAAGGAAAACGTGGTGGTGGGTCGTCTGATTCCGGCCGGTACTGGCCTGGCGTATCACGCTGAGCGCAAGCGCAAGCGTGACCTGGAAGCGCAGGGCGTGACGGCTGCCGACGTGGAAGAAGCACTGAGCGCAGAGCTCAACCGCGAGAGTTAAGATCGCGGCAGGATGACCACCCGCCGGAAGATACCTATCCGGCGGGTGGTCAAAAATAGATCAGTCACCTTGACTGTTCGGGGGGTGCGGGCTTAAACTTGCGACCCTCAAATTTTACCCCCGTTTATCGGGGGTAAGTTTCATTGTTACGATTTTTTGGAGTTTGCTTACATGGCAACGATTAATCAGTTGGTGCGTAAGCCTCGTAAACGCAAAGCGGCCAAGAGCGACGTTCCTGCTCTGCAGGCTTGCCCGCAGCGCCGTGGTGTGTGCACTCGTGTATACACCACAACGCCGAAGAAGCCGAACTCAGCACTGCGTAAAGTGTGCCGTGTTCGTCTGACTAACGGTTTCGAGGTTTCCTCATACATTGGTGGTGAAGGTCACAACCTTCAGGAGCACAGTGTTGTGCTGATCCGTGGCGGTCGAGTAAAAGACCTTCCGGGTGTGCGCTATCACACTGTTCGCGGAACACTGGACACCCAGGGTGTGCAGAGCCGTAAGCAGGGCCGCTCGAAGTACGGTACCAAACGTCCCAAGTCCTGATGCCCCGAGTGGGTGTCTTTTATCGTTGCTATGAAGAACGGTAAGAGTAAGGCTGAGTAGCTGATGCTATCTCAGGGGTTCCTGAAGACCTTTTAACAGATAGGGGCTTATCGATGCCTAGAAGAAGAGTTGCAGCAAAACGGGAAATTATCCCGGATCCCAAGTTTCATAGTGCGCGGTTGGCCAAGTTCATCAACCACGTAATGGAATGTGGCAAGAAGGCCGTTGCAGAGCGCATTGTTTATGGCGCGCTTGATATTGTGGCCGACAAGTCGAAAGAAGAGCCGATCGAAATGTTCGAGAAGGCCCTGGAAAACATCCAGCCGATGGTTGAGGTTAAATCCCGTCGTGTCGGTGGTGCTACTTACCAGGTGCCTGTTGAAGTTCGGCCTTCGCGTCAGTACGCGCTGGCTATGCGCTGGCTCGTAGAGTTTTCAAGGAAGCGTGGTGAAAAGTCCATGGCTCAGCGTCTGGCAGGCGAGATCCTGGATGCCGCTGATAGCAAGGGCTCCGCTGTTAAGAAGCGCGAAGACGTTCATCGCATGGCAGAAGCCAACAAGGCGTTCTCCCACTTCCGTTTCTAATAAGCCGAGGTTTATACAGTGGCACGCAAGACTCCGATCAAAAGATATAGAAATATTGGTATTGTTGCGCACGTTGATGCGGGCAAAACCACAACCACCGAGCGGGTTCTGTTCTATACAGGTATTTCCCACAAAATCGGTGAGGTTCACGATGGCGCGGCCACCATGGACTGGATGGAGCAGGAGCAGGAGCGTGGTATTACCATTACGTCTGCTGCAACGACCTGTTTCTGGCAAGGCATGGATAAGCAATATCCTGAGCACCGTATCAACATCATCGACACCCCGGGTCACGTTGACTTTACCATCGAGGTAGAGCGTTCATTGCGTGTGCTTGACGGCGCTGTTGTGGTGTTCTGTGGTTCATCCGGTGTTGAGCCGCAGTCCGAGACTGTATGGCGCCAGGCCAATAAATATGAAGTTCCTCGTTTGGTGTTCGTCAACAAGATGGACCGTGCTGGTGCTGACTTCCTGCGCGTCGTTGAACAGATCAAAAAACGTTTGGGCGCAAACTGTGTGCCGGTCCAGTTGCCAATCGGTTCTGAAGACGAGTTTGCCGGTGTGATCGATCTGATTCGTAACAAGGCGATCTATTGGAATGAAGACGACGCGGGCGCAACTTACGATGAGCGCGACGTTCCCGCCGAGATGGTGGACGAAGTAGCCAAGTATCGCGAACAAATGATGGAGGCAGCCGCAGAAGCTAACGAAGAGCTAATGGTGCGCTACCTCGACGAAGGCGAGCTCAACATCGAAGACATCAAGAAAGGTCTTCGCATGCGCACGCTGGCAAACGAAATCGTTGTGGCTACCTGTGGTTCGGCATTCAAGAACAAGGGTGTTCAGGCCGTACTGGATTCTGTCATCGAATTTTTGCCGGCGCCGGATGAAGTCAAAGCGATCCGTGGTGAGGTTGACGAAAATGGTGCCGAAGAGACCCGTCAGGCTGACGACGCTGCGCCGTTTGCCGCTTTGGCGTTTAAGATTGCGACGGACCCCTTCGTTGGCACATTGACGTTCTTTCGGGTTTACTCCGGCACGCTCCAGTCTGGCAACGCCGTATACAATTCTGTCAAAGAGAAGAAAGAGCGTGTCGGGCGTATGGTCCAGATGCACTCCAAGGACCGTCAAGAGATCAAGGAAGTTCTGGCAGGCGATATTGCTGCGGCAATCGGCCTGAAAAACGTGACCACAGGCGATACTCTGTGCGACGAGAATCACAAGATTATTCTCGAGCGCATGGAATTTCCGGATCCGGTTATTTCTGTTGCGGTTGAGCCAAAGTCAAAAGCCGACCAGGAAAAGATGGGTATTGCGCTTGGCAAGCTGGCTCAGGAAGACCCGTCTTTCCAGGTCCGCACTGACGAAGAGTCTGGCCAGACCATCATCTCCGGTATGGGTGAGCTTCACCTGGACATCATCGTTGACCGCATGCGTCGCGAGTTCAAGGTCGAGGCAAATATCGGTAAGCCCCAGGTGGCCTACCGCGAGTGCATTCGCAAGAGCGTGGATGTCGAAGGTAAGTTTGTTCGTCAGTCCGGTGGCCGTGGTCAGTATGGTCATGTCAAGCTGAAGCTTGAGCCGCTTCCTCTCGATGATGAAGATGGCGAGAACTTCATCTTTGTGAATGAAGTCGTTGGTGGTGTGGTTCCGAAGGAATACATTCCTGCCGTTCAGCAGGGCATTGTCGAGCAGATGAAAAACGGCTGTCTGGCAGGTTATCCGCTGCTGCGGATTAAAGCCACGTTGTACGATGGTTCCTACCATGACGTTGACTCCAACGAGATGGCGTTCAAGGTTGCCGGTTCCATGGCGATGAAGAAGGGTGCACTGGAAGCCAGTCCAGCACTGCTTGAGCCTCTCATGAAGGTTGAAGTCGCGAGCCCGGAAGACTATATGGGCGACGTGGTCGGTGACCTGAACCGTCGTCGTGGCATTATCTCGGGTATGGAAGATACGCCGTCGGGCAAGACGATTCGTGCAGAGGTTCCGTTGTCGGAGATGTTCGGTTACGCCACCGATCTGCGCTCTGCGACGCAGGGTCGAGCGTCTTATGCGATGGAGTTCTCCCGCTATATGGAAGCTCCTTCGAACATTGCCGAAGCGATCATTAAAAAGGGTTGATCCCCAGGACTTAAGAAACAGGAAGAGGTGTAACCGTGTCTAAAGCAAAATTTGAGCGTAAAAAGCCGCACGTAAACGTGGGCACTATTGGTCACGTAGACCATGGTAAAACCACACTGACAGCTGCCCTGACTCGTGTATGTCACGAAGCGTGGGGAAGTGGTGCTGCCAGTGCATTCGACCAGATCGATAACGCGCCGGAAGAGAAGGCTCGTGGTATCACCATCGCGACATCTCACGTTGAGTATGATTCCCCGGCTCGCCACTACGCACACGTAGACTGCCCGGGCCACGCTGACTATGTGAAGAACATGATCACTGGTGCGGCGCAGATGGACGGCGCTATTCTGGTGTGTTCTGCAGCTGACGGCCCTATGCCGCAGACTCGCGAGCACATCCTGCTGTCCCGTCAGGTTGGCGTTCCGTTCATCGTTGTGTTCCTGAACAAGGCGGACATGGTCGATGACGAAGAGCTGCTTGAGCTGGTCGAGATGGAAGTTCGTGAGCTGTTGGATCGATACGACTTCCCGGGCGACGATACGCCGATCATTACCGGTTCAGCGCTGATGGCGCTGGAAGGCAAAGACGACAACGAGATGGGTACTACGGCTGTAAGAAAGCTGGTAGAAGCGCTGGACGAGTACATCCCGGATCCGGAGCGAGCGATTGATCAGCCGTTCCTGATGCCGATTGAGGACGTCTTCTCGATCTCTGGTCGCGGTACGGTAGTGACCGGTCGTGTAGAGCGTGGCGTTGTCAAGGTTGGTGAGGAAGTCGAGATTGTTGGTATCAAGGATACCGTCAAGACGGTTTGTACCGGCGTTGAGATGTTCCGTAAGCTGCTCGACGAAGGTCGTGCAGGTGAGAACGTAGGTGTGCTGCTGCGTGGCACCAAGCGTGACGACGTTGAGCGCGGTCAGATTCTGTGTAAGCCGGGCTCCATCAAGCCGCACACAAAGTTTGAGTGCGAAGTCTATATCCTGAGCAAAGAGGAAGGTGGTCGTCATACGCCGTTCTTCAAGGGATATCGTCCGCAGTTTTACTTCCGTACCACCGACGTCACAGGTTCCTGTGAGCTGCCGGAAGGTGTGGAAATGGTAATGCCGGGTGACAACGTCAAGATGGATGTTACCCTGATTGCTCCGATCGCCATGGAAGATGGTCTGCGCTTCGCGATTCGCGAAGGTGGCCGTACCGTTGGTGCCGGCGTAGTCTCAAAGATCATCGAGTAATTTGCTCGATTGGTCTGAGGGAAAAGGGGCTGGAACTCAGCCCCTTTTTCTGTTTCAGCCGCACAATCTGACCTGGTAGAGTCGCTGCTGATGGCAGTTGACACTGCTGGGTATTATGCATACAATGCGGCTCCTTTTTTGAAGGCCGGCTAACTAGTTAGTAGCTGCTATGAGTGGAGTTTGGGTGCATCATGCAAAGCCAAAAAATTCGAATCCGGTTGAAGGCGTTTGATTATCGCCTGATCGACCAGTCTACGCAGGAGATCGTCGATACCGCTAAGCGGACCGGTGCTCAAGTGCGTGGGCCAATCCCTCTGCCGACGCGGAAGGAAAAGTACACCATCCTGACCTCCCCGCACGTTAATAAAGACGCGCGTGATCAGTATGAGATTCGTACACACAAGCGTTTGCTGGACATCGTCGAGCCGACGGAAAAGACAGTAGACGCTTTGATGAAGCTGGATCTGGCAGCGGGTGTAGACGTTCAGATCAGCCTCGGCTAACGCTAAGCGTTAGTCTGTGTAACTGTCATAAGGCCATAGAGGGTGAGAGCCCCGTACACACTAAGAGGTGAAACATGGCAATTGGAATTGTCGGTCGTAAGGCCGGTATGACCCGTATTTTTACGGAAGATGGGCAAGCAGTGCCCGTCACGGTAGTTGAGGTTGAGCCCAACCGAATTACCCAGCTTAAAACTCTCGAAAGCGATGGCTATCGTGCAGTTCAGGTAACTGTTGGTAAGCGTCGTTCCTCTCGTGTGACCAAAAGCGAAGCAGGCCATTTTGCGAAAGCCGGTGTTGAGGCTGGTCGCGGTCTGTGGGAATTTCGCCTCGCTGATGGTGAAGGCGACGAGCTGACCGCTGGCGGCGAAATCAACGCCTCTGTTTTTGCAGACGGTCAGGTTGTCGATGCGACTGGCCAGTCCAAAGGCAAGGGCTTCCAGGGCGGTGTCAAGCGCTGGAACTTTTCCATGCAGGACGCCACACACGGCAACTCCCTTTCTCATCGTGCTCCGGGTTCAATTGGTCAGAACCAGTCTCCGGGTAAGGTATTCAAGGGCAAAAAAATGGCGGGCCAGATGGGTAATGCGCAGGTAACTGTTCAGAATCTCCAGGTTGTCCGCGTTGACGCCGAACGCAACATTCTGCTGATTCGTGGTGCCGTTCCCGGCGCTACCGGCGGAAACGTTGTCATCAAGCCTGCAGTCAAAGCCTGAGGAGCGGTGCGATGGAATTAACAATTACAGGTAGTGGTAAGGGAATTTCGGTTTCCGATGCTGCATTCGCCAAAGATTTTAACGAGTCGCTGGTTCACCAGGTGGTCACTGCTTATATGGCAGGCGGCCGTCAGGGTACCAAGGCTCAGAAGACGCGTTCTGAAGTGTCCGGTGGTGGTAAGAAGCCGTGGCGACAGAAGGGTACAGGCCGTGCCCGTGCCGGCACCATTCGCAGCCCGATCTGGCGCGCTGGTGGTGTGACGTTTGCGGCTAAACCGCGTGATTTCGACCAAAAGGTCAACCGGAAAATGTACCGCGCTGCGATGCGCTCCATTTTGTCGGAGCTGGTGCGCCAGGAGCGTTTGGTTGTCGTCGACGATATCAGCGTCGAGACGCCGAAGACCAAAGCGTTTACTGCAAAGTTGAAGGACTTGGGTGTTAGCAATGTGTTGATCCTGTCTGACAGTGTCGATCAGAACCTTCACTTGGCATCTCGCAACATCCCACACGTTGATGTGCGAGACGTTGTTGGTCTGGACCCGGTTAGCCTGGTCGCCTTCGAAAGTGTGGTGGTGACTGTTCCCGCTCTGAAGAAGATTGAGGAGATGCTGGGATGAATCAGGAACGTATTTATCAGGTTCTTCTTGGGCCGCACGTATCAGAGAAGACCTCGATGGTTGGCGAAAAAGGCCAAGTGGTTTTCCGCGTTGCGCCTGACGCAACCAAGCCCGAGATCAAGAAAGCCGTTGAACAGCTGTTCAACGTCACCGTCGAAGGTGTTCAGGTTCTGAACCGTAAGGGTAAGCTGAAGCGTACAGCCCGCGGGTTCGGCAAGCGTAATGATCTTCGCAAGGCTTATGTCAAGCTTGCTGAAGGTCAGGACATCGATTTTCTGGATGTGGAATAAGGTAAAGGGGTCGTAAAATGCCGATCGTCAAAACCAAGCCAACATCTGCCGGCCGCCGTCACGTTGTAAAGCTCTACAACCCTGATCTTCATAGAGGGCGCCCTTACGAACCGTTGGTAGAATCACAGAGTAAATCGGGTGGTCGTAATAATGCGGGCCGCATTACTACCCGTCACGTTGGTGGTGGCCACAAGCAGCACTACCGCATTATTGATTTTAAGCGGACCAAAGATGGTATTCCGGCGGTTATTGAGCGCCTGGAATATGATCCTAACCGCTCAGCGCACATTGCGCTCCTGAAATACGCCGATGGTGAGCGTCGATATATTATCGCTCCTAAAGGCATGCTTCTCGGAGACCCTGTGCGTTCCGGTATCGACGCACCAATCAAGGTGGGTAGTACCCTTCCGCTCCGGAATATTCCGGTCGGTTCGGTCATCCACTGTGTCGAAATCAAGCCTGGCAAAGGTGCTCAGCTGGCTCGCTCTGCGGGCGCATCCGTACAGCTGGTTGCTCGGGAGGGGGCTTACGCCACCATCCGCCTGCGCTCAGGTGAAATGCGTAAGGTGCTTGTTGACTGTCGTGCAACGTTGGGCGAAGTGTCCAACAGCGAACACAGCCTCAAGCAGCTTGGTAAAGCGGGTGCATCACGTTGGCGCGGTAAACGTCCAACAGTACGTGGTGTTGCTATGAACCCAGTTGACCACCCACATGGTGGTGGTGAAGGGCGTACCTCTGGCGGGCGTCACCCGGTTACTCCGTGGGGTGTTCCGACCAAAGGACATAAGACTCGTAAGAACAAACGTACTGACAAGATGATAGTACGTCGTCGTTCAGCCAAGTAAACGACTACATAGAGGTAATTGCTGTGCCACGTTCTTTGAAGAAAGGTCCTTTTATAGACCTGCATCTGTTAAAGAAGGTCGAGGCAGCTCTGGAAGCGAACGACAAGCGGCCGATAAAGACCTGGTCCCGTCGTTCTACAGTCTTCCCAGAGTTCGTAGGCTTGACCATTGCAGTCCACAACGGCAAGCAGCACGTGCCGGTTTATGTCACCGAAGATATGGTCGGACATAAACTGGGAGAGTTCGCGGCAACGCGTACTTATCGTGGTCATGCGGCCGACAGGAAAGCTAAACGCTGATTGTGAGGTAATAGAAATGGAAGTAGCAGCCAAGTGTAAAGGCGCTCGCCTCTCAGCTCAGAAAGCACGTCTTGTCGCTGACCAAGTACGAGGCAAAGCTGTTGAGGAAGCGCTAAATATTTTGACTTTCAGCCCTAAAAAGGCGTCGGTCATTCTCAAGAAAGCTCTTGAGTCTGCCATTGCCAATGCTGAGCACAATGAAGGTCTGGACGTAGATGATCTGCGGGTTTCCACCGTGATGGTGGATGAAGGTCCGACGCTCAAGCGAATCAAAGCTCGAGCCAAGGGGCGCGCTGACCGAATTTTCAAGCGCACCTGTCATATCACCGTCAAGGTCGCCGACAAGTAGGAGATGCTCAGATGGGTCATAAAGTAAATCCAACCGGCATGCGCCTGGGTGTGATCAAAGAGCACAACTCAGTGTGGTACGCCGAAAAAGCGGAATACGCGAACAACCTGTTGAACGATATTCAGGTTCGCGAATTCCTCGATAAGCGTCTGTTAAAGGCGTCTATCAGTAAGATTGTGATCGAGCGCCCTGCTCAGAACGCCCGTATCACGATCCATACCGCCCGTCCCGGTATCGTTATCGGTAAGAAGGGTGAGGATGTTGATCGTCTTCGTCGCGAAGTTGGCGACATGATGGGCGTGCCTGTGCACATCAACATCGAAGAAGTCCGCAAGCCGGACCTGGATGCCCGCCTGGTAGCGCAGAACGTCGCTGGCCAGCTGGAGCGTCGCGTTATGTTTCGTCGCGCTATGAAGCGTGCCGTTCAAAACGCCATGCGCCAGGGTGCGAAAGGCATCAAGATTCAGGTAGGCGGTCGTCTCGGGGGCGCTGAAATTGCCCGTTCCGAGTGGTATCGCGAAGGTCGTGTTCCGCTGCACACACTGCGTGCAGATATTGATTACTCGACCTACGAAGCGAAAACCACCTACGGCATTATCGGCGTCAAGGTATGGATCTTCAAAGGTGAGATTCTTGGTGGTATGGAACAGGTCCGTGCTGACAAGAAAGCCTCTGGGAAGAAAGGTTCTAAGTAAAGGGGCACTCTTATGCTGCAACCAAAACGCACCAAATTTCGCAAGGTAATGAAAGGTCGTAACACCGGTCTTGCACACCGCGCGAACAAGGTGAGCTTCGGTGAATACGGATTGAAGGCGACAACTCGTGGACGTTTAACTGCGCGCCAGATTGAGGCAGCGCGTCGTACCATGACGCGTCGCATCAAGCGGGGCGGGAAGATCTGGATCCGGGTATTCCCGGACAAACCGATCTCCAGCAAGCCGCTGGAAGTACGAATGGGTAAAGGTAAGGGTTCTGTCGAGTATTGGGTGGCTGAAATTCAGCCAGGCCGCATGCTCTACGAGATGGAAGGCGTCTCCGAGGAAATCGCTCGCGAAGCCTTTACACTCGCAGCGGCGAAACTGCCGGTACAGACCACCTTTGTAACGAGGAAGGTGATGTGATGAAAGCAACAGAGCTGCGTGAAAAGTCAGTCGAGGAGCTGAATAAAGAGCTGATCGGCCTCCTGAAGGAGCAGTTCAATCTGCGCATGCGCAAGGCGACAAGTCAGCTGAATCAGTCTCACCTTCTTCCGAAGGTGAAGCGCGACATCGCTCGCGTGAAGACGGTTATGAACGAAAAGGCAGGACAGTAACATGACTGAAGCTACCCAAACTGCCAGAACCCTGAGCGGCAAGGTCGTGAGTGATAAGATGGAGAAATCCATCGTGGTTCTGGTTGAGCGCCAGGTTAAACATCCTCTGTACGGTAAGTACATGAAGCGTTCGACCAAAATTCACGCTCACGATGAAAGCAATCAGTGCAACATTGGTGACACCGTTACAATCCAGGAAACCCGCCCGGTCTCCAAGACCAAGAGCTGGGCTCTGGTTGAGGTCACCGAGCGTGCATCCAAGGTGTAATTCGCCCGGAGAACAACCATGATTCAGACTCAAACAATGCTTGATGTCGCGGACAACAGTGGTGCACGGCAGGTTATGTGTATCAAGGTCCTGGGCGGTTCACACAGGCGTTATGCCGGCGTTGGGGATATTATCAAGGTGACCGTCAAGGAAGCCATCCCACGCGGTAAAGTGAAGAAAGGCCAGGTCCTGAGGGCTGTTGTGGTACGTACCCGTAAAGGTGTGCGTCGTCCCGACGGGTCGCTTATTCGTTTCGACGGAAATGCGGCAGTACTTCTCAACAATCAGGACGCTCCCATCGGTACCCGTATCTTCGGACCGGTTACCCGGGAGCTGCGAAATGAGAAGTTCATGAAAATTATTTCACTGGCACCCGAAGTACTTTAAAGGACCAGAGGCCGGTTATGAAAAAGATCAAACGAGATGACGAAGTCATCGTCACAACGGGTAAAGACCAAGGCAAACGTGGTAAAGTCCTGAAGGTTCAGGACGATGGCCGGGTTGTTGTTTCCGGGATCAATATGATCAAGAAACACACCAAGCCTAACCCGATGCAGGGCACCCAGGGTGGCATCGTCGAAAAAGAAGCACCTATCCAGGCTTCCAACGTGGCTATTTTTAATCCGCAGACCGGCAAAGCCGATCGCGTAGGCTTCCAGATCAAGGAAGACGGCGCCAAGGTGCGGATATTTAAGTCCACGAAAGAAGTTGTCGATAGCCAGTAAGCGGTGGTGGTTACGATGCTTAACATGAAAGAGCGGTACAGTAAGGAAGTGATACCCGCCCTGCGGAATGAGTTCAGCTTCAAGAACATCATGCAGGTGCCGCGTATCGAAAAAATCACCCTTAATATGGGTGTCGGCGAAGCGGTCGGTGACAAAAAGCTGATTGAGAATGCTGTGGCGGATCTTGAGCGCCTGGCAGGTCAAAAGGCTGTTGTTACCTTGGCACGTAAATCCGTCGCGGGCTTCAAAATCCGCGAAGGTTGGCCGATCGGTTGTAAAGTTACTCTGCGCGGTGAGCGTATGTGGGACTTCTTTGATCGCCTGGTTCACATTGCGGTTCCCCGCATTCGTGACTTCCGCGGTCTGAATCCCAAGTCCTTCGATGGTCGTGGTAACTACAGCATGGGCGTGCGTGAACAGATCATTTTTCCGGAGATCGAGTACGACAGAGTCGACAAGATCCGTGGTCTGGATATCACCATTACCACTAGTGCCGGTAACGACGATGAAGGTCGCGGACTGTTGACAGCTTTCGGCTTTCCGTTCAAGAAATAAGGAACGAGTGTAATGGCTAAGGTTTCCATGAAGAACCGTGAGTTAAAGCGCGAGAAGACGGTTGCGAAGTATGCAGTCAAGCGCGCCGAACTCAAGGCGATAATCAAAAACCCGAATACCAGCGATGATGACCGTTGGGATGCACAGGTGAAGCTGCAAAAGCTGCCTCGCAATGCAAGCCCTTCGCGTCTTCGTAATCGTTGCCAGATAACAGGTCGTCCTCATGGCGTTCTGCGCAAGTTCAAGCTCTCGCGTATAAAGTTGCGCGAAGCTGGCATGCGCGGCGACGTTCCGGGTCTGACCAAAGCAAGCTGGTAAGACAGATACCTGGCCATAGGCCAAGTATCCGTTGGTAAGCGGTGCGGCGCACCGCTGCACAACTAAAAAGAGCAGGAGTCTCATACTGATGAGTATGCAAGATACGCTTGCGGATATGTTAACGCGTATTCGTAATGCACAGATGGCACAAAAGGTCGATGTGGCCATGCCGTCTTCAAAAATGAAGATCTCCGTAGCCCAGGTCCTGAAGGATGAAGGTTACGTAGCAGATTTTTCCGTTTCAGCTGATGCCAAGCCTCAGTTGACGATTGGTCTCAAGTACTTTGGCGGAAAGCCGGTTATTGAGAAAATCACGCGGGCAAGTCGTCCAAGCCTACGCCAGTACAAGGGCGCAGGGGATCTGCCGAAGGTTTCCGGCGGTTTGGGAGTCGCGATTGTATCTACGTCCAAGGGCGTTATGACAGATCGTGCTGCACGTGCTGCCGGCGTAGGTGGCGAAGTCATCTGCACCGTATTTTAGGAGAACACTATGTCCAGGGTTGCCAATAATCCTGTCGTTCTGCCTTCCGGTGTTGAAGTTAAGCTGAACGGACAGGAAATCAATGTGAAGGGCTCCAGGGGAGCACTTCAGATTACTATCCATAAGGTAGTCGAAGTTAAGCAGGAAGAAAACGTTCTGCGTTTCGCTGCCCGAGATGGTGCTAAACAGTCCCGCGCTCTTGCCGGTACCACCCGTGCGCTAGTCAACAACATGGTGCTTGGCGTGACCAATGGATGGGAGCGCAAGCTTGCATTGACGGGCGTAGGCTACCGTGCGCAAGCGCAAGGTAAGAAGCTCAATCTGACACTGGGGTTTTCACACCCGGTCGAGTATGAGCTGCCCGAGGGGATTACCGCCGAGACTCCGTCTAACACGGAAGTCGTCATTCGCGGTATCGACAAGCAACAAGTTGGCCAGGTCGCTGCTGAAGTTCGCTCGTTCCGTCCGCCCGAACCTTATAAGGGTAAAGGTGTTCGTTATGCGGATGAGCAGGTCAGACGCAAAGAAGCCAAGAAGAAATAAGGCGGGACTATGAGCGCGAATAACGAAAGATTGCGTCGCGCACGAAAAGTGCGTATGAAGATCCGTAAGTTGGGCACCAACCGCTTGTGCGTTCATCGCACGCCGCGGCATATGTATGCCCAGGTTACTACTGCAGACGGAAGCAAGGTGCTTGCCGCTGCCTCCACGTTGGATAAAGACTTGCGCCAGGGTGCAACGGGTAACGTGGACGCTGCCAAAAAAGTTGGTGCGCTGATTGCTGAACGCGCCAAGGCGGCAGGAGTGGAGCAGGTTGCATTTGATCGCTCTGGTTACCGTTATCACGGTCGCGTCCAGGCTTTGGCCGATGCTGCCCGTGAAGCTGGCTTGCAATTCTAAGAGGTGGAGAAGATGAGCGTTAACGAACAGAAAGCGCCTGAGCTCCAGGAGAAGCTGGTCCAGGTCAATCGCGTTGCCAAGGTGGTCAAGGGTGGTCGTATCTTCGCTTTCACTGCGTTGACAGTGGTAGGTGATGGTAAAGGTCGCGTTGGTTTTGGTCGTGGCAAGGCGCGTGAAGTGCCGGTTGCGATTCAGAAAGCCATGGAAGCTGCGCGTAAGAATATGGTTGATGTGCCGTTGGATGGCAACACTCTGCAGTACGCTGTAAGAGCGCAGCACGGTGGTTCCAAGGTGTACATGCAGCCAGCATCGGAAGGTACTGGTATCATCGCCGGCGGTGCGATGCGTGCGGTACTGGAAGTTGCCGGTGTGCAGAACGTACTGTCCAAGTGTTACGGGTCGACCAACCCGGTGAACGTGGTACGTTCCACCATCAAGGGTCTCCAGGCAACTCAAGCGCCTGAAGATATTGCAGCCAAGCGCGGTAAATCCGTCGACGAGATTCTGGGTTGAAGTCATGGCGAACGCAAAAATGATCAAAGTAACTCTGACCCGCAGCCCAATCGGCTGTCAGCCCAAGCACAAACTGTGTGTGAAGGGTCTGGGTCTTCGCAAAATCGGTCACACCGTGGAAGTGGAGGATACACCTTCTATTCGCGGCATGATCAACCGGGTTAACTACCTGGTTCGGGTAGAGGAGAACTAAGATGCGTCTGAACGAACTTAGTCCGGAGCCTGGTTCACGCCCCAACGCCAGGCGCGTCGGGCGTGGTATCGGTAGCGGTTTCGGTAAGACCGGTGGCCGCGGTCACAAGGGTCTGAAAGCCCGGTCCGGCGGAAGTGTAGCTCCCGGTTTCGAGGGCGGTCAGCAGCCGTTGGCCCGCCGTTTGCCGAAGTTTGGTTTCACATCGCGCCAACACCGTTACGTCGCCGAGATTCGTCTGAACGAACTGGCGAAAGTAGACGGTGAGATTGCCGATCTCGATGCCTTGAAAAAGGCTGACATCGTTCGCGATGAAATTCGTGTAGCGAAGGTTATTCTGTCCGGCGAACTGAGCCGGCCAGTGACTGTCAAGGGTTTGAAAGTGACCAAAGGCGCACGCGAGGCAATCACTGCCGCGGGCGGTAAAGTCGAAGACTAGAGCGAGTCGAGGACTAAATGGCCAAGACAGCATCATTGCCTCCGGGCGGGGGAAAAGGACTGGCAGAGCTGCGATCGCGGCTCTGGTTTGTCTTCCTGGCACTGTTGGTGTACCGAATCGGTGCCCATATTCCAGTTCCGGGCATAAACCCCGATCGCCTGGCAGTACTGTTTGAGCAGAATCAGGGCACTATCCTGAGTATGTTCAACATGTTTTCCGGTGGTGCACTTGAGCGCATGAGTATCTTCGCGCTTGGCATCATGCCTTATATTTCGGCCTCGATTATCATGCAGCTCATGACGGCGGTAAATCCGACGCTTGAGCAGCTGAAAAAAGAGGGAGAGGCCGGTCGCAGAAAAATCAGCCAGTACACTCGGTACGGTACGGTTCTTCTTGCGCTGGTTCAGGGCACTGGTATTTCTGTGGGGCTTGCCTCACAGGGCGTTACCTTCAACGATAGCTTCAGCTTCCATTTCGTGGCGGTTGTGTCCTTTGTCAGTGGTGCAGTGTTCATGATGTGGCTCGGTGAGCAGATCACCGAACGCGGCGTTGGTAATGGTATTTCACTGTTGATCTTTGCCGGTATTGTCGCGGGCTTGCCCGGCGCAATCGGCCAGACTCTCGAACAGGCACGAAATGGCGAAATGAGCCTGCTGTTGGTTCTGGGTATTGCCATTCTTGCGGTTGCTGTCATTGGCTTCGTTGTGTTTATGGAACGAGGTCAGCGACGACTGACGATCAACTATGCCAAAAGGCAGCAGGGTAGCCGAGTCTATGCTCAGCAATCGAGCCATCTGCCCTTGAAGGTGAATATGGCCGGAGTGATTCCGCCGATCTTTGCCTCTTCCATTCTGCTTTTCCCGGCTTCCCTGGGACAGTGGTTTGGCCAGGGCGAAGGGATGGAGTGGCTGAGTGATGTATCTCAGGCGCTGGCGCCGAGTCAGCCCCTGTACATTATCCTGTTCGCAGCGGCAGTCGTGTTTTTCTGTTTCTTCTATACGGCGTTGATGTACAACCCGAAGGAAGTTGCGGACAATCTCAAGCGCTCAGGCGCCTTTATTCCGGGCATTCGTCCGGGCGATCAGACCGCCAAGTATATTGATGGTGTACTGACTCGTCTGACGCTGTTCGGTGCAATGTACATTGCAGCAGTGTCCCTGTTTCCACAGTTTCTGATGGTTGCAGGAAATGTGCCCTTCTATTTGGGCGGCACGTCACTGCTGATTGTTGTAGTCGTGGTGATGGATTTCATGGCTCAGGTTCAGTCGCATCTGATGTCGCATCAATATGATTCATTGATGAAGAAGTCCAATCTCAAGGGCTATAGTCGGAACGGTTAATCCGTTCCCCTTGAAAACTGGAGTCGACAATGAAAGTACGCGCTTCGGTAAAGAAAATTTGCCGTAACTGCAAAGTAATTCGTCGCAATGGCTCAGTACGAGTCATTTGCTCGGAGCCTCGTCACAAGCAGCGTCAGGGTTAATCCTCAGGGATTCAGCACTGGCATTGCAAGAGGGTACGACTATTAGCGCTTGACCTCGCACGGGGTCAGGCGCTATTATTTCGCGCCCTTTTACAGTGGCGGAAAATTCACACAGCAAAGCTTTGAACGCGGAGTAATTTGGATGGCACGTATAGCCGGTGTCAATATACCCGATCACAAACACGCTGTTATCTCACTGACTTATATTTTTGGAGTCGGTAAGACAGCAGCCCAGAAGCTTTGCGGCGCAACCGGTGTAAAGCCGGGAGTCAAGGTCAAAGACCTGTCCGACGAGCAGCTTGAATCACTTCGTACTGAAGTTGGAAAGCTGGCCGTCGAAGGCGATCTGCGTCGTGAAGTCCAGATGAACATCAAGCGTTTGAAGGATCTCGGTTGTCACCGTGGTCTGCGCCACCGTCATGGGCTTCCAGTCCGCGGCCAGCGCACAAAGACCAACGCACGCACCCGTAAAGGTCCACGCAAACCTATTCGTAAGTAACAGGTAGGCAAACATGGCAAAGCCAGGTACACGTACCCGTAAAAAGGTGAAAAAGACCGTTGTTGATGGCGTCGCGCACATTCACGCGTCCTTCAACAACACTATCGTGACCATTTCTGACCGTCAGGGCAACGTACTGTCCTGGGCCACCTCTGGTGGTAGCGGTTTTCGCGGGTCACGCAAGAGCACACCTTTTGCTGCGCAGGTAGCAGCTGAAAAAGCCGGTAATGCGGCTGCTGAATACGGCCTTAAAAATCTGGACATAGAAGTTAAAGGTCCGGGGCCCGGACGTGAATCTGCTGTGCGCGCGCTGAATAGCTGCGGGTACAAGATCACTAACATCACTGATGTGACGCCGATTCCTCATAACGGTTGTCGTCCGCCCAAAAAGCGCCGCGTCTAACACAGGAGACAGTGAATTATGGCTCGTTACATAGGCCCGAAGTGCAAGCTGTCTCGTCGTGAGGGGACAGATCTTTTTCTGAAGAGCGGTGTTCGCGCGATCGAAACAAAGTGCAACATCGAGACTCCGCCGGGTATGCACGGCGCGCGTCGCAGTCGTTTGTCCGAATATGGCGTACAGCTCCGTGAGAAACAGAAAGTTCGTCGTATTTACGGCGTACTGGAAAAGCAATTCCGCAACTATTACAAAGAGGCTGCCCGCATCAAGGGTGCAACCGGTGAGAACCTGTTGCAGCTGCTGGAAGGCCGCCTGGATAACGTTGTGTATCGCATGGGGTTTGGTTCGACCCGTGCAGAGTCCCGTCAGCTCGTTTCACACAAGTCGATTCTGGTTAACGATAAGTTGGTGAATATTCCGTCTTATCAGGTTAAGGCAGGAGACGTCGTGAGTGTACGTGAGAAGGCCAAAAACCAGCTTCGCGTTAAAGGCGCGCTGGATCTGTCCTCCAGTCGTGCACCGGTGACCTGGGTAGAGGTCGACGCCAGCAAGATGTCCGGCGTTTACAGTTCAGTGCCAGAACGTACTGAATTGCCGGCCGACATCAATGAGAACCTCATCGTCGAGCTTTACTCCAAGTAAAGCCTGATTTGCAACGTAAGTAGCAACGATAGCAATAGGGGCGTCTATGCAGCGTTCAGTTCATGAGTTATTGACACCTCGTACCATTGACGTGAAAGAGTCCGGCGCAATGCGCGCCAAGGTGACGCTTGAGCCTCTGGAAAGAGGCTTCGGCCATACCCTGGGCAGTGCCCTGCGTCGTATTCTGTTGTCCTCAATGCCGGGTTGCGCGATCACCGAAGTACAGATTGACGGTGTTCTGCACGAATACAGTGCGATTGAAGGTGTCCAGGAAGACGTGATTGAGATTCTTCTGAATCTCAAGGGCGTGGCCGCTAAAATGGGCAGCCGGGACGATGCTGAGGTTACTCTGAGCAAGAAAGGTCCGGGTGTAGTCACAGCAGGCGATATTAAGCTTGATCACGATGTTGAGATAACCAACCCGGATCATGTGATTTGTCACCTCAGTGCCAAGGGCGAGATCAACATGCGTCTCAAGATTGCCCGCGGTCGAGGGTACGAGCCTGCGGACCAGCGTGGTCTTGATGAAGACGAGACTCGCGCCATTGGACGCCTGCAGTTGGACGCAACCTTCAGTCCTGTTCGCCGCGTGGCGTATGCAGTAGAAAGCGCGCGCGTCGAGCAGCGCACTGACCTGGACAAGCTGGTTATTGATCTGGAGACCAATGGCACGATCGATCCGGAAGAAGCGATTCGCCGGGCCGCTACCATTCTCCAGCAGCAACTGGCTGTGTTTGTTGATTTCGATCACGAGAAAGAGCCTGAGCGTGTCGTGGAAGAGGAAGAAATTGATCCGATTCTGTTGCGCCCGGTAGATGATCTGGAATTGACGGTCCGTTCAGCGAACTGCTTGAAGGCTGAGAACATTTACTACATCGGCGATCTGATTCAGCGCACAGAAGTTGAGCTGCTGAAGACGCCTAACCTTGGTAAGAAGTCGCTCACCGAGATAAAGGACGTTTTGGCCTCTCGTGGTCTGTCCCTGGGTATGCGTCTTGATAACTGGCCGCCGGCTAGCCTTCGTGGCGATGACCGGGTATTGGGCGGTTAATCGCCGATTAGTTTAAGGTAAGGAAATACAGCAATGCGTCATCGTAAGAGTGGTCGTAAGTTCAATAGGACCAGTGCGCATCGCAAGGCCATGTTCCGTAACATGACTGCGTCACTGGTTGAACACGAGCTGATCAAAACTACGCTCCCGAAAGCGAAAGAACTTCGCCGGGTAGCGGAGCCTTTGATCACGCTGTCTAAAAATGATTCGGTCGCGAATCGTCGCCTGGCGTTTTCACGCCTGCGTGACGATGCTGCCGTAGCCAAGCTGTTCAATGAGCTTGGTCCGCGGTTCGTCGAGCGTCCGGGTGGATACCTCCGTATCCTGAAGTGTGGCTTCCGAACCGGCGACAATGCCCCGATGGCATTTGTCGAAGTGATCGGGCGTCCGCGGGATGCGGAAGCAGAAGAGGTCGACGAAGACTAAGACTCTTTGTCGGACATAAAAAAACCGGAGGTTCAGGCCTCCGGTTTTTTTATGTCTGGACTTTCTATCAATCAGGTAAGCAGAGGCTTCAAGTAATGCCCGGTGTGGGAGGCGCTGTTTTGCGCCACTTCCTCTGGCGTGCCCTCAGCGATAATCTGCCCACCGCCGGAACCACCTTCCGGCCCAAGATCGACAACCCAGTCAGCAGTTTTGATAACGTCCAGATTATGCTCGATAACGATCACCGTGTTGCCGTGATCGCGAAGCCGCTGTAATACGTTCAGTAGCTGCTGAATGTCGTAAAAGTGCAGGCCAGTGGTTGGCTCATCCAGGATGTAAAGGGTTTGGCCGGTGTCCCGTTTTGAAAGCTCTTTGGCCAGCTTGACCCGTTGGGCCTCTCCGCCCGACAGAGTGACGGCGCTCTGGCCCAGGCGAATATAGGAAAG
>Ga0307973_1000254_pt1 | contig 31330 bp, 38 predicted proteins | sample OrgLakmetagen782_FD_201837 | JGI IMG/M metagenome (GOLD analysis project Ga0307973, IMG submission 201837) | Saline water microbial communities from Organic Lake, Antarctica - #782 | ecosystem: Environmental > Aquatic > Non-marine Saline and Alkaline > Saline | place: Antarctica: Organic Lake...
GATCGAGCCGCGCAGCATCCCTGGCGCGATCAATTACTTTACCGCTCCCGTGCAGCCATCTCTCGCGACTCGCGGCATCCAGTCAAAACACGCTCAAGATACCTATCTTCGTGCACTTAAAGCGAGTGGAGTAAATGTCTATCTCGGTCGCCATCGACTCGACCACCGAAAAGCGCCCCGCTTCGTTTCACGAGACAGCCCAGCGGATCGAAGCAACCAGGTCGATATCTGGCATCTCGAAGAGAAAGAAACGGATGTCCGGATCAGCATTGCGATGTACCAGCTCGCGGCTCAGCAGCATTGTATGGGCGGAGAACAGGTCGAGCAGCTGGTCCTCGTCTCCGGCGACACGGATATGACGCCCGCTCTGGAGGCGATTCGGGCTGATTTCCCTTACCTTCGGATCGGAATCATCCTGCCACACCGAAAAGGCCTTGAGGATCGGGCGGCGGGATCTCTCAAAAAGAACTCCGATTGGATGAGAAACTCGATCTCTACCGATGAGCTGAGCGCTCACCAGTTCCCCGAGCGTGTGCCTACGCGCAAGAAACCGGCGATTAAGCCGGATTACTGGTAGTCGTTGAAATCCCTTGCTCTAATTTTCGCTATACCGTAATAGTGGTATAGCGAAACCGATTTTGGCAGGATATCCCTTTGACTTCAGCTAAGTACGAAAACGTTTCTTCCGTAGGAACCATGTTGCGAAGTGTCACTTCTTTCGCTACACTGCTAGGAATGTTTTCGGGAAAAGCTACGATGAACCACGAGCCAGAACATCCAGGAAAAGCGTTAGGTCGCGAACTCAAGCGGTTCGACTTGCCTAAAAAGTCGACTGCGGAGACTCTCCAGATCGCCCGTACGACGCTTTATCGTATTATCGATGGCGAACTAGACATCAATGTCGAGATGGCACTTAAGCTCGAAGTGGCGCTCGGTCACCCAGCTGATTACTGGCTAAACAAGCAGTTGGAGCACGACCTTTGGAAGGCTCGAAACAATGGCACAGTCACCGGCATTCGGCGGCTCGTACCTGACCAAGCTCAATCGGAATTCTTTATGATTTAATTTTAGGCATAAAAAAGGCCCGTCTGGAAACGGGCCTTTTCGAAATAGTTGGCACCAAGCTGCAACTTGAGTGCCTTTAAAGTCGGTGGGGGCTACCACACACAACTCCTCAACAGTTGTTAGTGTAGCGCTAACCCCCTCTGTGTTCAACGTTTGGGGTTTAAAATTGGTGCTACACAGCCAACGTTTAATTTGCGTCAACGCTTCAGCGACTCACGCAACCCGCTTAAAAGCATGGTGGCGCTGATGGCTGAGCAGGCACTCCGCGCATACACACCGCCGTACGCCTACCGCAACAGTCGGTCACCGCTTTCGCGAGTGATTGATGAGATGCCTTATCTCGCGAGATGTTCCGACAATAAAACCGCTGGTCTCGTTAGACCACGTGAGTTCGCGGTGGCGCAGCCATACGTCCAGGTAAACCGCACGAATGTTGTGTCGTGGCTAGTTTTCGATCTGGATCACGCCAACGCCGCGATCTGGCAAGATGAAGAGCTTCCTGCTCCAAACATGGTTGTTCGCAACCGGACCTCCGGTAAAGCCCACCTTTTTTACGCCATCGAGCCTGTCCTGACTGGCGAAAACGCCAGACCAAGACCGATCGCCTACATGAAAGCCGTTTATGATTCATTGAGTGAACGGTTAGAAGCGGACAAAGCCTATAGTGGTCCAGTCGCTAAGACGCCAGGGCACCCATGGTGGGAAACCACCGAGTTTCACAATCACGTCCACGATCTGGGTGAACTCTCTGAGCACTTAGAACTGAAAGTAAAGCCGTACTGGAGCAAAGAGCCTGATCTCGATGCCGTAGCTCATTCGCGCCACTGCACACTCTTCGAGAAACTTCGCTACTTCGCGTACTCCATCGTGAATGATGAACGCCGAAGCGGCTCTTACTCTTCTTTTTGTCGACGACTGCGGCAGTTCGCGGACCAGCAAAATCGTTTTAGAAAAGCTGGGTTTACCGAGAACCTACGCGTTAGCCAGGTGAGAGCGACTGTCAAAAGCGTTAGCCGTTGGACGTGGACACGCTACACCGGCCGTTCGGACTGCCATCGTGGCGTAATGCGGCTCGACAAGAACGTACCTCTGGGCGATCGGCAGCGCCTTTCGGCAAAGCGCACTCACGAAGTAAGGCGTACAGCGTCAGAGAGAAAGGTTCGGCTGGCCTGTCTGGAGCTCCGGCAGAAAGGAGAAAAGCTTACAGCTGTTGCGGTCGCGAGAGCGGCGGGCGTTACTCGCCAGACCGTAGCTCGGTACCGTCACGTGCTCACCGAAAAGCCCCCAGTTTCAGGTTTCATCTCGCCTAAAGTAGTCAGCTTTCCCCAGCAAGCAATGAAAACTGAATTTGTTACTTTTGGTGTCTATCAGATATCTGCTTTGTTCTCAGAATTTCCTGTGACCAATAATGCAAGTGCAGTTTTAGATTGGATCCAGTGGTTGCGACAACGATGGTGCCCAGATTGAGACTTTCTCTAGGTATATACTGTATGTATATAGCTTAAGATCATTCTAACAAAGGTTATGTGGTGGTTTTCCAGGCATTGATTAAAGATCAACACAGCTCCGGCAAATTGAGCTGGCAAGGACTGGGGGATCGCTTGCGATCGCACTGTCTGCAGCAGCAAACAAGCGAAGCGCGTTAGCGATAATAGGCACTATGTCCAGGGGGGGCTCCCAGCCTGAGTTGCGGTGAATCTTCTCTAGGTAAGGTTTCGGAATAGGATCAGGAGATCGTGCGCAGCTTAAAATCGAGAGTCTTACTCCTGACTTTTTCAATAAAATTCACGCTGAAGCGCTTTTAGAGGGCTAGTTCCTTGGCTTTGGCGCGGTTACTGGCTCTGATCGGCGAACGACCTGGAGCCAGTGCGATCTCTGCTGTTTTAAGATTTTTTCTTTGAAGTTGCGGTCTCGCGGAGCGATTTGAGTTCTCCGCGTAGTTCGGCGGCTTCCTGTTGGGCCGTAGAGAGCTTCTCGGTCATTTTAGTAGTGCCAGATCGGAGCTGTTCGATCTCGCTTTGAGCACCTTCCAGTCGAGCCTGGGCGTGTTCGCTCGCGAGCCCCAGCCGTTTATTTTCTTTTTCCAGCTGTTCGGATTTTCGTACTTCTGTGGCCAAAGTCTCGCGATGATCCTTTTTAAGCTCGTCGATTTCCGCTTTGTGGCTGTTTCTGATGCCTTCGATTTCAGTCTGCTGCTGCTTTTGCTGGACTTCCAGCTTCCCTTCCACCGTTTCAGTTCGGGTTTCAGATTTATCCAGCGCGGCTCGCAGCTCAGTAACAGTCGCTTTTTGTGATTCGATTTCGGCGGTCTTTTGAGACAGTTGCTGTGAAAAATCGGCCTGGGCGGCACTCATCTGTTCTTTTTGGGTGGCCAGCTGCTCTTGAGCGGAGCGAAGCTTTGCATTTGATTGAGCCAATTCATTTTTGAGGTCTTCTTGTTCAGCTTCGAGAATTCGAATAGCTTCTGCGGCCTCTTCTGAGTCGCTTATCGCTTTCTGGTGAGCTTCGGCGAGAGCGGTACGCTCGGATTCAAGCCTGCGATCGGCTTCCTGTATCGCTGTTTGCCAGAGGGCGCCTTTGAGCTGGTCAAGCCGATCTTCGATCGCGTCAGGTACCGGTACGTCCGCGAAAGCCTGATCTTCCTTTGCCGCTTCCTTCCACGCTTTGAGGATAGGTCCAATTGTGGCGAAGCTACCGCCGCCAAGCGCTTCACGGATGTTTATCTGGGTTGGGGTGACTCCGCTGGCTAGTAGCTGCTCGGCTGTTTCGATGATCGATTCTTTCGTGATCGCCATGATGTTCTCCGCGTTGTATTGTGTTGTATAGTGTATAATACAAAATACAACAAAATACAGTTTTAAGGTTTTTTCCTGAAAAATAAAATAGGGCCTTGAAACCTACTACGCAGGAAGAGCTGAAAATAGGCGGTCTACTGCCTTTAAAACGGACGTTTTTGGCTGGTTTTAAGACGTGCGAGAGAGGGGAATAAAGAAGATGTGGCCCTGAAACCTACTACATAGGGCCCTGAAACCTACTACGCAGGAAGGGCTAAATGCAGAAACAGGTTTGAGTAGATGATCATTTGAGGGGATGATTGAATGAAGCTTTGAGGGTGATCGGGAGGGTTGGCCAGACTCAGGGTCTGGCCGTTTCGATTCACTGAGAAGCGAGTTTCTGGTCGATCAGGGCCTCAACAATCTTTTTGACGCTGGTACCTTCGGCGACGGCCAGTGCTTTCAAGTTTTTGTGCTTTTCAGGGTGCAGGTCGATGTTCAAGCGTTTCGGCTTCACGCCTTCCTTTTCCTTCGCCCCTGTTTTTTGCGCGTCTGCCTTCACGGGCTCCTCTGCTTGAGGAAAACCCGGTTGGGCTCCTTTCACAAAATCGTCGGACGCGGAGAGATCTTTTTTTCGCCGTGAAACTGACGTCAGGTTGCTCACGATTTTACCCCTAAGATTTTAAAGACTTCGTTGACCAGACTGGTCACCTCTTCCTTCGCCTTTACGTCCGACGATTCGATAACGGACAGACCGTCTTCTTCCGCATCGTCGTAGGCGTTTCGCATGTAGATGACCGTTTCCATTGATGGGATGCCGAACGACTCGCTGACTGCTTTCGCGTCCAGAATCCGCTGAACCTGACTGGGCAGCGCGGGCGCCTGCGTAATCAAAGTTAGAGCGTGGAGTTCCGGGTTATTGATTCGGCTTGTCTCAATAAGAGTCGAAACAAAGTCCAGTGTTTTGAGGTCGCGACGCTTAGGCCGGGTTGGGATGATGACAAGGTCAGCGGCAACCAGGGCGCTTCGTAGCTCTGTAGAGTCTCGCCCGCCACAATCGACGATGATGGTCTTCCCGGTCTCCTCCAGCGTGAGCAGCGTCTTCCGGATATCACCGGTCATTGCCTGGCAGTCGATCTCTCCTGCCCCGGATTCTTTTCGTTCGATCGCCCAATCCGCTGTCGTTTTTTGGGGGTCAGCATCAACAAGCATGATGTTTTCGCCCTGCTTTGCCAGCGCGACCGCTAGATTTTGCGCGACTGCGCTCTTTCCACTGCCGCCTTTTTGCGCACCAATTGCGATGATCATAAAGCCTCCTGAAGTTTCAAATGATAATACCATCAAATGATCAAATGAGTGAGTGAGGTTAAAAGTATTTGATCATTTACTCATTTGAGTTACGGAGTTCGAAAAATTAGAGCGGGCTTATTTCACTTTTTTTTTGTTTTCCTGTCACGCCAAGCCGAGAAAACCAGCACAGACAGGGCTGCCAGCCAGAAGCCACCGATTGTCAGAGTGATAATTCCCAGATCCATTGCCGCCTCCTGAGGCCAAGTTAAGGTCAAACTTAAATGATCATTCACTCAAATGAGTAAAGAAAGAGCTCCTCTAAATTCCGCAAAACCGTAATGGGGGGTGAATCGGGGAATTTCCCCTCACGCCAACCTAACCTAGAAAAAGGTGAGTCATGAAGAAGATTAGTTTTTTTTTATCGGCATTGTTCGCAATGGCTTTCAGCGCGACGGCCTCGGCAGAAACAGCCACGGGACACTCTATTGTCACTGCGACGGGTGTACCGATCGCGATCTCTGAAGTTGCACCTCTGACGATGACGATGTCTCAGGCGGCAGGTGCCGACATGACCGGATCAATACCGCTTAGTACCTGGGAGACGCATTTCGCGTCGGACCCGGCCACTTCATTAGAGCGCGGCTGCATTTTGGTGACGGGAGAGGCCAATAGCCCAATCACGGTTTCTGTCGTCAATACCAGCGATTTAAGCACTGCAGGGGTCGGGGCGATGACGTACTCCAGTTCGATACTCAATGTGGATGGACGAACAGGTTCTTGCGGTGGCTCGGTGACCTCATTCGGCTCGTGGCCCATTGGGACTTCACCGTTGGGCGGAACGTTCGCGCTGGATAGTGCCGGTGAACTTTATTTGACCTGGATGTACGACTTCACCGAATTAACCGTAACCACATGGGAACAAGGCGATTACAACGGCGTTATCGATCTCGAAATCGTTTACGAGTAATAGGTGAAGCCCGCTACCGTTGTGGTTACGGCGTTGTCAGATTTAAGGGCGACGGGCACAGGAGTTATTCGATCGTCCGGCAGTGCATTACAAATGGAGGGTCGCCGCGGTAGTTGCGACGGAACCGTAACGTCGAACGGAACGCAGCTGGTCCACTCAGGAGGGAATAATACCGACTTTGTGACAGACGTGTCCGGAGAAATATACATCACCTGGGCGCTAAGAATGCCTTTGTTGATCGTTGTGGAGTGGGAGCTGGGCACCTACACCGGTGCGGTCGACATCGAAATAACGTACTAACAGAACTCGGAATATAAATAGCCTCTACAAACCCGGCCTTTCTTGTCGGGTTTTTTTTACGTGTGAATTCGTGGCAATGGAGTTATGGGCTTCGTTCTTGATTGGTTGCCTCTTTCTAAATTTTCAAAATCCGTAATGGGGGGTGAATCGGGGAATTTCCCCTCACGCCAACCTAACCTAGAAAAAGGTGAGTCATGAAGAAGATTAGTTTTTTTTTATCGGCATTGTTCGCAATGGCTTTCAGCGCGACGGCCTCGGCAGAAACAGACACGGTACACTCTATTGTCACTGCGACGGGTGTACCGATCGCGATCTCTGAATTTGCACCTATGACGATGACGATGTCTCGGGCGGCAGGTGCCGACATGACCGGACCAATACCGCTTAGTACCTGGGAGACGCATTTCGCGTCGGACCCGGCCACTTCATTAGAGCGCGGCTGCATTTTGGTGACGGGAGAGGCCAATAGCCCAATCACGGTTTCTGTCGTCAATACCAGCGACTTAGACAATGGTGGGTTCGGGGCGATGACGTACTCCAGTTCGTCACTCAATGTGGATGGACGAACATTTTCTTGCGGTGGCTCGGTGACCTCAGGCGGCGATTATAGCGTTGGGGCTTCACCGGTGGGCGGAACGTTCGCGCTGGATAGTGCCGGTGAACTTTATTTGACCTGGGCGTACGACGTCAGCAAATTAACCGTAACCACATGGGAGCAAGGCGATTACAGCGGCGTTATCGATCTCGAAATCGTTTACGAGTAACAGGTGAAGCCCGCTGAGGCGGGTTTTAAAAAGAGTGTATATGAAGGTTTTTAGCGCAATGCTCGCCTGCGTCATCACTGGCGTCGGCGGGATTATCCTGGTTACGTCAATGCTATAGATCTGTACCCCAGCTTTTCTGGGGTTTTTTCTTCGAAACCCATCTTATTCTTCGTCATCGGAAAGCCAGTCAACAGCGTCATAAACCGTGACATCCACGGCATCCTCCCACTCTTTCTTCGTTTTTATTGCGTGGATAGTGAGTGCGCCTTCTAAATTTTGAAAAACCGTAATGAGTGATGAGACCAATACGGAGAATTAAATCATGAAGGCAATTTTTGCATTTACCGCAGCGCTGCTGGCCACTCAAACTTACGCGTTTGAACTTCGCTCGCATTCAGTGGCGTTTGACGATCAAGGCCGAAGCGAGGTCGAGGTTCGAAACAGCCTGGACAACCCAATCATCGTTCGAATAGACGCCCCGGAAGGGGTGCGAGTGTTTCCCCGGAGAGCGATCATCGCGCCCGGCTCTCTGCAAAAAGTAAAAGCCCGCTTGATGAATGACAGTCTGGGCGAAAAGCCGACGGTCGCTTTCAGGTACATCGAAGATGTCGAGCGGGTTGGCTCCCGATCCCGTCTTTCGATCCGGATTCCAGTTGAGACGGTAAGCGAGAGCGAGTAATCGTATGCGCGGACTGCTCTCACTTGCGCTCATTCTGGTGGCCGCTGTGGGTTTTCCCAGTGCGGCAATGGCGTCTGCTTACCTCGTCGACTTTGTCGTCAGCGGCGACCACCAGGGCGAGTACGTGATCGAAGAAAAAGAAAGCGGATGGATGGCTGCCCCCCAGCTCTTTCGCAAGGCGGGTATTCCCGCGAAGGAAGATTTGGCGCTCAGCGTGCTGAGTGAGCACGGCGTACTGGAAATGGATCTGGCCTCCCAAACCGTCACCTTCGATCCCGCCCGACGCGATCGCCAGCGGATCGAGAAAACGGTGGCTCCGGTACCAGCGGAAACGCCTTTCTTTGGCCTTAAAAGTACCGACTACTTCGCGACCCTCACATCTACCAGCGGCCAGAAAGGCTATTTGATCACCACCGGCCGCCTTGGTGAATTTGATTTCGACGTTCGCGCCGGGTTTGGCGGCATGGACGATTACGTGGCTACGAACTGGCACGACGAAGCGAACCCCTACGTCAAAGACGTGAAGATCGGGCGTGTGTCTCGTTACGCGGCTGATGGTGTCGCGCTGACAAACGAATCCCAGACCGCCACTGACAGCTTTGCCAGCGACGTTATTGAACTTTATTGGCCATCAGGGACGGTCGTCGATGTTTTTCGTGGTGGTGAGTTTCTTGAAACGATCGAGGTTGATTCTGAGCCGTTTCGGTACGAAGTGGAATTAGCCGCTAACCGCAACGTCTTTCGATTTGAAGCCGTGCTGCCCGACGGTCAGATCGCCGAGCGGACGGTCCTTCGTGACGTCTCTGGGCGACTGGTGCGGCCGGGTAGTGCTTCTTACTATGGCGCTTTCGTAGATCTTGACGACAATGATCGATATGAGCCGTTTGGTCGGGTCGGTCTCGGTCTGACGCCCACCATTAGCGCTTTTTTCGGCCGAAAGCGAGTGGGAGAGGAGTACACGTCGGTGCTGTACGCGAACGATGGCCTGGCGCTCGAAGCGGAATTCAATACAGCACCAGGTTATGACTTTTCGGCCAGCTATTCCGGCGACGACTATGGTTTGCGGGTCGGAAAAGAGAAAATCGGGAAAGCCCAAATCGTTAGCGCGAACGCTCAGGCATACAATTGGTTAGGGCGCCCGCGCTTAAGCTATCGGATTTCGAAATCCGGTGAATCGCGATTCGAAACAAGCAAAGTAGAAGCGTTTGCAAGTCGTTCGAATGCGTTCGGCACGCTTTCGGTGTCGCCCGCTTTTCAGTACGAAGAGTCCACGTCAGATCGAGCTACCGAGGTGTCGGCCCAAGTACTCGCCGCAATTCGAAAAGGCCCAAAATTTCGACTAAAAGGCTCATCAAGATACCTGCACGGGGCTGATCGCCGAATCCAGACTCTGGAACCCAGCGTCAGCATCCGACTCTGGCCCGGCCGCATTTCGTACACCGAGCGCTATCGGCGAATGGGCGATGGTCAGGGGTTTTCCCGGTTTCGTCGTGAGCTTCGGATGAACGTCTGGGAGATGGAAGACTTCACAATCAGCGGCAGCGTCATCGAGACCAGCGACGATACGCAGTTCGCGTTGTCGATATCGGGATCGATCGGAGAGAGCGGAACTAGCCGCCTCAATCAGCGCCACCGGGCATCGATGAGGGTGTCAGCGTGTGACGATCAGAACCTTAACGGCTACTGCGAAGAGAGCGAGCGAGCGCTTCCGGATGTCCCGTTCGAAGTTGGGGAAAGAAAACACGTCGGCGAAGCCCATCTCGACAATCTAAGGCCCTACAATCAGTACGATATTGAGCCAGATTCCGTCCTGGGCTACCGACCCCAAGCGGACGTTTACCGCACCAGCGAGCTGGCGCGAGGCGAGGTTAACGAGGTTCGCTTACCGCTGACTCGCATACGCCAGATAGAAGGAGAATTACCCAGCGGCGAAGACGGCGTCATCGTTGAGCTCGTTGACCAATCAGGTATTGTAATTGACACTCAAAAAACCGAGTTCGGCGGCTGGTATCTTTTTGAATCCCCGATGGGCAAAGACGTTTATGTTCGCGAGCAAGGAGAGGGCGATCGGTCGCCACAGTCTAGCTTCGTGCTGCCGTCGTTTTCTCCGGATAACCCCGAATGGGGGTTTTCCGACGTCGGATCGCCCTAAAATCCAATCTGCCGTAAGTATGCTGCGGGTGAAAGCTCGCAATCCTTGATCGGGTGGCCCAGCTTCGGTTGGGCTTTTTTATGCCCAAAAGATCTTTTGCTCAAAAACTCAAATGAGTAATTGAGTAATCTTGCGCTAAAATCACTCTCTAATTTTCACGGAGCCGTAGCTGCTGTAAGTGCGAGGTTCACTCGCCAGATCCGATCAGGAGCTATGAAAATGCCGATACTGAAGAAAATTTTTCGTGAACTAAAACCCTTTCTTGTCTTTATAGTCTTGTTGGTGGTTTTCCGAACCGTTGTCGCGGATTGGGGCCCGGTGCCTACCGGCTCCATGGAGCCCAATATTTATCCTGGAGACGTTGTCTGGATCGACAAGACCGCGTACGGGCCCTCACTGCCGTTTTCCGATAAGCGCATACTGGCGTGGGGCTCTCCGGATCGCGGTGATGTGGTGACCTTCACTCACGCCCGCAAGCGTTACGTTAAGCGAGTGATCGGTGTTCCTGGAGATACCATTCGTATTGTCGGGAATGACATCACGATCAACGGCCATCACCTGCCGCGATCTATCGTCGAAACGACCGATCAGTTGACGATTGGAGTCGAAAATATTTTCGGCAAAAAGCACGCGTTTAAGATCGATGACCAAAAAATCATTCCGCATTTTGGAAGGACCATTACGGTTCCCGCCGACAAGCTCTTCGTCATCGGTGATTTCCGGAACAACAGCGTCGATTCCCGGCATTATGGGTTCATCGGTCAGGATAGAGTCACCGGAAAAGTCTCTGGAGTTGCGCTTTCTTTCTCTGTCGAAAGGGGCATCACACCTCTTGGATCAGCAGGTCCCGCGCTGATGGTTGCGATCCCAGTTCGGTAAAAACGCCCAGACACTTACCGCCCAGAGCTCGCTGGGCTTTTTGATGCTCAAATAAGTTTTGCTCAAAAACTCAAATGGTCAAATGATTAAATGAGTAAAAACACGTTTACTCATCGTAATTCTCCTGTCTTTTGTTACAGCCGATTGCCGACGATCGCCCACAAAAACGAAACCTGCTGTGTTTTTGCTCTCTCTAAGATTCAGAAAACCGTAATGGGTGTATCAATGAGCTGGAGGTAGCTATGAAATTATCAGTGATGTTTTTTTTGGGCATAGTTTTGAGTCTTTCGGGGTGTGCTAGGTACAGCGTGGATCGAGACTCTCCCTGGGCTCAGCCGGTTAGTGCGCTAAGCGAAACCACCGTTAATAACCAGACGACTGTCTATCGGAGCATGGAGATGTTTGTGAAGACGGACTGGATGAAAGCGTGGTGGTACGCAAAAGAATATGGCTCAGATGATGCCCGTCATCAGGCGCTTATAGACCGTTTGATCGACGGTGGAAGGAGCGGGTCACGTGCCAACGTTCACGATCGGGAAAAGATGGCCGAGTTCGTGATCGCGTTGGGCTGGCTTCCGGGGATGGCTTCCGGCGATCTCCCGCTGGAAGAAGTCGGCTACTTTATGCAGCGCGGAGCGGAGGCTTGGACTTCGTACGGCACTGACAACTATATCATGGGCTACGACGGCCCACTTGAAGCCGCAGCGGCGAAATACCATCGGTTCTTAAGATCCGGAGTCGATAAATCGCCGCAAGGCATCTTTTCGGAACCGGCGTGGCGAGAGGCCTTAAAGAAAGTGGCCGAAAGCCCGGAGCATGTTGATTACGAGCTTGCAAAAGGAGTGAGGACAATCCTAGTAGACGCTCAGGCCAACGAAAAAGAACTGGGGGTGACTTCGGCGCTCGCTCTGGCGCTATCGCGACCGTGGGTCAAAAACTTGTATCAGTACAAAGTGGTTTTCCCGGATGCGTTCGAGATCGCGTACTTTGCCAAGCATAAAAAAAAGCCGCTCTAACTTTTCCAAATCCGTAATGCCTGACAGAGGGGCTTCGGCCCCGCTGCGATGATTTAGGACATTTCGTCCTTACCCATGATTGAGCCCTCGGATGAGGGCTTTTTTTTGTCTCTAATTTTGAAAAAACCGTAAGTGGGTTGAGAAAGAACTCCTGGAGGAACTATGAAAAGTTTTCTGTGTGTGTGGGTCGCGCTTTTGCTGCTTCAAGGATGCGCGAGCCAGAAAGTGACCGAGAGCGATAAAAAGCTCGTAGTCGATGCCAGCAAGATTGAAGCCTTAATGACAAGCTCTCTCAGCTACGAGCCATCGTCTGCACTAGAGGCGCTGGCTGAAGTCAACAATAGTCTGACGAATAGATTCAACAATGGTCTGACGAAACGTTACATGAACAAACCCGTTCAACAAACGCGCAGAATCGAAAACGCGATGCGCCGGGGTGTATTGAAAGGACTGCTCGACGATTCCGGAGACGTCGAGATGGCATACGTATACTCGGTTTTTTTGCAACTGGACGATTACGGCCGTTTGCCTGACCGCGTCGCAGAAGCACTGAACTTCGATTTTTTAAGCCCTGAAAATCGCAAAGATCTGGAGGCTCTTCAGTCGTCCGACGATCGGCCCGTTTTTTACGAGGCCATTTACGAGTATGCGGTCAAGCAGGGTGCTAGCGACCTGCAGCAAGTCGTGCTCGAAAAGGCTCTCATAGGCCGATTTCGACCGCTAGAATCGGCGAGCAAGAATCCAATTGACCGGGCAATCAATTACGCCGGAAATCTGATCGCAGTGCACGGCGGCGATTCTGAGCTCGCACAATCTGTCGCCGCCGCAGCGGCGGGTAGCGGTAAAGGATTATTGGCGCTTTCAATGGCGTTCGAGAATGGCTCAAACGGGCTTGAGAAGAATGATCGCCGGGCTTTTGACTATTTGATTCGCGCCGCAGACGTTGGATATCAACCCGCCCAGACGAAAGTCATCAATATGGCGTTCGAGAATGGCTCAAACGGGCTTGAGAAGAATGATCGCCGGGCTTTTGACTATTTGATTCGCGCCGCAGACGTTGGATATCAACCCGCCCAGACGAAAGTCATCAATCAGGTTCTAAGTAGCTCAACGAGTGCTCTTGCGACCAATCCCCAGCTTCTCGCCGCCGCTGGCCGATATGTCGAGTCGGGTTCCGAGGCTAGCCAAAAAATCAGGCTTTCGAAAGCGCTGGTCAGTCGCGACAAAGAACAGCTGGCCGAACTGGCAAGTGGAGGAAGTACTAAAGCGAAAGAAGCTCTCATCGCGATCAAAGCGGAAGAGGTTCGATACGCAAAAGCCCAGAAAAAACGAGCGCTCGTCAGCGTTGTCACTAAGGCGAATACTGGACAGTGGCGGAGGATTAACCTTGAGGAACTCGAACAAAGCATAAAAGAGCTAGACGTGATGGGTATCGACCCCGGCCTGAAACCTTTTGCGCAGCTGGTTCTTAGGCTGTCTCGATAAATTAGAAGCTAAGGATGATCGCTCTAAATTTCGTGAAACCGTAATGAGTGATAAGGCATTGGAGGAACTATGAAGTCGCTTTTTTATTTGATGATTTTTTTGCCGTTATCGGTGTTTGCGCAAGTGTCGGATCGCTCTACGTCAGATAGCGTCCAGCGTTCTTTTGACACCTACCCGGTCATCACTCAAGAGCTGGAAGCACTCGTGTCGAGCGGTGATCGAGCGTTGGTTCATCGGTATTTGACGGAAGATTTCACGTTGGGGGTTAATTTTTGCGGCTCAGATGTTGCTCAGCGATCGCAAGACCTGGCGATTGCCTGCATGGGGGCAATCAGCTACTGGGCGACGAAACCGATCATCGCTTACGGGGCCGTGCGAGTCGATAACATGACACTTTTCACTGGGCTCGTGAGGTATGGCGCCGCTGCTGCTCAGATTTACGAAAACGTATCCAACAGCATATCGGATCGACCAGTCGACTCTTTTAAAAACGCAAAAAAGCGGGCCAGAAGCGCACTTTTGAGATTTTCAAGAACGGAGTACTCCGGCGTGAAAGCCCAGATAACTCAGCGGTTTCGTCGCATGAGAAGGGATGTCTCCGGCAGTCAGCCCACTCCGATCGCGGGCAAAGTCGACAACTACGTTTTAAACACCGGTTACAACGGCACTAAGATTCTGCTACGCGGCGTCGTCGAATTCGACCCAGCGGCTGGCATCGTCGCTGGCCAGCGTTTTTCCGTGTCTCTCGATAGCTCGACCGGCCGAAAAGCACAGGAAGCGACGAACACCTCAAAGTCCGATTCTTTGAAGTCTGGTCCGTCTGAGTCTGAGCGCCGAGCCGCTGAGCTGGTGGGAGGTTGATGTGAAAGTTGTTGTCGTATTGGTGATGGTTGCGGTACTCGCCGGGTGCGAAAAAACGGGATCGGCGAACCTGACGTCGACAGAAACTGTGGCGACCGACGCAGTAAGATCGGCAGACAGCCGAAATCAGCGGTCGCTGGACGCTCGGAAAGGATCGGAGATAAAGATGACGGCCTGGGGGCTTTTCATCGACGAAGTTCGCGAAAAGCTTCCGTCGAATCTGGCGTATCCAACCGATGACAACTGGTCGAAAATTCCATATACGGTGTTCCGATTTGATGACCAGGGCCCGAAAGTTAACTGGGAGCTCCTGGCTGATCTGGCAACGATTGACACTGAATCCTGCAACTTGCTTCGTGATCGCCCAGACCTTCATCCGACCGCTTCAAAAATTTTCGAAGCGACAGAGAAGGGCAGCGCTATTCACAACAAGCTAACACGCCCTCTGGACTGGGAGGGAGCAGAGTTCGACTGTTTTCGGGAAGGCATAACGATCGCGGCGTTTACCGTTTCGAGCTGGGGCGTAACCGCTTGGCCGGTATCTCCGATCGATTCGCCTAACGTCGCGGAATTCTGGATACGGTCGGTTGGGATAAATACGGTGTTTTGTTCGGACGCGCTGAAAATGCTGCGAGATCAGCTGAGGGGCGAAACGCTGGAGATGGCCGATATGGGTCGAGAGTTTCTGGCGGCTGTGGGTAAATTTGCTCGATCCGAGCAGTTTAACAACGCGCTCTCTGACGCTGATCTCTTTGCAAATGGGATCTCTGAGCTGGGCACGGGCGCATCGAACGACTTCCCAGTTCAGGCTCAGATCGCAGGTCAGATCGTCGGTATCGACGCTAAAGGCGCCAATCTGGTCGCTTACGGAAAGCCTTGGTACGGCTCGGGCATTGTTGCGGGCGGTAGCTGGGAGATGACTGTGTCGAATGGCGCAGGTATGACCAGAAGCTCCGACAGTGGAAAAACAACACGCACGACCAGCGGCTCGCGAAGCGCAGCTGATATAGGAACCCGATAAAAGAAGTTCACGAGGTTGAGTGGGAAGCGACCTCGCTCCTGAAAGAAACTCCCCTGCAGGCCCCAGGGCTTCCCACAGGGCCACTATTTACGAGGTCGAGTAGAGGGCGACCTCACCTCCGAAAGAAACTCCCCAGCCGCTTTCTGGGCCCTCTGCTAAAGCGAAAGCCCCGGACTTCGAAAGAGGTCCGGGGCTTTTTATTGCTCAGTGCTTCTTCTTTTTGTCGAAATGTCGCGCAACGCCATAAATGATGGAAAACCCTACCCCCAGGACCAGTAGGGTGCCCATGACCGCGAGCATCGGGTGCATAGTCAGCCTCCTGTCGCTAAAAAGGGCCGAATTATCGGCCTCGATCGGTTTCTTTATCCTGACCTTTTTCTGTCTTCATGTCTTTATCGGTATCACGGGAGTCTTTGCCCAGGTTATCGATATCCTTGTCGATGTCCTTTTGATCGCGGTGATCATCACGACCGACTCGATCAATCATGTCTTCGATCGACTCCTCCTTTCCGGTACCAACCCGCTCAGCATTCCTTTCCTTCTCATCCGACTCTTTCTCTTTAGCGTCATCCTTCCCGTCCTGGTTGTCGGTGTTCCCAGTCGACTCTGTGCCGTCGCGCTCTTTTTCTTTATCGCTCGACTGCTGCTCATCTTCGCGACCGGGCTTCTCCGAAGCCTTCTCCTTGTCGTCGGCCTTATGATCGGTTTCTTTCTCGCGAGGCTCAGCGTCTTTCTCTGGAGTTTTTTCCTTTTCGCCGGACTTCTGCCCCGAATCCTTCTCGCGATCAGTTGCGGACGTCTCTGGCGCTTTCTCCGGGGGCTTCTCTTTCTCCTGAGGCTTCTGCTCGTGATCCTTATTTTCCGGCTTCCGCTCTGCCTCCTTCTCGGGTGCTTTCTCTTTATCTCCGGACTTCTGCTCGACCTCTTTCTCGCGATTGGCTGCGGGCTTTTCCTGAGGCTTTTCTTTATTGTCAGGCTTCCGCTCAGCGTCTTTCTCGCGTTTACCCGAGGGCTTCTCAGCGGCCTTCTCTTTGTTTTCAGTCTTTTCAGGATTCTTCTTTTCTTTGGCCGCTTCCCGAGTTTGTTTCACGTAACTATTTACCCGTTCTTTTTGCGCTTGCTGGGTTCTCTGGGCCTGTTTCTCGATCGATTTTTGCATTCCTTTGACGACCTGGGCGGTAACGGCTTTCGCCACGCCTAAAGCTGTCTTGTGAGCGATATGGGCAACGCCCTTTGCGCTAAGGCTGGCCGTTTTACCAGCTGCTCTCATGGCAGTCTTAAAAGCTACGTTGTAAGAAACGCGAAAAGCGGTTTTGGCTACCCCCTTGGTGAGAGTGGATACCGGGTTGCGGATGAAAGCTCGCATGTTGTGAGCTGCTGTCATGCCTCGAAAAGCTCGTTTTGTCTCGTACTGAGCTGAGCGGAAAGCCTTTCTGCCGACGTCTTTGGCAGCTTGTGTGGCGGCAACTTTCGCGCGGCCAATGTCACTCTGTCGCTTCGCGTGTTTCTGAATCTGGCGAACAGCGGCCTTTCGATCCGGCTGCAGCATGTTGCTTCGCGTTCCATGCTTGGCCGAGTGATTATTCGCTCTTGGCTGAAATCGAACTTTATGTTTCGCTTTTGGCGTCTGAATTTTAGGCCTCTCTTGGCCTTTCGTTCGATCAATCCTGTTTTTGGATTCGGAAGCTTTTTTTTGGGCTTCCTGTTTGACGCGATTGCTCTTAAACCGTGAGTGCTCGCCTTGACGTTCAGAAGGCTTTTGCCCAGGTCCTGCTCGATCAACATGACTCTCTTTTCCCGGTTTGGAGGTTTGAGTCTGCTGCCTCGTATTCTCGACGTTTTTGTTCGGAAGGTCTGCCCCACTTTTCTGTGACGGCAATCCTTCTCTATCAGGAGCTTTCCCGAATTCAGATGTTTTTGTTTGGGCTTTCGTGTTGGTATTTCTGATTTTCGCTGGATCGAATCCGAATTCCTTCGCCTTCTCCTTGGCGAAGTTGAGAGCGTCCGCTCTTGGCTCACTGGTTTTTTTATTGCGACTGGATAGGGCGACGTTGTCACGAACCTTTCGAGTGTCCTCTAGCCCCTTCTTCTGGATCTCGTCGACAATACCTTCTCTTCGAGTGGAACAGAGCTTTTCGAGGTCTCGGGGAACGCCCTTGATTTTGAAACTGTCCAGCTCACTTTTTTTGAAGGCATCACGGTCAACTTCGGTGGAAAAACCCAGTTGATTAACGCCTTTTTCAAGTTCGGCCCGATAAATCTTTCCGAGGTTTTTTTCGAGTTCAGAGGTTGGTCGGATATCGACTGTTTTTCCGTTTTCAGAAAGATTAAGCACCATCGAATGTGTGTGGAGGTTTGGCTCTCCGTTGCGGTTCGATGCGTGCTCATATTTCGCAACAGCCAGTTCCTGATGGTTGATCGGTTTGGTTTTACCGTCCTTTTTCGTCCGTTGGAACGCACCCTCTTTCGATTCCTCCAAATGTTTGATTACGGCATCGACCGCTTTCGAGTGAGCCGCGCTCAATTCATTTCGAGTTTGTTCATCGGCAGACGCCCACACCACCGAAACAGATTTAGGTGCCGAGGCGACGATTTCGTAGCCTTGCTTGTGTTCTGGGCCCGCGTTGTTTGCGACCTTTTCGCCTGAGACCGGATGGTATCCGTTTAAGCCATTCGTCAGCTCACCGTGCAGTGGCTTTTCGCCCGCGATCCCGAGTTTTTCGGCGTACTTACCGGCCCACTCACCCATCGGCTCATCGCTTCTGCCGTTGAGGTAGCTTTCCAAGTAGTCGGCTTTACTGGCGGCGGCATCTGAACTTCCAGCCGCCTTGAGAGATAACATAGTAATCATGGGTTGAATGAATTAGTTGAGGTTGGAGGTTCTTGCTCGCCAGTCGCATTTCGCTCAATTAGCCTTTCGAGCTCGCGAACAGAAATCCCTTTATTGAGTACCAGGTCGGCAACGGCCTTCCGCTCGATCTCAGCAATCTCTGACTTTAAAGAGCGAATGTCGGAATCAATCTTTTTGAGTTTGTCAGCGGTGTCGGCCCGACGTGATTCCAGCTTTTCCATCTGCTCTTTCTTTTTCTCAATCTTATTGCTCATGTTTATTTCCTTTCTGGTAGTGGTTTTAAAGTTCAGCCCGATTTATCACGAGCTCATAAAACGCCATCAACTGCTCGGTATTTTCCAAGAGCTGATCAGCGAAATTCTCGATTTGAATAACGTCTTTAATTCTTCTGGTGAATTTTGGGTTGCCAGTTTCTCCGAGCATTAAGTCGAATTGCTGGTGAAGAAGACTGAGGTGATTGGGAAGCGTTTCGCATAACCAGTTCATCGCTTTGTCAGTCGCTTCGCTCTCTAAGGTTTCCCCCTCTTCGACCAAAAGCATGTTCGAGTTGATAGGCCTGAAAAAACGAAAATCGCCGGAAAGAATAGAGATGACATCGGGCGAAAAGTCTGTGTTTTCGATTTTGTCGCCAAAAAACAAAGAGACTAGAAAGTCAGTTTCTTCGGCAACGGTTACAGTCGTTGATGCATTCATAAAAAGAATTTCAGTGTTCTCAGTCATAAGGTCTCTCCGGCCACTGGGACTTCCGGGCGTCAGCCGGGAAAGACCCAAACGTCTCTTCATCCTTTGGGTGTGGCCAGAGCCCGTAGAGCTCAAAGTAAGCCCGCGCTCTGGCAATGAGTTTTTCCAAAGGAGTGCCTTTCAGGTTTCTATCCGCACCCTCGACCTGCCGCCTCGCTCGATATTCGAGAAAGCTGGGTCGACGAAGGATTTCGTCGATACGGACAACAAGGCTTCTAAGGTGACGTGGTGTGGACTCAATGATTTCGGTTTGCTGAAAAACCCGGTCATCCAATCGAGCGATTTTTTCGCTCAATCCGGCAAATTCCTGAACACCCGAATCCCAGCTTTTTTTCTCTTCAGTTTCATTACTCCAGAGCTTATCGACGAGAATTTCGAAAATTCGGTTTGTCGAAATACCGGCGTTATCCGCCATTTCTTCGATTCTTTGGGCTCGGGATTTTTCGAGTCTTACAGAGAACTGTTTCTTCTTCATCGGCTGCTCTATTCCTCAAATATTGGTTTAACAGACACCTCCATTACGGTTTTTGAAAAATTAGGGGTTTTCAAAAAAGCGAATCACCCGGAAACCGGCTCTACGAGCGGGCTAAAAGCGATTTAGCGAAAGAAAGTGATTCACAATTTAAAAGTGATTACCAGTGATTCACATGTAGAAAAACCTACTTAAAATCAGAGGCATAGACGAGATTCGAAGGCCCCTCCACAGCACCTTTAGGTGCGTCGGGTGTAGTACTTTTCCGACCTGAGTCGGAAAGATGCGGTTATCCGATTTCTTGCCAGCATGGACGCTGGCAAACCCAAAAAAATCCGATTACAGCGAAGCTCTGGGTCAGGGTCCCAGAGCTCTCGCGTCGAGCGAGCGAAGCGAGCGGGTTCTTTCTTTATCTTTCTAAAAACCGAAAAACCGTAATAAAGGAGAAATGACACTGACTCAAAAAACCACGGAGATGAAAAAATGGGAAAAGGTATTTTTGCCGCTCTTGCGGTCACTGCACCGACACTCGCCATTCTGCTTTTTGTGACGCTCCAAAAAGACGAACAGACTCGCGCAGAACGGACAGAAGTCGTCCAAGAGCAACGGCTTCGCGATGCTCAGTTCGAAGAAGATTTCCAAAGCGCATGGGGTAACGATGAGAAAGAAGAAGAAGCGGCCAATCGCGCTGATCGATTAAAGGCCGACCTGGAGAAAAAGCGTGAGCGGCTCGCGACGGCAGACGAAAAGTCTGCCGCCAGTCTCGCCGCTCTGGAGTCGTCTTTGGAGTCTGAGCTGTCAGCTAGTGAGAAAGCCAAATATGCTAAAGATGGCGGAGGCCAGCAATGAGTTCACCGACGACTAAAAAGAACAAATCGCCTCTCGCCACTTTTATAGCAGGCGGCGATTTGATCGCTCATCGGATCGCGATGAGCTTGGGTGGTGTCGCCAGAATGATGATTGCCGTGTCGGTCATCTTCTCTTTATTTTTTATTCCAGTCGTCTTTTTTCTGCTGAACGAAGCCCAGCTGGAAATGATCTGGGCGACGTTAGCTTCTGGCTTTATGACGATGCTGACGTTCGGAAGCGATACGCTGACGATTGAGCTAAACGACAAAACCTTCACACTCGCCGCCCGAGATTTCTGGGCGCATGTTGTCGGTGCTTGGTCCGGAGCAGAAGGGCCTATCGCGCAAAAGCTTTCAGAAGCTTGGACGAAAGTTTTTTGGATCTGGGCCGCTATCTCGATCGCGACAGCGCCTCTGTATTGGCTCGGCACCAAAGCATATATGCTGGTTGGTTTCGTCCAAAAAACCGATGAAGTCGTTCGCGGTCAGAAAATTCTGGAAGCGGATCAGCTTTCGAAGTTGATCGAAGAAGAAAAGGAACCATCTCCGATCAAAATTGGAGACGTGCCTATCCCTTATAATGTACTCGCTCGAAACTTCGCAGCCATTGGTTCGATGGGTACGGGTAAATCCCAGGCGATCGCCCCGATGATCGAGCAAGCGAGGGACTGGGGAAAGAAGATGGTCATCTACGATAAGACGGGAGAGTTCACGCAAAAGTTTTATCGACCTGGTAAAGATATTCTTCTCAACCCCGTCGATCGGCGCTGCGCGAAGTGGACGATTTTTAACGACGTGAAGCAAAAGACTGATCCAGCAATGGTGTCGAAGTTTTTTGTTCCTGAGAATAAAAAATCGTCAGACCCGTTCTGGGATAACGCCGCTCGGATGCTGCTCGAAGATTTGATCGTGATCGCGCAAAGAGAAAAATTGCCGATGGGCTGGGTTCACGAAAAATTAACGAGATCGACGCTTGAAGACTTGCAAGAGATGCTAAGAGAAAATGGCTCAACGTCGACCGGGACGATCAACCCCGAAAATGAAAAAGCCGCAGAATCGATCCGGATGACGCTGACCGGGTCACCAGCAATTCGATTCTTTCCGTTTTTTGACACAGATGGCGATTTTTCAGTTCGCGAGTTTGTCGCTGATGAAAGCGACGACGGTTGCATCTTCATCACGTCCAGCTCGACGAATCACGAACTGATCAAACCATTCGCCAGCGCGTGGATCGCGCTGGCACTGGCCGAAGTTATGCGAATGAAGCCAACTACAAATATTCGCATAATGTTTTTCCTAGATGAGCTTTATTCGCTTTCAAAAATTCCGAGCATGGATATGGCGCTGACCGAAGCACGAAAATTTGGGATTTCGACATTGGTTGGCTTTCAGAATTTGGCCCAGCTGGATGAGCTGTATGGCAAAGAGCTTGCCCAGGTCTTTATCGCAAACTTGCAAAACAAGTTCATTTTGCGGACAGAAGAATCGGTTTCAGCAAAACGATTGTCGGAAACGCTGGGGAGTGAAGATGTCGGCGAGTCAAGCGAGAGCCAGAGCTTCGGTGCTGAAGCAAATCGAGACGGCGTCAACGTCTCAGCCCAGCGGAAAGAACGGCCGCTTGTCACTGGAACTGAGTTGATGGTTCTGCCGGATTTAACGGGCTGGCTGAAAATCGCTGGCGACTACCCAATCGCGAAAGTGAGCATCCCTTATGTTGCTCGTGAAGACTTTGAAGAAGGTTTCGTTGTCCGTGATGGTCTTGATCTGGATGACGAAGAAGGCCCGGACGTAAAAGGCAGTCTCGGCGGATCGGGCGGTGGCGATAAAAATAAAGAGCAGCAGCAAGAAGAAGATGCAGTGAAAAAGAAAGAGGCGGAGTACGATCAGCTGCGGGAGCATCAGATGAGTGACGATCTGGGTATCGGAATCTGAGCGAGCACAAAAAAAAGCGGGCCTTTCGGCCCGCGCAAGTTAGATCTGGAGAATCTTCTGAGTCTTCAATACCCTTACGGATTCTGAAATTTTAGGAAGGCAGTTGAGTCAAATGTTTTCAAATTTTTTCGGTTGTAGCGCCCGATCAGCAGGCAAAATCGTTTTCGCGAGAACGGTTGGTTGCCAGAAGCTATATTTCTCAAGCTCGCGTAATTCGCGCCAGTTTGGTCAGCGAACGCTTTAATGGACAGTTCGTTCTCCGCCAAAAAACTTTTCAGCGATCCGACCAGATCCGTCAGCGTAGGCAAGCGCCCTGGCAACGGGCAAGCCTTAATCGCGTTCAGGGTTATCAGCTCCAGCGTGTCGCTGGGGATCGGCGTCGCACCGTAAAGCCAATTTTTGAACGTTGCGGGCGATGCGGCGAGCAATGCCGCCGCTTTGTCGTTTGTCAGTTCGCGTGCGTCCCGCCACGCTTTGAGAGTGTCTTTGTCGCTCATGATTTAATCCGTCGTGCTGCTGAAAAATTTCCAACGTCGATCAGTCGTGATTTCATTTTGCGTAGTGTGATCGCCCGATCGCTGTAATCACTGGGGGTCCAGACGTTTTTGCGTGCGATCGCCCGAAGGCCTTTTAAGGCCCCCAGCGCGTCATCGCGCTGGGACTCTTTTTGGGGCAGGGGGTAGCCGAGAAATAGCGGTTCGAAGTGATTCTCGCCGGTTTCCACAACGGTGAAATCGATGCCGTCGACATGGACGTGGCGGTGAAGGTTCGCGCTGTGTGTGCCGTAAAGACGCATAAAAATCTCCCAGTAGAAAGTGGGCGGGGCTCTCGCCCCGCTGTGGGTTCAGGCCAGAAGGCCGCCGAAATCTTCAATCTGCTGCTCGACGATCTGGTCGATGCCGAAAATCAGGACTTTGAAGTGATCTTCAGCTGCTACCAGATAGCAGTCTGTTGAAATTGCTGATTTGCCGTTCCGAGCTGCGTCGATCAGAAGTTGCGCGTCAAAAAACATAAAATTCTCCAGTTCTTTTTTCATTGAATGTAAGTTAATTATATATATAGATTGCTTACACTACAACCCTTAAAACAAATTCTTTCAAAGAAAAATGTTACTGAATATTACGAGGCAGAATGAAGCTGATGAGCAGGAAAGGAGGGCCCACCCCGGCAGAGAGCCGCTTCGCGGCGACCTTTCTTTGTCTTTGAGAATGAAAGAGCCTCCGTGGGTGGTGGGCGCACTGGCCATGGAGGGCCGTTGCAGAGAGCTTAAAGACTAAATTTTTCGTTGTCGGACGAGCTTACCCAGCGCAGCTGGACAGGTGACGGACTGAAGCTTCACGTCTTTACGAAGAAGTGGAGCCTCTCCATCAGCCCAGAAAACGAGCAAACGATCAGCGGCATCTACGCATACGAGGCGGTGAGCTGGTAAAGCGCTTACTCTAGGTAAAAGCTTCGGGCCTTCCGCCTGCTCTGCTTTTTCGGCTCGCACCAGTAGCGCGTCGAGTTTAACGTCGGCAAGCTCGAAAAAAACGACATCTCTAAGTAGCGGATTAGCTTTGCCTGAGATATCAATGGGCTCGCTGGTATGGGTCGCGCAGCCACTCATCGCCCAGGTGAAAACGATCACACACAGAGACTTTCCCCAGATCATTGGATCTTGTCCCAGTCGTCGATCGAGCAAACTTTACAGCTCAGCGCTCCCAGCCTCTTCACGCCTTTAAAAGCCGCATCAAGAGTTGCGTATAGATAAGCAGAGTTATCCCGACTTGAGACGATCGGGCAGGCCCCAGCCGCCTTTCCAACCTCCTTGATGACGACAAAAGACATGTCGCGACCGTTGGTGATGATCAGTGGCTCGTGCTTGGGGCCCACCTGCTTAAGAGCTTCCTTTGCGTCTTGCCAGTTGATTCCGTTCATGGTTTAGCCTCCCACAACAGTCAAAGTGAAAAGAACGGCAGCGGTTGCGACCAGATACGGCTCTACTTCGCGAAATTTTGCAGCGAGAGAGCGCTCAAAAGTGACCGGACCAAAAGCAAATTTCTGCATAAAAATCATAATTTTCTCCTTCTGTTTCCATTACTACGGAAACCCAAAAATTAGAACGGGCCTTTTTTGGAAGTTTTGTGGTCGAGCTGGGCTGTAATGCGAGGATTCTCGCAGTAGGCTTCCCAGAGATCGCGCGGGATAAAATGGACGCCGTCGCTCTCGTCCGGTAGTGTTCCCCGGAAAAATTTACCGAATTTACAGTAAACGAACTCACTACATCGCCGGGTGCTGTTCACGACGTTTTCTGCGACTGCGCACTCTCCTGTTTTGGGGTGGTGAAGACCCAGCGTCTCGATTGCCCACTTCACGATCCAGACGTCATCATCTGTCGGCGACAAGCCCTTTCGGGCCCGCTCGTACGCGCTGTAGATGAGACCGATCTTTTTGCGATCCCACAGCGCTTCCGGAGGCGGTGTAAGCGCTTCTTCGGGCGGCCAGATCGCGGACGGAGGAATGGACGATTCGCCATCATCAAAAATGCCAAAAACGAATTGATGCATCTTCACTCCCCCTCTTTATTTTTAATTTGGTGTTTTTTGCTCTCGTGACCCAGCGCCAAAAACCGGACCCTCCCAGTTTCAGGGTTTCGGCTAATTGCGTAGCTGCTCCAAGCATCGTGTTTAATCGTCATATCTTTTCTCCTGGTTTAGTTGGTTTCAAAACAGCTACGGAAACCCAAAATTTAGAGCGCCCGAAAATTTCAAAAACCGTAATGGCAGTATCAGAAAAGGAAAAGAAAAGTGAAAAGCGACGTTTTGATAGCGCTGGGGTTTAAGATCAAGCCTGCGATCGGCCCCAACGCATTTACGATTTCGTCGAAAAAGCTGCAGACGCGCTCGCACAACCGGGGCGAGTGGGCGTCGTAATGCTCGACTTTGCGACGAGAAATGAATTTTTCAGACTGGTACGGGAAGCCATTGCCAGCGCTGAAGACACAATACGGAGCGCTCATGCAAGCCGAGCCAGTGAAAAAGTTGGTGCTTGATGAGTCAGGCGCTGAACAACCGATGTTTTCAAGAAAAGAGGTCGTTCTGAAGATCGCAGAGCTGGCGAGGAGAGGTCGTAATCGAATCACTGAGGCTGACCTGTTCTTTGAAATGGGTAGCGCCTGGAAGCGCTGGCCCGCGCACTTTGACGTTTTCGAAGCATTTTCGGAAGCTGCAGAAATGCTTGGTAAGTTCGGCTACGAAGCGGAAGTTGAGATTGACGCTGGCACTCGATTTGCCGAGCGCCGTCAGACGATTGAGATCGCTATCCAGCGCCCTTGGTTTTTCTGAGCAGGAGGTTTACACCACAAAAAAAGGCAGCCAGTTGGCTGCCTTTTTTATTTTCCTGGTTAGCTCTACCCTCCTTTCTTCACCTTGATGTCGACTGCTTCCGGAGTCTTCCAGATGGCACCAGTTCCCCAGTCGATAATCTGACCGACGGTGCCGTAGCCCGGTACGACCTGGCTCCACCATGTCGTGTGATTAAACTCACTTTCGAAGCTTTGCTCCGACTCACCGCCGGGGCCGAAAGCTTTGATTGTGAAAAGATTGCGAGAGATCAGTGATTCTCTTGGATTGAGCTTTACGATTTCAGGGGTTTCGCCTGATGCGACCACTTCGCCCGACTTGTCCGTAATTTCGAAAGGTACTGGGCTTACGTCGGATGTGACGCGAGTGAAATTGTCGCCGCCACTGAACATCGAGGCGCAGCCGCTCAGCAGAACTGGGGCGGCGATCGCAGTGGCAAGTACTTTTAGCTTCATAGGGATAATGCTCCTGATTTTGGTTAGTTCAAAAGCATTACGGTTTTTCGAAATTTAGAGCGGGGCCAAATTACTTAAGTCGAGCGAGAGATGAGTTCAAAGTCGTGCGACTTAGAGGGTTGGCAGGCAAACGTGAAAAAATCCCCAGAAACGCATTCAGCCTCATGAAATAAAACGGTTTACACGGCTATCAGGAACCTAAAGCTCTTTAAAAACCAGCGACATAAAACAAGAGGGTTCCCCGCAGGCGCGGGGGTAAACTGTACACCCACTCCAGTACACCAAGCATGGGAGTGGCAGAAGTATTCCCCGCTTTCGGGGGTTATCCAAAGTAGTTTTTCATCAAACCGCTCCGCCGAAAGGCGGAGGAAATGTGTTAAGGGCGGAAGGATGTCAACTGTTAATGAGGTTCTTAATCTGGTCTTCTAGCGTGTCGCCTGAGATCGTCTTGTTTGTCGTCGATTGCCAGAACCGGCGCACGATATCAAGCGTCGCCATTTGCTCCGCCTGAGTCAATTTCGCAATGCGCCTCACTGGCTCCCGATATTCCTCGGGCAGTTCCTTCAGCTCCAGGGCGCCGTGATCATCCATGATGCAAGACGCAATGCTGATGCTTCCACTGCGATGCAGTGGAGTGTCGAAGAAATGCCCATTGTAAGCATTAAGTATGGGCAGCCAGTCGGCCGCACTGAGATCCGGGGTGCTTGCCTTAAGTAGCCATTTCAGGTCGGCAATGGCACCGTTGATGATAGGGCTCCAGTTGATTTCTTCAAAGCGCGCATTTGCAAAAGCGATGCTTGAATCTGAAAGACTGACTGATTTTTTGATGCCCATTTGGACTCCTCGTTTGTGGTTAGATTATTTTGTGTTGGGATTACTCAGGCCGCTCACCCCGGGCGTAAGCGGCCAGCTCCTCGTTTGTGGTTAGATTATTTTGTGTTGGGATTACTCAGGCCGCTCACCCCGGGCGTAAGCGGCCAGCTCCTCGGTCCGGGCACTGTCTTCGCATCGTCCATCTTCGATCAGCGCTTGAGCGACTGCCTGCGGCAATGAGTCGCCCTGATACAGAATCTCGGACCACGCATCAAAAAGGGCATCTTTGAGGTCACCTGCAAACCAACAGCCATCCTCGCCATTAGTCTCAGCGATGGCTGAAACAAACTCGGCAATGGTTTGGTCGTTATCTGGAAATGCAGATGTGGGCCGGGGCCAATCGCTCAGGTACTCGGCAATGTTGCTAGTCACGTAAGCTCCGGTGTCCGCGCCTAAAGGTATGCTGGATAATTCTTCTTCAGCAATTACCGCATCCTCGTTCAGACGCCCCACCCAGTTTGATTGGTCATTTATGACCACGTCGCTGCCGCAGATGATGCGCTCAAGGGCCGGGCGCACGCTCTCAATGGCCTCAATAATCTGATCTGAGGTCAGTGCGTTGTTGATGGGATAGCGACGGACAACGCCATGCCAGACCGCCGCGGGCATCCCGTTGCCAACCTCGCCGGATACGATGGCATCCACCTCACCGGTTTCCAAATCAAGCTCCACATAAGCGGGCTGGGGTAGCATTTGTCCGGTGTAGTGATAGTAGAGCGGCAGCACGTCCCCAGCAGGGGCATCAAACGAAATCGTAATTTTCTTGCTCATGGCTTTAATCTCTCATTCCTGCGCTATTCCGGGGTGCTCCGGTAAGCGCGTGGTTGATTGGAGTACCATTGGGTACATGGGTAATACTAGGTGATACCGGGTGCTCTGTCAAGCCGGAAAAAGGTCTAACCCGGAAATTTCACAAATTTTTAATCTTTACCACTCGAATATTTCCGAAACCTCAGGATGAAGATTTTCTGCGAACATCGTCTACAAAATCTGAAACAGTGTACAGCCAGCGTTGCTGGCTTTCTGAGTAAGTGGTGTGAATGCGTCCGGGAATGACAAGCTGCAAGTTCTTTTCCCGCATCTGATCAGTCTGACGTTCCGATATCCCTGCTTCTAGCGTTGCGAGATACTTATTCTCTAGTCTGTCGCCTTCGGCCAGCACCTGACGCCACCGGTCTTTGCATGTTGTCTTGGCACCGAGCAGGGTTAACTTTTCCTTAGAAAAGCTAGGGTCGTGATATGCTGAAAAACTGGGAAATATCCAGTCCGGTTGCTGTCTGCCCTCGGTGTAGAGCTTTCCTTTGCCGCGTTCGAAGGTCAGACCGTGCTGCTGAAACATTGCCGTCAGATGATTTTCAAACGCATGGCCCATCCGGGATTTCCTACGATTGTGAACGCTCAGGGAAAAGCTCACAAACGCATCCACGTCGGCACCATCACCTCCAAATCCTTCGCGCAGTCGCTGGGCAACCAGATGCTTCTCGTAAGCCCGGAAGAGCAGCTCCTCACGGTCCATCCACGCCAGCAGAGCCAGGTCGGCGTCATCGCGGGAATCAATGCCGGTCAGATTCCTGGCCAAGCCAGAAAGCACATCTGTCTTGGGCAGACCTTTAGGAAATCGCTCAAGCAGCATCTCCAGATCGTCATCAACCTCTTTATCCCGAAAAGGATTGATTCCGATCTCTTCCAGCAGCAGCCGAACCGGCAAAATCATGGACTGCTCCGGGAGCGCTGCCGGTTTCATTCGACTGGTCAGATCCGGAAGTCCGAAAAGGTGTCGCAACTGCGCCTCAGCGGGAGAGCCCTGAGGCGTAAATATAAGTGCCAAAGAGCCGTTTCGGTTTTTCGCCACAACCAGAAGATCCCCCTCCCGGATCTGCTCCGTCACCTCGTTTTCGTCATAGTAGAGGCGGTACTCAGGACCACGGGTTGGGTCTTTACGACGGGAGTCATACCAGCTCGACTCAGCCTCGCAAATAACTGGTGGCGTGTCGTCGCTGTCAGACTCCCCCGGCAGATAGGCATATATGGCTGAATAGCTGAATGTGGTCGGGCCAGTACCCAGAAGCTTACCCATTCCGGCTTTTACCAGACCTCCGATCTCGTGCTGGTTCGATTTTTCGTCCGGGGCTGCATCCACCGCTGTCAGGTACTTGGCAGCTGCCGCCTCGAAAATCTCATTCACTGACTCCAGCATTCTCCCGCTCTCCTCCGATCTTCAGACAATTCGAATCGCTATTGAGCCAGTTTTTTATCTGGGAAACCACATTCGCTAGGTTCCAACGGTTTTTTCCTCGCAGGGTACACTCCCAGACTTCGCAGACACGCCAGCCTGATGCGGCCAAAGCCTCCCGATTACGCTGATCACGAGCACGGGTGGTCTGGAGTTTTTCGCGCCACCAGTCTGAGTCAGTGTCCGGAACTTTGCTTAGGTGGCAGCCGTGAAAGTGCCAGTAGCAACCGTTAACCTGTACCACAGCTCTGTGTTTGGCCAAAGTCAGGTCAGGTTTTCCGGGAAGATCTTTCCTGTGGAGGGAGTAACGAAAACCCTTCCGAAATAGGGCCTTACGCACCAGGATTTCAGGCTTGGTGTCTTTGTGCCGAATCGCCTGCATGTTGCGGCGGCGGGTAGCACGATCGTGCACATCAGCCATCAGGCTGCTTCTGAGGCCTTGCCCCCTACCTTCGCTTTTGCCGCAAGGATGCGGGACTTCATCAGCTGCGCCACGGCTCTGAAAACCGGCACCGCAACAGAGTTACCGAACTGTCGATAGGCTTGAGTGTCAGAGACCGGGATTTTGAAATTCGACTCATCGGGTTTATCGAATCCCATTAGACGTGCGCACTCTTTCGGTGTGAGCCTGCGGGGGCGATTCTCCATGTTCGCCAAGTCCTCAAAACCGACGAACTGGTCCCACCCGCGGTCAACGAGGATCTCAGAACCGTCTTTGTGGTACCGGGCTGACAGCGTACGGGCGGTATCGTCTGGACCAGTCAGTCCAAAGCCGAAACCGTTTCCTTTCTTGCGGTGGCCCTCGGCGTAATCGAACAGGTATTTCCAAAGCTTTTCAGTGAGTATGTACTTCGGATTGACCTCACTGGCAGGCTCCAGGATTTCACCGAATGTCGGAACGCGTTCTGGCTTCAGATTCTTAATATCTTTAAGCGTGAACCCTTCGTGGACCCCCAGATTACGGCGGAATCCCACTAGTACAATCCGCTCCCGATGCTGCGGCACGAAACTCCTTGCATCAATGACTTTAGGGTCTCGGGAACCTTCATAATCGACATCCGCAACTGCGTACCCCAGCTCATCGAGGGCTTCTAGAATCACTGCGAATGTTTTGCCCTTGTCGTGACTTTTTAGGTTTTTCACGTTCTCTAACAAGAAAGCCGCAGGCCGCTTAGCCTTCAGTATCCTCGCAACATCAAAAAACAGCGTTCCTTGGGTATCACATTCGAAGCCGTGTTTACGGCCCAGCGAGTTCTTCTTTGAGACGCCAGCTAAAGAGAAAGGCTGGCAGGGGAATCCAGCCAGAAGCACATCATGATCGGGAATTGCCTGATCGATATGCCGATAGGCTTCCTCTTCCGACACGTGCAGCTTATCCGAAAGCGTTACTTCACGGATGTCTTCATTAAAAACGTGGTCTTCTGGGTCACTGTAGTGATTCGCTTTGTAGGTTCTGACCGCGTACTTGTTCCACTCGCTGGTAAATACACACTTTCCGCCGATTTCATCAAACCCACGACGAATACCACCAATACCCGCGAAAAGATCGATGAATCTGAACTCGTGCCGAGATTTCTGAAAGGGGGTTGGCAAAAGACTTTTCAGGTGCTCGTATTCGCCGTGGCTGAGTTTGGCTTCCGCACGACCTTTTACCCAGCGGTTGATCCGTTCGCGATTCCACGAGTCATGCCCCAGTTCATTGAGGACCTCGGCAAGGTAGGTCTGATCGTAGATCTCTAGCAATTTATTTACTAAGGCCAGACCTTCTTCATCTCTCATCGTATGCCTCTGGGTCAAACGTGTGATATTTTATCACGATATTGTCCCTAATAGTCGGGAGCTTTGCCAGCATCTTTTTACATTTTTTAATTACGCTTTCCCATTAAACCCAAGCGCTGCAATGAAGCATTGAGTGTTGTTCGAGTTACACCAAAGTGTGCAGCGACTTCCGTCTTGGTAATCTGAGAATCTAACAACATGGCTGTCGCTTTTTGAACGTCTGAATCAGACATCGCAGGCTTTCGACCTCCTTTACGCCCTCTAGCCCGAGCTGCCTGAAGCCCGGCCTTGGTGCGCTCCCGGATCAGGTCATGCTCAAACTCAGCCAAGGCACCGAAGATATGGAATACCAAGCGGCCGCCGGAACTGGTGGTGTCGATGGATTCCGTCAGTGACTTGAAGCCGATTTCTCGATCATGGAGCTCTTGGACTATTTCAACCAGATCCTTCAGCGAACGGGCAAGCCGATCCAGTTTCCAGACAACCAGAATATCCCCCTTTCGGAGGGTACGCAGACACTGCGACAGCTCAGGTCGTTCCCGGAGCTTGCCG
>Ga0307973_1000266_pt1 | contig 30247 bp, 17 predicted proteins | sample OrgLakmetagen782_FD_201837 | JGI IMG/M metagenome (GOLD analysis project Ga0307973, IMG submission 201837) | Saline water microbial communities from Organic Lake, Antarctica - #782 | ecosystem: Environmental > Aquatic > Non-marine Saline and Alkaline > Saline | place: Antarctica: Organic Lake...
GGCCTCCAGAGCCAGATGCGCTGGTGTTTCAGTGATGATCTGGAAGTAACCCTGGCCGCAGACCGGGAATCCGCGCTGACCGCCCTGCGCCGTCTGGAGCCGGAGGTTATCACCCTGGATCTGGGCCTTCCCCCGGACGCAGGCGGCGCGACCGAGGGCTTCCGGCTTCTTGAAGATATCCTCAGGCTGGCACCGATGGCCAAGATCATCGTCGTCACCGGCCGTGAAGAAAAAGAAAACGCAGTTAAAGCCATTGGCATGGGCGCCAGCGACTTCTATCAAAAGCCGCTCGACGCCGACATACTGACCTTTGTGGTCAACCGCGCATTCCGGCTGGCGGAACTTGAAAGAGATAGCCTTGAGCTGTCTCGCTACCACAACGGCACCTCCATTAAAGGTATTGTAGCGGCCAGCCCGCAAATGCTGGCGGTCTGTCGTACTCTGGAAAAAGTGGCGCCGGCTGATGTCACTACGCTGATTACGGGCGAAACCGGCACCGGCAAGGAACTGCTTGCCAGGGCGGTTCATGACCTGAGCAACCGTCACGACAAACCTTTCGCCGCCATCAATTGCGCCGCTATTCCTGAAAATCTGCTGGAAAGCGAACTTTTTGGCTATGAGAAAGGCGCCTTTACCGGGGCAACCCAGAGCAAGAAAGGCAAGGTCGAATCCGCCAACGGGGGCACTCTGTTCCTGGACGAAATCGGCGACATGCCCATGGCATTGCAGGCAAAGCTGCTCCGGTTCCTGCAAGAGCGAACCGTTGACCGGATTGGCGGCGTTCGGCCCGTGCCGGTGGACGTTCGGGTAGTCTGCGCCACCCACCGGGATGTCAAAGACCTGATTAGCCAGGGCACGTTCCGGGAAGATCTTTACTACCGCATCAGCGAAATCACACTCGAAGTGCCGGCCCTGCGCGAACGCGACGGAGACGCGCTGGTTATAGCCCAGTCTTTGCTGAAATCCCTCGGTAAACAAATGGATCGGCAGAACCTCTCCTTCTCCGAAGACGCCGTCAATGCCATTAGCAGCTACGCCTGGCCCGGTAACGTGCGGGAAATGATCAACAAAGTGAAACGCGCCACCATCATGGCTGATGGCAAACGGATTACCAGAGAGGATCTCGAACTACCGGTTAGCGAGGAGCCAATAGAAAGCCACCTGAACCTTCGCCAGGTTCGCGAGCAGGCCGAACGCAAGGCCATCATGCAAGCGCTTCAGACAAGCGGCTTCAACATGACACAGGCCTCCCGGCTTCTGGGTGTGACCCGCCCAACGCTCTACAATCTCACCGATAAATATAAAATCGACACATCAGCAGCGTCGGAAGCCTGAGTAAACTTCCGAGCTCACGCTGGCGCCGAACGGCTCAAGGAGCGCATTTACATGATAAAAAGAAAAACGACTCAGAAATCACTACCGGTGCTCGCGCTTGCGGGCAGCCTGCTACTTACGTTCTCGCTGCTCTCGGGCTGCAATAACAGTCCGGATTCATCAGAGGCCCTGTCACACATTACCCGGGCCGAGACCTACTCCGAACAGGGCCAGTTCCGCTCCGCTCTGCTGGAAGTCAAAAATGCCATCCAGAAGGATCCGAACAACGTTGAACACATCGTGCGGTTGGCCGACCTGTATCTTCAGATAGGCGCAGCCAAACAAGCCTCAGAGCTGCTCGCACCCTGGATGAAAGAACAACCTGATGCGGTAGCCCTCACCCTCGCCCGCGCGTACGTGGAACAGGGCAAACACCTCTCAGCAACAGAAACCCTGGCACTGCAAACCCCAGGCTCACCAGAAGACCAACTGGAAGCGTCACTGATCCGGGCTGAAGCGCTGCGAAGATCGGGAGAGCCGGTCGAGGCTCTGGCACTCTACGAAGACATCGCTACCCGCAACTCGTCCAGCGCGGTGGTCGCCGTTGGTGTTGTACAAACCCAAATCAACCTGGGAAGAAACCCACAAGCCATAGAAACCGCGGACGGCTGGCTCGCCAAAAACGAAATGGCACCGGAAGTTCTATACTGGAAAGGCTTGGCTCAGTACCAGTTAAATCAACTGGAACAAGCATCAGCAACCCTGACGGATGCAGTAGGTGTACTCCCGACATCCGATATATTCCTGCCCATACGCCGTAATGTGCTGGCCACCCTTTCCCGGGTACTCACTGAGCAAGGCAAAATTACCGAAGCCCAGATCTACAACCGGATACTGGCAGAGAACACGAACTCGGGCGCACGAGAGCAAGCCGAAGCCGCTGTCGCAGCCCTGAAAGCAGGCGACTTCGAAGAAGCCAAAGCGATCCTGCGGGACACCCTCAAGCTCAACCCCGAAAACGAACAGGTGGCTTTGATGCTCGGTGCTATTTCAGCAGGCACCGGCGAGCTGGATGAGGGCACACGGCTGCTCACCGAAAATCTGGACCCCGAAACAACAGCCACCCAGTTCATACGGGCCGCCACCATGGCCCAGATTGATACGGGTGACCGGGAAACTGCCCTGAAAACGCTGGACAGGGCTATCGAAGCACGCCCTAACGATAACGAACTCCTGGCCATGCACGGCATTCTTGCGCTTAGCCTTCCCGGCCGTGAGAACGACGGCATCGCCAGCCTCAGCAAAGCCATCAGCAACGAACCCGGCCGAGTGCGCCTGAGGCATGCCCTGGCCCGACATTACATCGGTCAGGAAAAGCCGGAGCAGGCTCTTGGACAACTCCGAATGGCATTTACATCAGAGCCTTCCGATTGGACCACCACAGGCCTGTACATAAACCTGTTGATTCAACAGGGAGAACAGAAGGAAGCTGCCGAGATTCGCGACTCGCTCCTGAATGGGTATGGCGATCAGCCTCCGGCTGTTGTGCTCGCCAGCCTTGCCGATGCCCAGCTCGGCAATCAGACTGACGCGATAAAGCGTCTTGAAGAACTCACATCAAAGAGCGCAGATCTTCAAGTTCCCAAAGTTGCTCTCGCGAGCCTATATGCGCAATCCGGCGACTCTGAAAGAGCCGTGAAAATGCTTATAGAAGCTGCGACCCTGACTCCAGATGCCATCAGACCTATTCAGCAAGCAGGTCAGATATACGCCCGGAATCACTCCGTAGAAGAGGTAAAAACCTGGCTGGCAAATACCGGAAAGGCGCATCCTGAATTAAAACGAAACACCGATACCTTGGGCTCGCTGATTAGTGTTCGTCAGGGGAATCTAAAGGAAGCACGTGGCTTCCTGTCCGAATGGCAAGACTCTGATTCTGGTCCGGTGGACCGCGCTATGGGGCAGATCCTGCAGGCAGAAGCTCAATCTGCTGCGAGAGCCGGCGACTGGGCTCTGGCACGTGCCAAAGCGGCAGAAGCAATTACTCTGGAACCAAAGAATCTTGGGTTTGCTTTACTACCGGTCGGAATTGCTCAGATGGAAGGAAACATGGATCAGGCGCTCTCAGCTCTCGAGGCCGTGGAGCAAAGCTTTGGCCAGCAGACTGCCACCTTTCTTGCCAGGGCAAACCTTCTCAAGCAGCAAAGCGGGGACAGTGCCGCTTATGAGTACCTTCTTGAGCAATGGCAATCTTCCAATAATACCAGGCTGATGCCCTCACTCCTTGGACTTGCCAAATCGGTGGCTCCGGACACACTCGATGAGCTCACAGACAACTGGATTAAGCAAACTCCGGAGAGTATTACTGCACATCTGGCAAGAGCCGAGTGGCTGATGACCAACGGAAAGGAGATTGCGGCGATCAATCATTATGAGCAGGTTGTTTCCAGGCAACCAAAAAACATAGCCGCGCTTAATAACCTCGCCTGGCTGCTCAGGGAGAGCGATCAGCCGCAGGCACTCACACTGGCAAAAAAAGCCAGCGAACTCGCCCCCGAAAACGCGGCTGTTCTTGATACGTACGGCTGGATACTGCACCTCTCAGGCAAGCACTCAGAAGCGCAGGATATGATAGAGAAAGCTCTTGCATTGGCACCTGATAATGAGGAAATCCAGCAGCACCTCCAGGCTGTTAAACAGTCACTCTGACCCCACTGTTCACGGAATCAGGCACGAAGTAACAAGCCGGGGCGGGCGTCGAAAATATTTACACCCGCCTTACCGGTACCAGCCGTCATCAACTGACGGCCCCTCTGCCACACCAACACTGTCCATTAAGTCTTGCTTTTAAGTGTCGACTTTTCTTACACTGCGGTTCTCAAATTACAACATCTTACTGTTTTAACTACATATTTTATGTTGGCATGTTTATAGCTTGTAGTTGTTGTGACGGCTCGGCATTCAAGCCAGTCGACTGCCAAACCACTCGTAAAGGTGGGATGGAAAGCCACGGGACTGTTTGTTATTTAACAGTTAGCCGAACTGAATGAAGAGCAATCAACTATTAAGGATGCTGTAATGAAGTTAAAAGCCTTAGCTGTAAGTGCCACGCTCTTACTCGCAAGCAATCTGTACGCAACGCCACAGTATCAAGGCCCCACTGCCGGGCCATCTAATTGGTCGTCAATAACACCAAATAGTCAGCCAACCGATTACAGTGATCATTGGAAGTTCGACAATGCCACGCCAGGCTATTACATCTGGAATGATGAAGAAGCTTCCAAGGACTGGTTCATGAGATGGACCTCGCCCGGCGTTGACTCCAACCCAGCCTGGTTTGGATCGCTGCGGTTCGTGAATCGCGATCTCAGCGAATACGAAGAGTTCCACTTCAACAGCAGTGACAACTCAGACCTCTATGACGTACCGGGATTCCTGCAATTCGTAACGTTTGACAGCACAACGAATACAACTGGTCATTTCGATGGCCTGAACTTCACTCTCGATTCAGGTTACGAGCTGCTTGAGTTTACACTTGGCTCTTCGCTTTTTAACGAAGATCTCAATCCAAATCTTAGCGACACAAGAGCAACGACTGCCTCCGAGATTTTCATTGGATCAGAATATAGGAATCCTCAAGCTCTTGTTGCATTCAACGATGACTATGACGCTTACGAGTATCGCTTCGAAGTTGCAGTGCCCGAGCCTGGTACGCTCGCTCTTTTAAGCCTGGGCCTGATCGGTCTCGGCGCTGCCCGCCGATACAAAACAAAATAATTTGATTTGTCCGCTCTATTAAAAGCCGAAGGCACTGTCCTTCGGCTTTTTTTGACCAGTCACTCTTGATTGCGTCAGCTTTCTTTACACCGGACAACCAACCCTAGCAGCAAGAAATTGCATCACGCTGAAATATATACTTTTTAAAATCTTGGCCCGAGTCGTGCGTATAACTTCCTGCAGTTCGCACTCCATTGGAAAAGGAACATTCGATATGATTAAAAAAATTGGGTTTGCGTTAGCAGGTACATTTATTTGGGCCTCTACCGCAACGGCAGGAATGATTACTGATACCGTAGAGCAAGATGTCTACCTTAGTGCGCCACTATTTGGCACTGACTCACATTCGTATGAGCACGACATTACTGACAATGGCTTCACATTGGGGAGTGCCCTAAGCGGCACTCTGGCTATCAACATCTATGACGACAGCCATGATACCGCATGGGTATTCTGGACAAAGGTTCAGTTGCTCGAAGGCGGGCTGGTTATCGTAGAAGACTTTGACGGAGATACTGGTGGCGTTACTTCAGGAACGAGTGATTTCACCAATGACCTTGAAATAGAAGCACTGGCAGCACTTAATGCCGACGGGATGCTGGATGTCACGGTACGTTCCTTGCTCGGAGATTTCTGGGTCGGTAATTCAGTACTTAAAGTGCTAACAGCTGATGTTCCAGAGCCCGGCACCCTGGCCCTCCTCGGCCTCGGCCTCGCGGGTCTTGGAGCAGCTCGTCGCCGTCAGAAAGCCTGATCCCTTCGGGGACTTTGAAAAAGCCAGCTTCGGCTGGCTTTTTTTGTATACGGATTTCTGTTTTCCGCAAACCGAATAAACAGTATCCTACGTGCCATAAAACGTAGTCTGGCGTACAAACAATGTTAAGGAAGATACTAGACAACCTGCCTCTCTCCAGACCTTATCTGGTCGTTACTGCGATTGCAGTGCTGGTTTTCTATCCCACCTGGATCAGGCTTGCAGAAACATGGCTTGAATTCGAGCCGGTTGTAGTACATGGACTTGCGACGGCCGTTATTTTTTTTGGGCTGTTGCTGATCCATCCGCCTGTTCATGGTGACCACCAAACACAACTCCAACCTTACCGCCTTGCCGGAGCGGTGTTGCTAATTGCAACAACGTTGATCTGGGGCCTGCTGGAACTAGTTCGCATCGACACCCTTGCCTACCTATTGCTACCCGCAGGGCTAATCACAACGGCCTGGGCGCTGCTGGGGCTGGCACGAACACTGACTTTCCTGCCCTACGCTCTCCTTTTGTCGATGTCATTGCCTATATGGGCAGATGTGGTTCCGGCCCTTGTGGATCTCGCAAGCGTTGTTGTAGGAACCTGGGTAGGCTGGTTCGGGATGACAGCCCTCATTGAAGGCAACAGCATCACCCTGCCTTATGGCCGCATTATCATTGCCGATGGCTGCTCCGGCTACCGCTATGTTGCAATTTCCATTATGTTGGCGATGATGACATCCATCCTCAACGACTACCGCTGGCGCGGCTGGCTGATTACCTTGCTGGTAGCTGGGACTATTGGCCTTATCGTTAACTGGGTTCGCATAACCATTCTGGTCGTCGTTGCCTATGAAACCGACATGCAAAGCGACATGATCTCCGACCACGAAACCATGGGCTGGATCCTTTTCGGAATGTTTATTTTACCGGCGTTGTACTTCTCTCCGGTCCACAAGAGAAATCCAGGCGAAAATCTTACTTCGAAGGGCTCTGTATTCAATAAAACCGGCGCCATCGCTGTTATCGCCGCAATCGCACTCGGCCCAATCGCCCTCATAATAATGCAAAGGCCCGGCCTACCAGTGTCGCCGTGGACGCTCGAGTTATCCGGGGCCAAGCCAACAAAAACCGACAACTTACCGATAGCATTCGACCTGCCGGAAACATTGAGCCAACAAACATGGCGTGCAGGCGGTCTATGGGTGCTACTCGCACAGAGCCAGAAAACCACTTCAGATGAAAAGCTCGTGCCCTACCTGCCGCCCATGTTCGACACTTCGCTATGGCAGGAACAGGAAAGACTCCATCCAGGCCTCCGCCTCTATAGAAATATAATGACTCGAGAGCAAATAATAATTGGCCAATGGTTTCAGATCGGTTCCCAGCGTAGCTGGAATTACAAAGAAGCAAAGCTGCTTCAAATTCCGGCGCTGCTGGCACAAGAGAAACAATTTGCACTCATTGTCCTCCAGATGAAATGCAAACCGAGAAGCTGCGATCTGGCCAAAGAGAGAGTTCAGCAGGCCATGACGTCCATTCAGCTTGTCAGGTGATCCAAGCATGTTGCCCTGGTGGGTAACAGAAGTTGTGGAGCAGGTACTTTATCCATCAGGCCTAATTAAACTGGTCATTCTCCATTAAAAAATGGTAATACTTTTTTACGTGTCAACATTGAGACTCTGTAATCAAAAACCTAAGTGACTCCAGTGCGCCCAACAAATTAAAAAAATATCACCCATTCCATCTAACTGGCTGTTTGAAAAAAAACAATAGACAAAAATAAGCTAATTTCCGCGAACATCATGCCCCGCCTAAGGCGTCATATAATTGATGTACAAACACCAAATTTCCTGTGCTTGCTCTTACATTTTCTTTACAGGATTTAACAGTATTTGACAGAATTCCTCGTTACCCTGCGGCCTCATAATTTTTATATGTGGAGCTTCAATGGCACTGGTTAATTCAATGGCACTGGTTAAAGGGGCGAAGTTAAGCGCACTGCTCTGCGCGGCTTTATTCATATTGTCTGGCTGTATCAATAATGCCGATGAACTAACCGGGAACACTACAACTTCGGAGCCTCAGTCAACTCCGGAGCCTGAACCAACCCCGGAACCTCAGCCGACACCTGAGCCCGAGCCCATATTGGGCGCCGCTACGCTCTCATGGACCGCACCGTTGACTCGAGAAAACGGAGAAAGTATTGCTATGGGCGAGTTGGATGGATACGAGGTACGATATGGTCAAACAGACGATATTTCAGCTTTGCTTGGTAAAACTACAATCAACTTAGCGTCAACCATGGAAGTCACCGTTGAAGGACTAGGTAAGGGTATATGGTATTTCACCATTCGCACGTTAGACGTCAACGGAGCTTTCAGCGATTGGTCGATCCCAGTGTCCAAGAAAATCTAACTCCCTTCATTAAATCCATTTGGGGTCCTACCCCAGAATTCCGGTCCATATAAAGCTGCAAAATTCGTTGTGATAGAGCCCTGATCAGGAGATCATGCCATAGCGGCTTTTCAACGAACCGCAGTTTTAAGAGTCTGGGCGTCAGATCTGCCAACTGACTGCCGGAGGGCTGGCTGGTGCGTTGCAGCACGTCAACCAGGTACGTGTAAGGATGTGAGTGTTCTAACCGGCACTGGCGCTTCTTTTCGCTGGTCAGCCCTTACGCTTTGATGACCTCTTCGGTTTGGTACAGCCTCGTTCAAACGCTTGCGGTGCAGAAGCTGCCCTAAGCGAACGAAGTGAAGCGCAACTGTGAAAGGGCAACCGACCGCGGGGATTAGGGATGGCGGAAGAACGGGTATTAGTGCTGCTGAGACGCTGCTACGCCCAACTGCGTTTGAAGTTTGACGAACCCAAGAGTGCGGTAACGAACGTGTTTTGGCGTAAATTCCTTGGCTATGCCTGATGGCGGGCCTACGGCCGCGGAATTCGTAGTGCGGTCTCAGCGAAGGCACTGCAAACGGATTTCTATTTTCCGCAAACCGAATACACAGTATCCTACCTGTCATAAGAGTAGTCTGGCGGACAAGCTATGTTACGGAAGACATTAGACAACCTACCTCTCTCCAAGCCTTATCTGGTCGTTACCGCGATTGCGGTTCTGATCTTCTATCCAACCTGGATAAGGCTTGTGGAAGCATGGCTCGAATTTGAGCAGGTTCTGGCTCACGGTCTCGCAACCGCCGTTATCTTTCTTGGTCTTTTGTTGATTCACCCGCCCAGCCAAACCGACCGCAAAACACAGCGCAAACCCTACCATCTTGCCGGCGCGGTTCTGTTAATTGCCACAACACTGATCTGGGGCCTGCTGGAACTGGTGCGCATCGACACCCTTGCCTACCTCATGCTTCCTGCAGGGTTAATCGCAACGGTCTGGGCGCTGCTGGGGCTGACTCGAACACTGGCCTTCCTGCCCTATGTTCTGCTTTTGTCACTCTCACTGCCTATCTGGGCGGACATGGTTCCAGCCCTTGTAGACCTCGCAAGCGTAGTTGTAGGAACCTGGGTAAGCTGGTTCGGGATGACCGCCCTCATTGAAGGCAACAGTATCACCCTGCCCTACGGCCGCCTTCTCATCGTCGATGGCTGCTCAGGCATTCGCTATTTTGCGATTTCGATTTTGCTAGCGATGATGACGTCCATTCTCAACGACTACCGCTGGCGAGGCTGGCTGATAACAGTGCTGGTGGCCGCTATCCTCGCCCTGATCGCCAACTGGATCCGAATAACTATCCTGGTAGTGGTTGCCTACGAAACCGACATGCAAAGCGAGATGCTGACAGACCATGAAACCATGGGTTGGCTTGTTTTTGGCCTTTTCGTCCTGCCTGCCCTGTATTTCTCCCCGGTTCGAAGGAGAAACACCGAACTCCAAAGCGCCGCTACAAACATGCGCTTCAAAAAGACCGGAATTGGCGCCGTTATTGCCGCCATCCTGTTGGGCCCCATCGCCTTGACCATCACACAAACGTCAAACACCCCAGCCAGCGCGTGGAAGCTGGATCTACAAGCCGCCATACCGTCAAATAATATCGATATGCCCATACCACTCGACCTGCCGGACACGCTCAACCAAGAGGTATGGCGCACCAGCGGCCTGTGGGTATCCCTTGCCCAAAGCCAGAAAACCACCTCTGACGGAAAACTGGTACCCTACCTGCGCCCCGGGTTTGATCACTCCCTCTGGCAGCGCCAGGAAACCTACCGCCCGGGGCTTAAACGCGTTCGAAATATCCTTACCCGGAAACAGGTCATCGTTGGCCAATGGTTCCAGGTTGGATCGTATCGCGCATGGAGCTATAAAGAGGCGAAGTTGCTTCAGGTGCTGGCTACGCTAAAAGGCGAGACGAATTTTGGGCTCATGACCTTACAGGCAGAATGTAAGCAGCTTGATTGCGAAGATTCACTTGACAGGTCAGATCGCCAAATGGTTCAGGTCAGCAATCTGCTACCGCCCGATAACGGATGATTCGCACATTGGCGTAACGTTTAAAGAGGATCGGGAATTCAGATGAAGATGTACGATGTGTTTAACGGCGACGCCGATGGCATTTGCGCCCTGATACAGCTGCGACTGGCCGTGCCTGCGGAGACCATCCTGATTACCGGGGTTAAGCGTGACATTGCTCTCGCGCGTCAGGTGCCAACCACAGAGCCGGTAAAGGCGACCATTCTGGATATTAGCCTTGATATCAACCGGAAAGATGTAGATGCGCTTTTAGCGGTTGGTAGCAAGGTGTTTTATGTGGATCATCATTTCCCGGGCGAATCGTTGCCGGATGCTCCCGGCTTTACCGCACTGATTGATAGCCTCCGAGCCGCTGGCCTGGCAGAAACTGCGGGATGGCTATGAGGCCGATATGGCCAGCGGCCTGGCTGCCCCGGTAATGGCTGAGAGCGCTTTCTCCATCGTTGTGAAACTCCCCAATGAGCCATGGGCCAGACGGGTGAGCGGCGTGCTGGGCAATGAGCTTGCCAACCGAAACCCGGCTAAAGCCTGCGGCATCGTTACTGAGAACGCCGATGGCAGCTATCTGGTGAGTATTCGCGCCCCACTGAATAACCGAACCGGTGCCGATGAGCTGGCTCGCCAGTTTCCGACCGGAGGTGGGCGTAAGGCGGCGGCCGGTATTAATGCGCTTCCGCCAGAGCAGTTGGATGAGTTTTTGAGCGTGGTTGCCTCTTTTTGGGCTTGATGGCGCGGCTGTCGGATTACGAGGCTTTGCCTCTAATCCAACCTACAATTATTCATGCTTTTATTCGTAGGTTGGATTAGCCGAAGGCGTAATCCAACAAACAGGACTGGAAATATTAATGACATTAACCCCTCCCAAGAAAACCCATCTCAAACAGCTTGAGGCCGAATCCATTCACATTATCCGTGAAGTGGCGGCCGAGTTTGATAACCCGGTAATGCTTTACTCCATCGGTAAAGACTCCGCCGTTATGTTGCATTTGGCCATTAAAGCCTTCGCACCGGGTAAGCCACCGTTTCCGCTGATGCACATAGACACCACGTGGAAGTTCCGGGAAATGATCAAATTCCGGAACGAGCTGGCGCAGCGACTCGGCTTGAAGCTGATTGTGCACACCAATCAGGAAGGCGTGGAGCAAGGTGTCGGGCCATTTACCCATGGCAGTGCCAAGCATACAGATGTGATGAAGACCCAGGCACTCAAACAGGCATTGGAAAAGTACGGCTTTGATGCCGCTTTTGGAGGTGCCCGCCGTGATGAGGAAAAATCCCGCTCCAAGGAACGCGTCTATTCGTTCCGGGATAAGTTCCATCGCTGGGATCCGAAAAATCAGCGCCCTGAACTCTGGAACCTGTATAACGGCAAAGTAAAAAAAGGCGAGAGCATCCGGGTATTCCCGTTGTCTAACTGGACTGAACTGGATGTCTGGCAATACATCTACCTCGAAAACATCGACATTGTGCCTTTATATCTGGCCGCTGAACGCCCGGTGGTAGAGCGGGACGGCACATTGATTATGGTGGACGATGAAAGAATGCCCATGGAGCCAGGAGAGACGCCGAAGATGAAGATGGTTCGCTTCCGCACGCTGGGCTGCTACCCGCTGACGGGGGCCGTAGAGTCTGACGCCACCACCCTGCCAGAGATTATTCAGGAAATGCTTCTGACCAAAACATCGGAACGCCAGGGGCGGGTGATTGACCACGACTCAGCCGCCTCCATGGAACAGAAAAAACGCGAAGGGTACTTTTAAGGAACTGCTATGTCACACGCATCTGAATTGATTGAATCCGATATCCTCGCGTACCTGGTTCAGCACGAAAACAAAGATCTAATGCGCTTTCTGACCTGTGGCAGCGTGGATGATGGCAAGTCGACGCTGATAGGCCGTCTATTGTTCGACTCCAAGCTGATTTTTGAAGACCACCTTGCGTCACTTCATAAAGACAGTGAACGCCAGGGCAACGCCGGTGAAGCGCTGGATCTGGCATTGCTGGTCGATGGTCTTGCGTCAGAGCGCGAGCAGGGAATTACCATCGATGTCGCCTATCGCTATTTTTCTACCGACAAGCGCAAATTCATCATTGCCGACTGCCCTGGCCATGAGCAGTACACTCGAAACATGGCCACCGGTGCTTCCACATGTAACCTGGCTGTGGTGATCATTGATGCCCGTAAAGGGGTGCTTACGCAATCCCGCCGGCACAGTTTTATCGTCAGTTTGCTGGGCCTGAAACATATCGTGGTGGCCATCAACAAGATGGATCTGGTGGATTACTCCGAAGACGTTTTCAATAACATCCGCGCGGAATACCAGCAGCTCGCTGCACAACTGGGCTTACAGGATGTTTACTATGTGCCTATCTCTGCCCTGAACGGAGATAACGTGGTAAACCGGAGCGAAAGCATGCCCTGGTACCACGGCGAGACTCTGATGAGGATTCTGGAGCAGGTAGAACTGCGGGAAGATCGCAACGTAACGGATTTCCGGTTTCCCGTGCAGTATGTAAACAGGCCGAACCTGGATTTTCGTGGTTACTGCGGCACCGTGGCCAGTGGTGTGGTGCACAAGGGCGACACCCTGGTGGTATTGCCCTCGGGCCTGAGCTCCCGGGTAAAGGGAATTCATACTTATGACGGCGACATTGAGCTTGCGTGGCCGGGCGATGCGATAACCATCACCCTGGAAGATGAGGTCGACATCTCCCGTGGAGATCTGCTGGTGCACGCCAGCCAGCAACCCCCAATGGGCGATCGCTTCACCGCCCACCTTGTGTGGATGAACGAGAAAGCGTTGGTGCCAGGACGCGAATACAGCATTAAAATGGGCACAAAAGTGACCAGTTGTTTTGTTCTTGAAGTGCTGGAAGAGGTCGACATAAACACTCTTGAGCGCCATAAAAAGATTGCTGGTGGATTAGAACTGAACGCCATCGGCGTGTGTGACATAGAATTGACTGAGCCGGTGGTGATGGAGAACTACCAGAGCCATCCCGGCACAGGTGCTTTTATCCTGATTGACCGGCTTACCAATGTCACCGTGGCCGCCGGTATGGTAGAGCGTTCGTTGGATGGTTCCGGTGAATTGTTACAGCGTGAGTACACTGAGGCGGAGCGAAACCTCAATCGGTTCATCCGTGAAAATTACCCCGAGTGGGCCTGTAAATCTGTTTAATTCCGGAGGGATTCTGTTTTGGCAGACAATATTGTTTGGCAAGATCATAAAGTAGTCCGTTCTCAGCGCGCTGAGAACAAGAACCAGAAACCCTGCCTGCTATGGTTTACCGGCCTGAGCGGTTCCGGCAAATCCACCATAGCCAATGCGCTGGATGTCGCATTGCATAGCCGTGGTTACCACACGTTCTTGCTTGACGGCGATAACGTTCGCCATGGTTTGTGCAAGGACCTGGGCTTCTCCGATAACGATCGGGTAGAAAACATCCGCCGCATTGGTGAGGTGAGCAAACTGTTTGCTGATGCAGGCCTGATCGTATTGAGTGCGTTCATCTCACCCTTCGACAGTGATCGGCGTATGGTACGTAAGCTTTTCCCGGCGGAAGAGTTTATAGAGGTGTACATGGACACGCCGCTGGCAACTTGCGAAGAGCGTGACCCAAAAGGGCTCTATCAAAAAGCACGCGCCGGTGAGATCCGCCTCTTTACGGGTATAGACTCGCCTTACGAGGAACCGCCCCATCCGGAAATCAGCCTCGACACATCCAGCTCGTCGGTGGATGACTGCGTGGCATCGTTGATTGATTATCTGCTCAAGCGAAAACTAATCGCAGACTGACGCCCCGATCACAATCCCACATAAGAGACTCCACACTGTATGGAATGGCAAGGCATACTCACTTTGGCAACGCTGTTTTCAGTGTTGTCCACTCTGATGCTGACGCGTTTTTCAGCAGACCTGGTGCTGATGGCAGCGCTGGCTCTGTTGCTGATTACGGGTGTTCTTGGCCCGTCAGAAGCGCTGGCGGGTTTTGGCAACCCGGGCCTTATAACCATTGCCACCTTGTACGTAGTTGCGGCGGGCCTGAAAGAGACCGGAGCGGTGCAATGGATAGCACGGCTTTTGCTCGGTCACCCCAAAACAACGAAAGGTGCTCTGTTAAGGATGATCCCGCCAACGGGCATTCTCAGTGCCTTTTTGAACAATACGGCCGTTGTCGCCATGTTCATTCCCGCTATTCAGGGCTGGGCTCAAAGATTGGGTGTGCCGGCGTCGAAACTGCTTTTGCCCCTTAGTTACGCGGCCATACTGGGCGGGACTTGTACATTAATTGGCACCAGCACAAACCTGGTTGTCGATGGTCTTTTGCAATCCGAGCTTGATATCCACCTGGGGTTGTTCGAGGTGGCTTGGGTTGGTGTGCCGCTGTTACTGATTGGCGGGGCTTTTCTGGTGATGTTTGGCTCCTGGTTGTTGCCCGACAGAGGCAGCGTCACTGAGGAGTTGGACCAGGTACGAGAATACGGTGTTGAGGTGGAGGTTGTCAGTTCCGGGCCATTGGTGGGCAAGTCTATTGCTGAAGCCGGTTTGCGTGCCCTGAGCTATGGTTACCTGGCCGAAATTGAGCGCGATGGCAGGCTTATTACAGCAGTGGAGCCTGACCGCGTGTTACAGGCAGGCGACAGATTGTATTTTATTGGGGCACCAGAATGCGCCAGTGAGTTACGAAGGATTCAGGGGGTGAGGCCAGCCAGTGGCAATGTACATAAGCTGGATGTGGCTAATCACCAGCGCTGCCTGGTAGAAGTAGTTCTGGGACCGGAATTCCCCGCGCTCGGAACAACCGTTCGCGATAGCCGGTTTCGTACTCGTTTTAATGCGGTGATCTTTTCCCTCGCCCGCGAAGGCAAACGAGTGCCCGGTAAATTGGGTGACATTACCTTCCGCGTAGGCGATACCCTGTTGCTCGAAACCAGTCAGCAGTTCGTGGAGCAGTACCGCTTCCGCCGGGATTTTCTGCTGGTCAGTGCGCTGAATGACTCTACACCGCCGGACTTTCGTAAAGCGCCGATGGCGTTGGGCATTCTGGCATTAATGGTCTTGGCCAGCGCCAGTGGATTGTTGCCCATTATGGAGGCCGCGTTTCTGGCAGCGGGAGGCATGATTGTGTCTGGCTGTATCACAGCAAGCCGCGCGCGGCGCAGCTTGGATTTGCCCGTATTGGTCGTGATTGCGGCATCTTTTGCATTGGGCAATGCCATGACCGTGACCGGGGCAGCAGACTGGATAGTGGGCGGTTTATTGGGCGTTGGGGATTTATCCCCCTGGCACGTGCTGATTCTGGTGTATTTGTTAACAGTAATATTCACCGAACTGATCACCAATAATGCCGCCGCAGTGCTGATGTTTCCCATAGCGCTGGCCATGGCGCAGAGACTCGATGTCAGCGTGTTGCCTTTTGCGATTGCCGTAATGTTTGCCGCATCCGCCTCCTTCATTACGCCTCTTGGTTATCAGACCAACCTTATGGTTTATGGGCCGGGGCGGTATCAGTTCACAGACTATGTGAAAATCGGAGTGCCGTTGAGTCTGATTTCCGGCGTTGTGGCCGTGACGCTTATCCCTATGGTTTGGGGGTTTTAGTGGCGTGCATTACGTTTACATCAAAGCCCAATAGATTAGCCGAGGCATGACAACAAGCCTGAGAGTTCTCAAGAGTGCTGGCCTGCTGCTGGGCATGCAACTTGTGCAGCGTGGCCTTGGCATTATCAGTACCCTGATTCTGGCCCGGTTGCTGCTACCTGAACACTTCGGCGTGGTCGCCCTCGTTGTCATCGCTCTGCAATTCTTTGAGCTGTTGGTGGAAATCGGAAACCGGCAGTACATCATTCAAAAAAACAACGTAACCGACGCAGACCTCAACACTGCCTGGAGCATGGACATCGTTATAAAGTCCACGATGTTCGTTTTGATTCTGTTTCTTGCGCCCTTCCTCGCTGACTTCTTTGAAACCCCGGAGCTCACGACGGCATTAGCCGTCGCGGCCATCACACTGCCACTCAGAGCCTTGAAAAGCCCTGGCATGATGCTGTTGGCGCGGGAAATCAATTACCGCCCGATATTCCAGCTGACGCTTTGGCAAAAAGGACTTTCGTTCATCGTTGTAGTCACCTGGGCTTTCACAAGCCCCAGCCACTGGGCAATCATCTCCGGCACTCTGGTCTCCGGATTGGTGTTTACCATCGGATCTTACCGCGTTCATGACTTCCGACCCCGCTGGACGCTCGTCCATTTTCGCGATCAGTGGCAATTTTCCCAATGGCTGCTTTTACGAGGAATAGTCGGATTTACCCGCTCTCAGATCGACAACCTTATGGTGTCCCGCTTGTTTGGAACCGCTCAATTAGGTGGCTATAACCTGGTACGTGAAGTCAGCCTGTTGCCAGCGCTGTCAGCTATCATTCCCATGAGTGAGCCTTTGCTGGCTGCCATTTCCGAAAGCAAAGCGGATAGCCAGGCCCTCGCTTACCGTATACGTTTGAGCCTGGCGCTGATGATTACCGTGCTCACGCCCATAGCCGCCTTTATCATGCTGTATCCCGAACTCATTGTCCGTGTGTTGCTGGGCCCAGACTGGTCCGAGTTTGCTCCCTTACTGGAACCGTTCGGGCTGTTTTTCTTCACCTTCTGTCTTTTTGCATTGATAAGCGACGCCATAATCGCCCAAGGAAAGGTCAAACTGCTTTTCTGGTTCGACGTTGTTTCAACCGTAACAATCATCACCATCCTCTGGCTCACCGCCACGGGAGGCCTGGAAATTATGGCATGGACTCGCGGCTGGCTGGCGGTTGCAACCACCGTTGCACTGCTGCTTATCCTGGAGCGGAAAACCGGATTCTCGCTAATCAAGCTCCTATTCCTGTGCATTCCAACTCTCGCAGGAACGTCACTGGCAGTTGTCGTAGTTCAGTCTTTAGAGCTTTCAGACAGTCATTATCTCGTGCAATTTTTACTACTTGGCACCCTGCACATTGCAACGGCTGCACTCAGCGCTGGTATCATCGGCTTGTTCTTACTTAGGGGAACAGAAGAGTGGGGGCAGCTTCGCTACCTGGTAAACGAGGCCCGTGGAAAACTTTAAGTTACCAGGCTGACGGATTATTCTATGCGTCAGACAGGGAGTTAGGCAGTAGGCAAATTTCGAGAAAATATAGTTCGCGGAGCTTTCAACGCTTTATGGTCTAATTTACGACCATCAGTATGGCTCGTGAGAGACGAAATCCGATAAGCTTTGATAAAGCACTGCGCGTTATTAATGTTGCTCGCTTACTTTTGAACTCGTTAGTAATATAGGCACGCTTTCTAACATATTTTTCAACCGGTGCTATTTCGAGTAAACCATCCCCCGGAAGAGGTAATACACGTATTTTAAAAGAAATTTAACTCTAGTTGGCCCTAGCAGAAACGCTTTTATGAAACATTTTTTTGCGACATCAAACTCCATTCTATCGGCAGCTTCATAGGCAAGAGCAACACTGCTACCTCGCATATTTTTTTTATAATCTTAATAGCCTTAACGTCGTCCGACCAATACTTTTCCATGATATTCAGGGAATTTAATTGATTGGTTCTGAAACCGTAGGTTTTAGTTGTGTTTCCAGCATGATCTCTCAACCATGACAGTATGTCATTTCCTAGGATTATAGTTTGAGTTCTTGCTATCCTGGCCCACAATTCGGTATCTTCTGAGGCTCCTTTTGTTCGAGGATCAAAAAGGTTGCTACGCGCAAGTGCATTCCTTTTTATTAAAACAGAGGAACAGTGAATTGGGTTGCGATGAAGAATCGTATAATGGTCCAAACTGCTTGCTGCCCCAAAGCTTTTTTCTTTATTAAAGTGAACATTGTGGGAATCAATAAACTTCTCTCGGCGATTCGCAACCATTGAAACGTCTGTATTTTCCTCAAAGTACTCAATTTGAATTTTCAATTTATCAGGATGCCAGATATCATCGGAATCCAAGAATGCGATATAATTTCCCTTCGATTCCAAGACTCCGATATTTCTTGCAACAGAGGCACCATTATTCTCAGTGCTGATCACTTTAATTAAATTCTCATACTTCGCAAGAATATCGCCTGTAGAATCGGTTGACCCATCATTCACGACAATTACTTCAAAACTTTTATACGTTTGACGCAACACACTATCCAATGCCTCAACTACATGATCAGCAGAATTAAAAGCAGGCATTACCACAGAAACAATTGAGTTAACCATATCAACTCCTCTAACAATGTTGTTTAAAATCTTACCTGAGCCCGTGACTTCACTCAGCCTAATAGCCCCCTCACGCCAGCAGTATCAGGGCGGTCAAAGGCCTCATAGCACCTGACGTCATATTCGCAGGTTTTTTATAGCCCCAGAGTGTTTAGGGAGATGTCAGATTCATCATATTTAAAAAAGAAATAATCGCGTCTTTTTCTTCTTCAGTTAAACGCAACACCCGCAATTCATTGACTTTATTCGGTCCAACATCAGGCGGACTCTGATAGTGTTCGATAACCTCCTCCAACGTCTTGAATCGGCCATCATGAAAGTAAGGCGCCGTATCTTCAAGATACCGCAAGGTTGGCGTCTTGAACGAACCGTGTAGAGACTGGTGGGCATCCTGCGATACATGGTTAAGCGCGTCACACTGTTCCAACGCGGCGTCACTGTAGTCGCCGAGGCAATTGAATTCGTCCATGAGCACTGCCTGCAGCCCGAAGACGCGGCCAAAATCCATGGATTCTCCGGAAAATCGGCCGGTACCGATATTGTGAAACCCACCGTTACTTAGTAGCGGCCCATTGTGGCATTGCAGGCATTGAGTGCGTTCAGTATCGGTATACAGCTTTATTCCAATTAACTCCTCCTCGGAAACCAGCTTGTTTGCCCTTTCTATTTGCCCTTCGGTGAGGGCGTCAACAAACCGGTCGAAACGGGTTTCCGGCGGGTGGAGGGTGCGCTGGTATGCCTCCAGAGTTTTGCCGATGTTCGCGAACACCCTGTTGATCTTTTGCTGCGCCAGACGCGGCAGGCGGTACCAGGCGTTCTGGCGCGCAGTAACGCCGATCGGTGTGGCCTGGTCGGGAAGGCTGTTCCAGTCCAGTTCCGGAGGAGCCCCGAATAGCGTCCGGTAGTCTTTCTTATAATCCGGGTCAGCCAACACTCGCTGCACGACGGCAACCCGGCTGGCTCCCATCTCGCTGGGGGCTTCAAACGGTATCAGCGCCTGGGACCACAATGAGTCCCGCCGACCATCCCAGTAAAACCAGTCCAGATAAGCTGCTCCGTACAAGGTGGGGGTGTTTCGCGCGGTTATGGCGACTCCCTCGGCCAGTGATTTGCCGTCGGTGAAGGCCCTGTCGGGCTCGTGACAGCTTGCACAGGACACCGAACCGTCGACGCTGAGCGCGGTATCGAAAAACAATGCCTTTCCCATTTTCACAGCTCTCTTGTCATCAGCTACCCGGTTCGACGGGCTGGCGCGCGCCGGCCCGAGGGCAGAAAGGCTCAATGACTGGAGAATGCGAAGGTCGCGTTCGGTCAGGTTCCCAGGCAAGTCGGCACGGGCCGGGGACGTGAACGTAGATAGCAGAATGACCAAAAAAAAGAGCGGGGCGAGACGGCAGGGCATCAGTAATCCAGTGTTAATTTCAGATCGGCGACGTCCTCAAGGTTCCGCCCTGCAAGATGGAAACGGAGCGTCCACTCGCCATGCATATTGAAAAGAAACCCTGACAGCCGGTACCGACCGTTACCCAGGTATTTGGCTACACGGGGCTGGCTGGGCAGTCCATGGCCATGGCCGGCCATGCCGCCACTCACAGACAAGCCCAACAGCTTAACCGGTGTACCATTGGCCGCCCTCACCTCAAGAGTCCAGTCATGATATTCGCTCAAAAGAGGCTTATCCGGCACAGGCCTAGCAATCACCTGAAAGTGGCCGCCTCGGGACATAGCTTTACAGCCCTTGCTGCAATCATTAGCGACAGTAGTTACCGGGAGTAGCAACACAATCGCCAGGCACAATCTTTTAAAAACTCGCAGCCCGGCGATTGCTACAGGGTATTTCTTTCTCACATTTTCTCCTATCTTTGTCGCAAGCTCCTGGGGCCGACCCGAACCGTCATGGCCGGCCCTCGTCGCTTTCAATCAGATAGAACTCCAGCTCGATGGCCTCTTGTTCTGAGACTGTCACGTTGTCGTGGGCCAGTATCGCCTCGGCAATGCTGAGGGCGCTACCGTTATGGAGGTAAGGCGCTGTGGCCCACAGGAAGTCCAGGGTAGGAGTATCTATACCATACACTGGCCCATCGCTGTTGCTGCCTGTCGCGTCTGTCAGGGTGCCGATGTCATGAACCACGCCGGCTCCGGAATCGGTGCGTTGCTCACCACTATGGCAGCCGGCGCAACTTTCGCGCTGGTAGACGCTCTGGCCTGCTGTGGCCGCTGCTGACAGGCTGCCATCGTATTCCGGTGAGGCGGGATACCCTTCAAGGGAGTTCAGGTAGGCTGTCAGCGCATCAAGATCGGCGCTTAGTCCGGCGCGGCTGGTCGAGAGCGGGTCATCGCTTAGGGCGAACTCGCTGTCGTCAATCAGTCCCGTTCCGCCAGCCAGCACTCGAATCTGACCCTCAAAGTCCTGGACCTCGTCAAAATTGCCGGTCCAATGGATTCGGCCGTGGCCTGCTCCCTTGCCGATCAGGTCAATGGTATTTCGCACGCCCTCACCCAGGCTGGTCAGGTCCCATACTCGTCCGTCATGGCCACCATCATTGTGGCAAGAGGCGCAACTCATGTAGTTGTCCCTGGCCAGGCGGTCATCGGCGGCATCGTAGAACAGCTGCTTACCCAACAGTATCTCTGGTTCCAGGGCTTCGTTGCCGACCAGGTTCACGACGTGCAGGTTGCCTGCCTGTGGCAGATTGTCCAGCAGAATCGGCGCCAGGTCATAGCTCTGCAGTGTGCGGTCCATGAAGTTATGGATTAGCAGGCGTTCACCATCTGCACTCAGAGCCAGGCCCTGTGGTGCAAGACCAGTATTAAGCCGGGTCAGCTGATAGCCCTGCGCCAGGTTGTACACCGCCACCTCGCGACTGGTCTCCAGCGCAACGAACAGGTATTGACCGTCGGCAGTCATCACGGCGCCGGTGGCAACACTGGCATTATCGTGATCGATACGGGCACCCGGATTTTCGGTACCATTCACCAAGTCGACACGGGAGGTCACCGCGCGAACCGTCTGGTCGAAGGTGATGCCGGGGCCACCACGCGCGCCCCCTGCAAGAATGTTGTCCTGCTTGGAGGGTACGTAGGCCCAGTCACCATCTGGCCCGAGCAAGGGCGCGTTAAGGTAGTTAGGCATGCCCGGCCCGGTGCTTTCGGAAACGCCCCGGTTACGGTGGCCGAGTTGGATGGTCTCCAACACCGCCAGGCTTTGGGTATCGATCACAAACAGCTCACCACCGCCAGCGGCAACAGCCGGTGTCAGACCATCCTCGCCCGGCAGCAACGGCGTGATGAAGTTGGTGACATAGACGATGTCGCCATCAACAGTCACCGCAAGGTGCCGGGGCCGACCCGGGAGGCTTCCGACGCCACTTACCTGACCGGTAGCGGTGTCCAGTCTGACCAGTTCGGCGCGGGCCTCCAGTACCACCAGCAGGTCTTCGCTGCCAGGTATCCGCACAAGGCCGTGAGGCTGGCTACCAACCGGCAGCCCAATGGTTTCCACCACAGACTGGCTGGTAGTGTCGATGGCACTCACAGAGGCATCGGACTTGTTGGTCACCCAGACCCGGGAACCGTCTCCAGTCAGGGTGATGGACGATGGCTTGCCGCCTACGGCAACTTCCGCCACACGCTGATCGTCCACTGTCAGTGAGACGGTGTCATTGTCCGGGTTAACTACCCACACCCGATCTTCGCTGGTTGTATTTTCCACCGCCAGGGTGGTGGAATTAAGTACTGGTAATGGCGGCCTGGCATATAGGGCCGGGTCGCTAGGATAGAAGTCGGCGTTGTCGCCCACGCCATCACCATCACTGTCAGCCCACTCAGAGCCGTCGTTGGGGAACGGATCGGTATTGTCACCAACGCCGTCGCCATCGGCATCCCCCCAGTCATTCGTGTCTTCCGGGAACAGGTCCATATTGTCCCCGACACCGTCACCGTCGGTGTCGAGATATTCACCGGAGTCTTCAGGGAAGGCATCTTCGCTGTCTACAACACCATCATTGTCAGTGTCTTCCGGCGCGACCCTCGAGATCAGCCCCATGACCTCCTGCGTAGCCAGCTCTTTATTGCCTTCTCGACCAGCTACTACGAACAACTCATTACCAAAGCGGGCACCGCCGGGGGCATTTCGCCCAGAGATCAGACTCGGCAGTTCTCGCCAGCTTCCGGTGCGTACATCCAGCGCTTCAACTTCGGTGTGATCTCCAGCCGGGCTCTCTCCGGCAGCAACCACCAATTCAGGGCCATGTTTCATCAACGCTACACCAGCTCGGGGTGTAGGAAGGTCCTCGTCCAGGGTTGACCACTGACCAGTGTCAAAATCGTAGACATCCACGCTCGCTTCGGTATCGCCAATTGCATTACCGAGGTTGACGCTGGACCTGCGACCGGCCACCACATAAAGCTTGCCATCGACCACTGAGGCACGGTGATGATCACGGGCGTGAGGCGCGTCAGGCAGCGTGGTCCAGGTTTTTTCCAGCGGGTCATACACATCAAACCAGGATACCCATCCGTCATTATGGCCCTTGGTGTTGCCTCCGACCACGTAGATCTTGCCGCCATAATTCACGGCGGCCGTCGAACCACGACGCCGATCTGCCGGAACCAGTGCTTCCTCTCGCCATTGCGCCGGAGTGTCGGGATCAAAGCTGTATATTTCCGCCACCGGGGTTTCCGCAGGGAAACCGCCCTTCAAGGCGCCAACGATATAGATCCGACCGCCAACTTCAACGCTCTGATAATGGTGCAGCTTCAACTCCTGGAAACTCCCGTCACGAGGCACGCCTTGGTCAGACCAGCTGTTGGTCAACGCGTTATAGATATTCACCGCGCGACTGTTCCGACCACCGATCAGATACAGGCGCTCATTTACTGCGATGTAGTCACTCTCGTGGCGAGCGTCGGGTGTGCCGAAGTCAGGGTCACGCACGCTCCACTGGGTGGCGCCGTCACCCCATTGGTTGGGATCGTTCGGATAAACGTCGGCATTGTCACCCACACCATCGCCATCGCTGTCGACCCACTCGGAGGGATCTCCCGGGAAGGCGTCTCCGGCGTTCGGATAGCCATCACCATCCTGATCGGGGTCGCTATTGTCACCAATGCCGTCGCCGTCCATATCGGCCCACTCATTTGGATCATTCGGGTAGCCGTCGGAGTTATCGCCAGTTCCGTCGCCGTCAGAATCCGTCCACTCGCTTGGATCATCTGGGAAAGCATCTTCAGAGTTCAGAATGCCGTCGCCGTCCGAATCCAGGTTATCGCTCTCACGCACCACCTGGATGGCAAAGCCTTCTGACGGCGCGCCATTCTCATTCACAGCGAACAGCCAGTAGTAACCGGGGATCATTACATTGGGGTTGTGATTCACTTCAACGAAATACTCACCACCATTACCTTCAAACTCCAGCGGCACGAAGCGCTGGTCCGTGTTGATCGAATGGGTGGTGCCCTGCAGGCGGATCATGTTGAACTCTCCAACAGCCTCAGAGGTTGTGACCGTCATCAAAGTCCCTGCCGTAACTTGCACCGGTGCCTGCTGGATTTCCGGGCGGCTAGCAAGAGAGCCATCCTCGTTGAACAGGTAATCCGGCGAATAGAACTGGGCATCCTGGTGGTTGGCATCGCAGTCGCCACAGGCACCGCCACCGCCGGTGAAGACCCGTCCGTCCTTCATCAACAATGCGGTGGAGTGGTAGTTGCGCGGCACTGTCAGGCTGTTCACAACAGACCACTGTCCGGTTTCCGGATTCCAGATTTCCGGGTGCAGTATACTACCCTCATCATTGAACAGCTTTGCCGCCGTGGTGCCACCGATGACCATGACACGACCGTCCGGCAACACCACGGAATCCTGGAAGGTACGCCGGTGTTTCATGGACGTGGTTTCCTGGATTACCGGCGCAGCGCCATTTAGGTCTACAGTAATAGCTTTGTTCGAGGAAGGTTGCTCCTCGGAGGCATCATTGCCGCCAGTAATCAGGATCTTGCCAATGTCATACATCACAGCGGATCCAAACATCCTGGCCTGATCTCCGCCAAGGCGAGCACCGGCCTGCTCCAGATCGCCCTGGCCGGTGGTATCAAACCAGTGCATGGTCTGCATGGGTCCAGATTGGAAAACTTCACCGTTAGGCGCGACGTTCATGAACGCGTACCATTGCATATCGACGCTGCCATTGCCCGACTGAGAGCTATTAATCAGATTCTGTTCATCCACCAGGCTCTGCATGGTTGCTCCTGGGGTATCCAGCCATTGCTGCTGAACATTCGAATAAATTTCGGAGGTATTCCCCGCTCCCTTGGCAAATGCTGTGAAAATGCGATTGTCTGGCATGGTGAGAGTCGTCGGATACCAGCGCGGGTAGCTCATTTCATCCAGAGACACCCAAGACATGGATTCAATATCGAAGCGACTGGTTTCCTTGGTGCTCGGGTTGCCACCTGAGTTGAAGATAGAACCGTCTTCCATCTGCGCAATGCCGGAGCAAAACTGGTTATGGCTGCCGTGGTCTTTCTCCACGAAGCTGCCAGTCTCCGGATCATAAATACTGGCAGTAGATTTCCTGCCTTTATCCGTAGTTTCGGTACCGCCAACCCAGGTCAGAAGCCTGCCGTCCGGTAACTGAGCGGCTGACACAGGAATCTCCGCCCACTGAACTACCTCGCTCCACTCTCCACCGACGTGGCGTGAGAACTCTATTGGAGGCGTGAGCACTGAGTCCACGCGGTCGGTAATAGCCTTCATCTCGTCAACACCGGAAAAGTAGAAATCGTTCTGACTTCCGCTGGCAGCAGCCAGTTCAACAACCGCCCCCTTAGTAGCCTCGAAGTAGAGAAGCTCTACGTGTTTCATGCCGGCCTGGAGGTAAACTGTTGCGTCGCTACTAGCGACCGGGTGAGGTTCGCTATCGTCGATAATGACCTCGCCATCGATGGTGAGGCGGGCGCCATCATCACTTCGGATCAGGAAGGTGTATTCACCGTCTTCCGGAATGAAGACGGAGCGCGTGGCGTACATGGCAAAATGGTCGTCGAATGGGAACGAGTCCGAATTCGCGAAGATACCGGTATTACCATCGCTACCATCACTGAAACTGATGATATCCGAACTGAGAGTGACACTCTGATACTGGCCCGAGTTGTCAATCAGTGCCTGGGCCTCAACGATAGTACTCACCGATTCGGTACCCTTCACAAACAGCACCTCGAACGGCTCGCTGAGCAGCCAGCGGCTCGAATCATACGGGTAGGCATCAGCGTTATTGCCATAGCCATCGCCATCGCTGTCCAACCACTCGGTGGGGTCATGGGGGAAAACGTCGTCGGCGTTAGAGAAGCCATCACCATCCGAATCTATTGCCGGATCGCTATTGTCGCCAATACCGTTGTTATTGGCGTCTTCCCAATTATCCGGGTCACTCGGAAACAGATCGATATTATTATCATAACCGTCACCATCGCGGTCCGGATCGGTATTGTCACCCACTCCGTCACCATCCAGGTCAGCCACCTCGGTGGGATCCAGCGGGAAAGCGTCGTCTTCATTCAGGTAACCGTCACCGTCAATGTCCGGGTCCGTGTTGTCGCCAATACCGTCGTTGTTGGCATCAGCCCATTCGCTGCCATTGAAGGGGAACACGTCAGCGTTATCACCCACGCCGTCGCCGTCCGAATCAAGCCATTCGGCTGAGTCGTTGGGGAAAGCGTCGTCTTTGTCGAGGATACCGTCGCCGTCAAAATCGCCGTTGCTGTCATAGACGCACAGGGCGGACAGCTTCGGTGCGTCATTAATATTGCCGAAGCTGATCTCAACACTCCCATCGTTCCCTGCAGCCAGGTAACGCTGGACAACCGCTGTTTGGCTGCCAACCTCGGCAATGATGTCGAAGCCGGACCGAACCTGTTCACCATCCACGTAGATATCGAACACCCTCGACCCCGGGCCACCGGAAGAATTGGCCGCCTGGAAGTGGATTTCTGCGAACATCAGCACCACGTTATAGGGGCCATTGGGGGGTACCGGAATACCGTAACTGAAGTTGCCCCAGCGCTCACTCTGGTAGAGGGTGTCGTCCTCAGTACCGGCAATGTCGGTCACATAGCTTGAGGAACTGCCTCCAGAAGAGTATTGGTCCGCGAGGTAGTCAACACCCCCGATGCTGGTGAAGGCCTTTCCGCCAACATTAATGCAGATCTCGACGGATTCAAACGGGGTCGGATCGGCATTGTCTCCGGTACCGTCGGAATCGCTGTCGAGCCACTCGTTCGGATCATTGGGAAAGGCATCTTCGTCATTGGGGTAGCCGTCCCCATCCCGATCCAGGTCGGTGTTGTCACCGATGCCATCACCGTCTAGATCAGACCACTCCTCCGAGTTATTGGGGAATGCATCGGCATTGTCACCAGTGCCGTCGCCGTCACCGTCCTGCCATTCGGCAGCGTCCAGGGGATAGCCATCGCTGCCATCCGGTACACCGTCACCGTCGGCATCGCCATAGCTCTGATGTGCGCATATCGCGGAAAGCGTGGGCTCATTCGAGGAGGCCGCGAAACTTACCTTGAGGACGTCGTCGCCCACCGGAACCACATAGTCGCGGGCCATGGCGGTTTTGCTAGACACCTGGGCAAGGATGTCGAGGTCGTCTTCCACCAGCGTGTCTTCCAAATAAACATCGAAGACACGGCTGCCCGGGCCACCGGAAGAGATCTCTGCCTGGTAATATGTTTCGGCAAAATGAAGAGTCGCAATATAACTGCCTGCTTCCGGCACTGGTATTTCGTAAACGAAATTGCCCCAACGTTCGGTCTGATATAGCGGGTCGTCTTCGGTTCCGGAGATTTCACCTGCGTAATTGCTGGCGGTGCCATCTGAATAGTGTTGATCCGCAACGTAAGTCAGGCCGCTCGCTGATACCAGTTCGCTACCACCAACATTGATGCAATAGCCCCAGTCAGACCCAGGCTGAGGCGGCTCCTCTTCCCAACGCTCCGGGTCATTGGGGTAAAAATCGTCTTCATTGGCAACACTGTCGCCGTCTCGATCCGAGTCACTGTTATCACCCAAACCGTCACCATCAAGGTCAGCCCACTCCGTGGAGTCGTTGGAGAAAACATCGCTGTTGTCGCCCACGCCGTCACTGTCGGTGTCCACCCACTCTTCCTCATCGAACGGGAAGGCATCCTCATTATCAGCGACGCCATCTCCGTCGGTATCGTCAAGGCTTTCACGGACACAAAGTGCTGACAGCTTGGGCCAGTCCTGAATTGCACCAAATCCGATATTCACCGAACCATCCCCGACCACGGTCATGTGGCGCAGTGTCAGAGCCGTCTTGCTGGGCACCTGAACCAAAATGTCGAAACTATCGGCAACCAATTCTTCTTCCACGAAGACATCGAATACCCGGGTGCCAGGACCGCCACTATCCGACGTGGCCTGGTAATAAATTTCGGCGAATTCCAATTCCACGGTATAGGTGCCGGCTTGCGGAACGGGAATGGCGTAACTGAAGGCGCGCCAACGTTCTGACTGGTAGATCAGGTCGTCATCGGTACCTGCGATATCATGGGCATGGGTACTGGTGCTGCCATTGGAGTAATAACCGTCGGACTGGTATTCGGTGCCGTCAATTGCGGTGTAGGCAGGCCCACCAACGTTGACACACATTTCATAGGCAGATACTTCCGGTAGCGGCGTTGGATCAGCATTGTCGCCGACACCGTCGCTATCGCTGTCCAGCCATTCGCTGGCGTCATCGGGAAAGGCATCCTCTTCGTTCAGGTGGCCATCACCATCCCGGTCCGAGTCACTGTTATCACCCATTCCATCATTATCCAGATCTGACCATTCCCCAAAGTCATTAGGGAACACATCGCCGTTGTCACCGATGCCATCACCATCAGAGTCAGCCCATTCCTCCGGGTTCAGCGGGAAGGCATCGTTGCTGTCCTCATAGCCATCCCCATCGGCATCACCAGCGCTCAGGTGGACACACAGGCCCGACAGTTTGGGGAAATCGGCTATCTGGCCAAAACTGATCTTCAGGCCATCATCATCAACGGTCACAGGGTAGGTGCGGGAAATCGCCGTCTTGCTCGGTACGTTGGCCAAAATGTCAAAGTTGCCGTCAACGAGCTGATCTTCAAGGAAGATGTCGAACACGCGACTCCCGGGGCCACCCTTGGAACTCGCTGCCTGATAGTAGATCTCGGCGAAGTACAGTGTCACCAGATAGTCATCTGGGCTTACAGGGATCGAATAATGAAAATTTTTCCAGCGCTCACTCTGGAACAGAATATCATCTATGGTGCCCTCGATTTCATGAGCGTGGAAGCTGGTCCGACCCCTCGAATTGAATATATCGGCCTCGAACGTCGTGCCATAGGAGTCAACGAACTCGCCGCCACCGGCGTTGATGCAGATCAGCGCATTGTCGCTAGAAAGTGTGGCTGAAACAGCCAAAGGGGCGGCCAGAAGGAATACCAATCCCAGGACCACAGAGCGATACCATCCCTGTTTCATTATAGCTGCCTCCGAAATATTGTGTCTTCTGAAAAACGGCTGCAAAAACTGAACCAAACATTAATATCTTATTACAATTCAGAAACAAAGATCCGCTCGTCCGTTGGCGCGAGTCGATTTTCTCGGACTAAATGTAAAGAATTCCGACACCGGCTAATTAAACGAACCGCAACGACGACGATAATACAAGTCCTACGCAGCGACTTGATTCGTTAACGAATCCGTGACCCTTGCATGATTCAATTGGTCCCCCAAGCCCGCAATAGCAAGGCGTTTGAAGGTATCATGAAGCACACCGGGTTTCGTGGAGGCCTCAATTCTTGAGAGAATGAATCATTACAAAATGCAACACCTACACACCTGAAGTACGTGAGCGGGCAACGTTGCGGACAACCTGTGGTGCGATCGCGCCGTTAGAGCCTGGAAGCAGCTCAAGCGCGAAGGCTTAGAAGTGGCCCGCTGCACTTTAGGGCGGCTGATGCGTCAGTAGCGGCCTCCGGGTGTTCGTCACAGCTTGGTAATACGAACAACTATCGAAGATGATAAGGCCGACTCTATGTGCGACCAGGGCCGCGAACTGACCCTATGTGAAATCTACGCTGACAAATAGGGAAGCCTTCAAACCGGAAATATAAGAGAACCCTGTCGACAAACTACCGGCCAGGTCCAATAAAGGTCGAACACCGTTTGCCGGATAGAACACTTCATCAGGGTCACTCGCCTTCACACAAAAAAGCGAGCATTATTGCGCTGCATAGAGGGCCTCCAATACTCTCCTTTCAGCAAATGGGTGGCCATGGAAATGAATAATTGTAACTATTCAGCTCAAATTTTCTAAAAAAGTTCTTGACAGGGTTTTGGCCCCAATTTCATGAATTTAGGCGACACTCAACGCAAACCCATAAAGCGGCGCGCAAAGCCTCCAAGATCCCTTCACGGCCCTTTCGTTTTGTTGTCCATCCCCGGGGCGACGTCGATTTGAAAACCCCGTCAAATCCGCGCTCAGGACGAAAAATTCGACCTGAAAAAGTTGTGCGATAATAATGCATCACTCGACGGTACTCAGATCCATGAAGATCAGTAACATTGAAGTCGACGCTGCGCTGGCGGACGTCAGACAACAACTCCAAGCAGACACAACCGTCGCGCCTTCC
>Ga0307973_1000280_pt1 | contig 29410 bp, 20 predicted proteins | sample OrgLakmetagen782_FD_201837 | JGI IMG/M metagenome (GOLD analysis project Ga0307973, IMG submission 201837) | Saline water microbial communities from Organic Lake, Antarctica - #782 | ecosystem: Environmental > Aquatic > Non-marine Saline and Alkaline > Saline | place: Antarctica: Organic Lake...
ATCAACAGGAGAAGAAATCAACCAGTCCTCGTTAGCAAGTGCTTCGCCATCGTATCCTGACATGGCAGCACTTCCCGGAGGAAGTCCGAAATCAGCCCAGTACCATTCCTGTTCACCCTCTACACTAATGGCGGTCCAGCCACTCAAATCGCTGTCGAAAGTACCTTCGAAAATCGCATCAACAGTTTCCTGTATGCTGAAGGGTTCATCCGATTCATCCATAGGCGTTCCGTCGGCGGCACCTGCCACTTTAATGGTATAGTCGTCAGCTGCAGCCTGATCATCGGGAATCGTCCATTCATAACTTCCTGAATTTTCGACGCCTTCGGCAATCATCATACCGTTAGCACCCATCAGTTCAATATCCACTTCACCGGAAAAATTTTCCGAGGTCCAGGCAATATCTACCATATCACCTTGTTCAAAAACTTCACCGCCATTAGGATAAGTAAGAGTAATTGACGGGTCTGTAGAAGGCTCATCAACAACAATATTATCTATTTCCCAGGTAGCAGCCCCGTCAGTGGTAGAAGTGTATTTGAATGCAAGGTATACACTGGCGTTGCCGTCATAGTCAGAAAGATCTATTTCGTCTACTTCCACAAAGTCCCAGCTATCTCCGCTTGCGTGGCCTGTAACGGTTAATTTAGTCCAGTTTCCGTCGGCAGTGGGATCACCCGAGCCACTGTAATCAGTAGAGATGTAAACTTCCTGTTCGGTGTCGATGTTACCTGTACCGAAATTGATAGCCTCATAAAAATTTAATGTGGTGCCGGTGGCATCACTCAAATCTATGGCAGGAGAAACCAGCCAGTCTTCATTCTCAAAAGCTTCACCGTCGTAACCTGATATGGCTGCGCTGTTTGCAGGCACACCAAAATCGTTGTTATACCATTCCTGGTCCCCTTCGATGCTGTAAGCTGTGTAGGAACCCAGCTCACTGTCAAAAGTTTCCTCATGGATTTGCGCACTTGCAAAAGCAAAAAGTGCAATAAATAGTGTTAAAAGTGTAGTTTTTTTCATCATGCTATTAAAGTTTTGGTTTGTAATTTGACTGTAAAATTAACAAGAGAATATGGATTTATGATTATCCATACCCTAAAGAAATGTTAAAATCAGACCATAAAGATAATAAAAAAAAGCCATCCTTCAAAAGGATGGCTTTTAAGTTTATGCATTGCGATGATTATTTCTTCTTCTTGTCATCGTCGTTGACTTCTTCAAAGTCTACATCGGTGACTTCGTCATCACTGCTGCCCTCGGAGGTTTCTCCGGCGTCTTGTCCGCCCTGGGCTTGTTCGCCGTCAGCACCTGCTTGTCCTTCTTGTCCTGTAGCTTGTTGCTGCGCGTTGTACAGGTCCTGGCTGGCAGCCTGCCATTGCTTATTGAGCTCTTCCATGGCTGTATCAATAGCAGCAACATCTTCATTTTTATGAGCTTCTTTCAGCTTACTAACTGCATCTTCGATAGGTTGCTTTTTATCTGCCGGCAACTTATCGCCATACTCCTTCAGCTGCTTTTCGGTCTGGAAGACTAACGCATCGGCCTGGTTGAGCTTTTCTATTTTCTCTTTGGCTTTTTCATCATCTTCGGCGTTAGCTTTAGCCTCTTCTTTCATCTTCTTGATTTCCTCTTCGCTAAGCGTGGAGTTGGCTTCGATGCGGATTTTCTGCTCTTTGCCTGTGCCTTTATCTTTGGCAGAAACGTGGATAATACCATTGCTGTCAATATCAAAGGTAACCTCAATTTGTGGTACACCACGTTGTGCCGGCGGAATTCCGTCGAGGTGGAAGCGTCCGATGCTCTTGTTGTCTTTGGCCATGGGGCGCTCACCCTGCAGCACGTGTATTTCTACCGATGTCTGGTTGTCAGCGGCTGTAGAGAAGGTCTCCGTTTTCTTGGAGGGGATGGTCGTGTTCGACTCAATCAACTTGGTCATTACACCACCCAATGTTTCAATACCAAGAGAAAGTGGAGTCACGTCAAGCAATACAATGTCGTCTTGCTGGAATTCGCCACCGATAATGGCACCTTGAATAGCTGCACCTACAGCAACAACCTCGTCGGGGTTGATGCCTTTGGATGGTTTTTTACCAAAATGCTTTTCTACGCTGCTCTGGATAGCAGGTATACGGGTGGAACCACCTACCAGGATAATTTCATCAACATCACTGGCTGACATTCCGGCATCGCTTAATGCTTTCTTCACAGGACCCATGGTGCGCTGCACCAGGTCTTCGGTTAATGCTTCGAACTTAGCGCGCGAGAGCGACCGTACGAGGTGCTTGGGAATGCCATCTACCGGCATAATGTAAGGCAGATTGATTTCGGTACTTGAAGAGCTGGAGAGCTCTATTTTTGCCTTTTCGGCTGCTTCCTTCAGGCGCTGTAATGCCATCGGGTCTTTCCTGAGGTCGATATTCTCATCTTTCAGGAATTCTTCTGCCAACCAATTGATAATGGTTTCATCAAAGTCATCACCACCCAGGTGCGTGTCGCCGTTGGTTGATTTCACTTCGAAAACGCCACCGCCCAACTCAAGGATAGAGATATCAAAAGTACCGCCACCGAGGTCATACACCGCAATGCGCTGATCTTTTTCTTTTTTATCGAGGCCGTAGGCTAAAGCGGCTGCCGTAGGCTCATTGATGATGCGCTTAACGTTGAGTCCCGCAATTTCTCCGGCCTCTTTGGTGGCCTGACGCTGCGAGTCACTAAAGTAAGCAGGCACGGTAACTACCGCATCCGTCACCTCTTGCCCCAGGTGATCTTCTGCTGTCTTCTTCATTTTTTGGAGAATCATAGCAGAGATTTCCTGTGGGGTATACATCCTGTCGTCTATCTTTACTCTTGGGGTATTGTTGTCGCCTTTAACAATTTTGTACGACACACGGTTAACTTCTTTCTCTACCTTGTCCCAGGCCTCACCCATAAAACGCTTGATAGAGAATATCGTGCGCTCTGAATTGGTGATAGCCTGACGTTTGGCAGGGTCGCCCACTTTACGTTCGTTATTGTCAGTAAACGCTACTACAGAAGGTGTTGTCCTTCTTCCTTCGCTGTTTTCTATAACTATTGGTTCTTTACCTTCTATTACGGAAACACAAGAGTTTGTGGTTCCAAGGTCTATACCTATTGTTTTTCCCATCTCTAAAATTTTTTATTGTTTACTAATTTTTTGTTTCGCATTGTACTTTTCAATCATTGTGCCAAAAAGAATAACGCGGTGATTTGTGAAATAATGACATAGATAAGATAGGATCATCATGGAAGAACAGGTTATGATGACAAAAAGGCAGCACGGAACGAAGGGGCTGGCGTGGGCTTACTCGGTATTGGGGTCGACGAACTTCGCATCTAAAAGAGCCATATTAACGCGCGTGGCTTTCTGAAGATAAAATGTGCGCGTTTTCTGATAGCGGCTCGAAAAAAGACCTGTGCCGTTGTTTATATTTGTAAAATCAGGAGTGTATTCGATAAGGCTGTTAGAAGGTTTGTTCACTTCCATGTAAGTATCAAAGACGTCAGAGGCTACAGTGATTTCAAAATCCAGCGCACCGGAGTATCTTTCTGTAATTTCGTTTTCCAGGGCGGGGTCTTCATAAGGAACATTTTCTTCTACCCAGCTATAAAACTCGTCATTTTTAAATGCCTTTCGCATGGTTTCCCCGCCATCGCTGTCAATTGATCTGCTGTCAGGAAAGTTCTCCCAATGGATGGTGCGGTGTGTGGAGTCGCCTTGCCGGTCGACTTCGGTAAAGCTAAAGTGGATAACCAACTGATAGAGCTTGCCATTTTCCGCGGAAGTCCACTCCACCTCTTTGTTGTTGTCGTTGACCGGAAAGTGCAGGGTAGGGTGGAACTGGCTGTTAAGCAATGGCTTGTTGATGCTGAACTCCTTAACAAGATAGGTTGTTGCACTGATTACCTTACCTGTTTCAGGATTCGTAATCTCAATCCTGTATTCATAGTCATCGTTCAGGAAAACCTTATTGTCCTCCCCTGTGGTGTAGATAACCTGCTCGGGATGATAGAAGACCCCTTCTTCTTTATTGGTAATGGTGGTAGTATCCAACGGAATGGTCCTGACCACATTGCTGTTATCGAGTTCCTTCAGGGTTACTTCCAGCTCGGTTTGGTAGGTGCTGGAGTCTTGTATGCTGGCATATTCCATTAAATTACCTTCACCCAGGAAAGCTTTATTGATTTTTACATGATGGACACTATCATTTTGGTTGAGCAGACCGTATACTACTGTTATATCTTCCCATTCGGCGGTGACATCAAAATCTGTTTCACAGGAGGATAAAAATAAGGTGACAGCGGCTAATATGAGTGTGATATTCTTCATCGGACAATTTTTTTCAAAAGTAATGATTTCCTGATTATATCGTTTACGGTATTTATGGTAATTTTTCGAAAGGGAGGATAATTTCCATCCGATGTCAATTATTGTTAAATATCTGGCATAACGGCTGAATTTTTTGGGAGATATGGACGGGCGCTACTTTGTCATAAGGCGGTGGCAGGGTGCCGGGGCTTCTTAAAGATTACTTTCCGTAAAATGATATGAATGTGACGCGGGCCGGGATACGTTTTCTTTTTTGTGCCGGGGGGTACTTTTCTGTATCGAAAGTCCGTTGAATATGTTTTTAAATCACCGTCAGGAACCGGGAAATCCTTTACATTTGTTATTTCATATGTTTAACATTAATGGCAATGCTGAGATTGAGGTCACATTTTTTGATTTATGCTTTCCCGGTTTTATCGGGATATTTGATAATCAGCTCATTCATTGTCTGTTTCGTTTAATTTAAAAATACAGGTTATGTCATCAGCAAAAATGTTTCCTGCACCCAAGATTACAACTCATGTATTGCAGGAGATGAAGCTAAAGCAGGAGAAAATAGCAATGTTAACGGCGTATGATTACTCGATGGCCCGCATTCTGGATGATGCTGGTATCGACGTGATCCTGGTGGGCGACTCAGCCTCTAATGTGATGGCCGGAAACACCACCACGCTACCTATAACACTCGATCAGATGATCTATCACGCCACTTCGGTTAAGAGGGCTGTAGACCGTGCCCTGGTGGTTGTGGACCTCCCTTTTGGCACCTATCAGGGCAACTCTAAGGAGGCGCTGCAGTCGGCCATACGTATTATGAAGGAGAGCGGCGCCAATGCTATTAAAATGGAAGGGGGCGAAGAGATTATCGAATCGGTCAACCGTATCCTTTCGGCAGGAATACCTGTTATGGGACACCTGGGGCTCACACCGCAATCTATCCATAAGTTCGGCACCTACGTAGTGCGTGCCACCAAAGATGACGAAGCCAGCAAACTGGTTTCTAATGCTCATTTGCTCGAAGAGTCAGGGTGTTTTGCCATCGTCCTGGAGAAGATCCCCGCCAGGCTGGCTTCTGAGGTAGCTAAAGATATCTCCGTGCCCATAATTGGTATCGGCGCAGGCGGCGGAGTGGATGGCCAGGTGCTGGTGTTGCACGATATGCTGGGGATTACACAGGACTTCTCCCCGCGCTTTCTCAGGCGCTACCACAATCTGAAGGAGGAGATGACCGGGTCGGTGCAGACATATATCGATGATGTGAAGTCCAAAGATTTTCCAAACGAGAGGGAGCAATACTAACACATGGAACCATCTGCATTGATGATGCTGGAGCAGCGTATCCTCTTTGAGGATAATCACCTGCTAGTGGTTAACAAGGCTGCCTCAGAGATTGTACAGGGCGATAAAACGGGCGATATGCCGCTTAATGAGAAGTATAAGCTGGTGCTTAAAGAAAAGTACCAGAAGCCCGGCAAGGTCTTCCTGGGGGTTATCCACCGGCTCGACCGGCCCACCAGTGGGGTGATTATTTTTGCCAAAACCAGCAAAGCGCTCGAACGTCTTAACGAGATGATAAGGGAGCGCCGCATCAGGAAAATATACTGGGCAGTAACGGCCGATGCGCTCAATTATTCCGAAGGAGAACTGAAGCATTACATGGTGAAAAATGAACAGAAGAATAAGTCTTTTGCATATCCGTACCCCCGCCCCGGAACCAAAGAGGCTATCCTCCGCTACCGACTGAAAGGTGAGAGCGATCGCTACTTTTTGTACGAGATAGAGCTGGTAACAGGACGCCACCATCAGATCCGGGCACAGTTTGCCGCTATGGGGTGTCCCCTGAAAGGGGATATGAAGTATGGCTTCCATACATCCAATAATGACGCTTCTATTCACCTGCATGCGCGCCAAATTCTGTTTGAGCATCCTGTGCGGAAAGAAAATATTTCATTATTTGCCCCTGTTCCCGACGATAACCTGTGGCGATATTTTGAGGAAAGTTTCTCCTGAACAAAAGCATTTCAAATGCTGTCTTTAAAGCAAAGCGTATCATCATGAAGATAAGGTTATTTGTGCTCCTTTTTTTTATTGCAGGCTGCGGAACCCTGGCACGGGGGCAGTTTTTTTATTACGGACAGGAACCCGCCTCACTCCAGTGGAAGACGTTCGACACTCCACATTTCAGGCTGCTGTATACTAATGACGGGTCATTGCAGGCATACTATTTTGCCCGGCTTCTGGAGAAAAACTACCGGTATTTTTCAATGAAAGAAGGCATCTATCCGCAAAAAACCTCTGTTTTGTTGCATAACCGCGATATCATTCCCAATGGCTTTTCGGTACCTGCTCCTTTGCGGATGGAAATCAGTGCAGTGCCTTCGCAGTCATCGACCGCACAAAACTGGATGCAGCTGCTGGCCATCCATGAATTCAGGCATTCACTGCAAATACGTGCTTTTGAGAAGGGCTTTGCGCGCCACCTGTCGTGGCTTTTGGGCGATGTGGCAGTGGCAGGGGCGATGTCGCGCCTGCCGTTCTGGTTTATTGAAGGGGAGGCGGTATATACGGAAACGGCTTATACTCACGGGGGCAGGGGGCGTGATGCAAACTTTGTGATGCAGTGGAAAGCCCTTGAAGGAAGCCAAGAGCGGTTGACCTATGATAAAGCGGTTAACGGTTCTTACAAAGATTATGTCCCTGACCATTACAAGCTCGGATACCACCTTTATGCCCATGGGCAGGCCTGTTATCCTGATTCATTATGGTCTTATGTGCTGAAGAGCACCGCAAAATATCCTTATGGGTTCCGGCCCTTTTCTGCAGCCCTGAAGCGCGTTACCGGAAAAAGTGTGGACGCTTTCTATCACGAAACAATGGACTCCTTGAAGAACCGGACAGCGCAAAACACCTCTTCAGGTATCCCCAAACAACAGGTGGCAACCGGAAAAGACACAGACTATGCTTCCTATACCCACGTAAACAGAGGAAACGATGGCGCTATCTATGCACTCAGGAAAACTTTTGACGACATCCCGGCATTTGTTCGGATAGCGGACGGAAAGGAAGAAGTGTTGCATTACCCCGGAAGTCTTTTCAGCGAGCAGGTCTCATTTACAGGGAACAGAATACTGTGGGCGGAATATTATACCGATCCGCGCTGGACGCGAAGAAACTACAGCGTGGTGAAGTCTTATGATATCCTCACAGGAGAAGAAAAGCGGTTGACTTCTAAAAAAGAGCGCCACTTCTCGCCGGATGCCGACAGTAAAAACCGCCTGATAACGGTGCGCTACAGCGCTGACGGCACCCCTGCGCTGGTTGTCACCGATATGACGAGTGGCGAGCAGCTGGCAGCGCGTAAGTTTTCTCTCGATAAGCACCTGATCACTCCGCGGTGGGCTGCCGGTGAAGAGAGTGTGGTTTATATTGAAGTGACTGAAACAGGCAAAGCGGTGATGGAATATGATCCCGAAAGCGGGAAAGTAACAGAAGTTTTTGAGTCTACCGTACTCGATATCAGTCATCCGCTGTTGACCCCCGATTACCTTTTCCTGGTGGCGCCGTTGCGTGGGAAAGATGAACTGTATGCCTTTAAGCGAAAGTCGCGGCAGCTTTTCAGGATAGCCGGTGCTACTTATGGGTTGGCATATCCCTCTATGGGTCAGGGACAATGGATTGCTTTTTCGCGCTATCAGGCTGATGGTTATAAACCTTATGCTGCCAAAGTGAAGGAGATGGACTGGACACCGGTATCTTTTCCGGCCTCGGATCCTTTCAGCATGGCAGCAAAAACGCGGCAAGAGGAAATAGATTTCAGGACGCTTCCTGAAATGTCGCGCAAGGAGCAGAAGGTGAAAATGGGAGCTCAGCTGCTTAATTTTCATAGCGTTACTCCTTTCGGATACAGTAAAGAGGAGCTATTCAAAGGACCCGGCGTGTCGGTGCATTCACAGGATCTCTTTAGCACGTTGTTTACTTCGGCAGGGTATTATTACGATTATGATGAGGACGGGGGCATCTACTTTGCCGATATTGAATATCGCGGATGGTATCCGGTGCTGAAGCTGAATGCCTCATACGGGCAGCGCCAGAGAAATGCCACCGTGGAGGAGCAGCCGGTCTTCCTGGAGTGGGATCGCTATAAATTTACCGGAGGGGTTGAAGTGCCCTACCGCTTTAATGCAGGCAAAAACAGACGTTTTTTAAGTGCCTCGTTTATGGCCTCTCATCGTATTAATGATATCTACAGCCCCGACACCCTGACCTTTACGTATGATAAAGTGCAAACGCTGGAGTATAACCTTTATTTTCATAACCTGCGCAAAACCAGCCATCGGGATCTCTATCCGCGCACCGGGCAGTGGGTGGATCTGAATTTTATGCACACCCCTTTCAATTTTTCTGAGGCCGGATATGTGGCTGCGGCAGAGGCAGCAATATACTTTCCGGGATTATTCAGGAACCACCACCTGTGGTTTTATGGCGGCTACCAGCACCAGAGCAGGCTGAACCAGCCGCTCACCGGATTTGTCTCCTATCCGAGGGGAACCACCGCCTTTCATCATAATGATATGTACTCTGCTAAAATGACCTATGCTTTGCCGTTAGCGTATCCCGAATGGAATGCCGGCCCGCTGGCATATTTCAAACGGCTGCAGGGGGCTGCTTTTCTGGATTTTGCCCAAATACGCGCCGGGCAGTTCAGCGATGCGGTAGTTACTATGGGTGCGGAGGTTTCTGCGGATACTCACCTGCTGCGCCTGGTAGCGCCTACTAACATCGGATTAAGGAGTATCTATGATATTTCGGCAGAAGCAACTATATTTGAAGTGCTGTTTAGGATGAACTTTAATATTTATTGATATGCTTTTACGACTGATAATTAACACCTTTGCTATCATTATTACTGCTTTCCTGTTGCCGGGAGTGCATCTTAATGATTTCTTTTCTGCCATACTCGTGGCTGTTGTTCTGGGGTTTCTTAATATTTTTCTTAAACCACTGCTGGTGATACTTACCATACCGGTGACCGTACTTACCTTCGGTCTTTTCCTGCTGGTGATTAATGCGGCCATCATCCTCCTGGCAGGAAACCTGGTGCCGGGATTTATGGTGGATGGGTTTTGGTGGGCCTTAGGCTTTAGCATCGTGCTTACGATTGTTAATGCCATTTTTGGCGGTGATGAGGTAAGATAGTTTTTTCCTTAGCTTTGCGCGTGAATATTAAAAAGATGTAAAAATGCGTGTAAAGATCCTTCAACACCGTGAACAAAAGGAAGAGATTATCAGACGATGTCAGGTGTGTAATGTGGCGATGGTGGATGCAGATAATCATCCTTATGTGTTGCCTTTTAACTTTGCCTATGAAGACGGCGTGCTCTACCTGCACTCAGCGCCGGAAGGTAGGAAGATAGACATCCTGCAAAAGCACCCTTCCGTATGCGTCTCTTTCAGTACCGATTATGAGATGTACCACCAGAACGAAAACGTGGCCTGCAGCTACAGCATGCGCTATAAAAGTGTTCTGTTATACGGAAAAGTTTCCTTTATAGATGACCTGGAGGAGAAGAAGGCTGTCCTGAACCGTATAATGGGACATTACACACAGAAGGATGAGTTTACCTATTCCCTGCCGGCCCTGAAAAATGTAAAAATCTTCAAAGTAATCATTAGCCAGATGGACGGCCGTACTTTTGGGTACTAAAAAAAAACCACGCTAAAAGGAAATTTAGCGTGGCCCCGTCATTAACTAAAATTATTAAGAAGAAGATAATTGTATTAGGCTTTGTAAAAGTATAATAAAAATTGAGACTACGCAATAAAACTCACAAAAAAAATACGTAAAATCCCTGACCAAATATCAAAAATATTATCAGTCAATACTTTATAAAGAAACTTTTTTTGTTAAAATTTAGCTTCCCAGATTATCTTTAGCAGGTTTTGCAAATTATACCACTTGTATTTCAAAGTGAGCTTCAGCGAAACAATGAAATTACAATTGGTATCACTTCCGGAAATTATGATACAACATAAATGCAGCATCTTTCCTCGATACCCATCACCAGTCAGCTCACTCCTCCGGAAAAGCAGGCGCGCCACTTCCATAATCTCTGAGACTCAAGAAACACAAAACGGGATAATACGTATTTATAAATAATTTATTAACAGCACTTTATACTTTGGGTTATTAGGGGCAAAGCTTTAGCTACAATCTTTTTTCAGAAAAATTTACGGTTCACCTGGCGGGTTATGAAAAATATGGTTATTCCTAAGAGGGAGCCAAAAACAGCACCTCCCAGGATGTCGCCGGGATAGTGCACACCCAGATAGACCCTGCTGTATGAAACTACTGCGGCCCATACAAATATCATTGGGGTAAAATAGCGGTAATATTTTCCTAACACCTTCCAAAGAAATACGGCTGCGGCAAAAGCGTTGGTGGCATGCGATGAGATAAACCCGTATTTTCCTCCGCAGTGCCCTTTTACGATGTGTACCATTTCGTGGATGGGCGAGTCAGGACGGCATGGCCTGAAACGTTCAAATACTTCCTTAAAGAGGTGCACACTTAACTGATCTGCCAAAGTAATCAACACGCCAATCCCGATAAGGAGCGGGATAGCTTTTTTCTTCTCTTTATAGATGATAAGGCCAATGAGCAAGGCATAAAACGGAAACCAGAAATACTTATCACTGATCCAGTACATCACCTCATCCCAAAACGGGGAATGTATCCCGTTAAGAAACAGAAACAACTCCTGGTCCAATTGTCTTAGTGTTTCAATCATTGTTGCAGTTTTTGCCAGATGGTGTCTTTAAGTGGCGTTAATCCGGTGTTGGCTATGGCCGAAATAAACAGGGTGGTGACAGTTTCCGGCAAGGTGGCTTGTATCTCTTGTTTCAGCTCCTCATCCAGCAGGTCGCTTTTGGATATCACCAGGATCCGCTCCTTGTCGAGCAGTTCGGGGTTGTACTGTTGCAGTTCATTGAGCAGGATGTCATATTCCCGGCTGATTTCCCTGTCGGTGTCGGCGGGCACCATAAAGAGCAGGAGAGCATTTCTTTCGATATGTCGCAGGAAGCGCGTTCCCAGTCCTTTACCTTCATGAGCGTCTTCGATAATTCCGGGGATGTCGGCCATAACAAACGACTGGTCATCGCGGTAGGCTATCATGCCCAGGTTGGGAGTGAGCGTAGTAAAAGGGTAGTCGGCAATTTTGGGTTTGGCAGCCGAGAGTACCGACAGCAGCGTTGATTTTCCGGCATTGGGAAACCCTACCAGTCCCACGTCGGCCAGCACTTTCAGCTCGATGATGATGGCTTTTTCAATGCCTTCTTCTCCGGGCTGTGCATAACGGGGTGTTTGGTTGGTAGACGTTTTGAAATGATCATTTCCCAGGCCTCCGCGGCCGCCACGCAGCACGATATGGGTCTCGCCCTCCCTGGTCACCTCACAGATGACCACTCCTGTGTCTGCATCTTTCATCACCGCCCCTAAGGGCACCTCCAGGATGCGGTCTTTACCCATGGCGCCGCTGGAGCGTTGCGGTCCTCCTTCGCCCCCTTTTCCGGCTTTAACATGCTTGGTATATTTCAGGTGCAGCAGGGTCCATTTGTTGCGCGAGCCTTTAACGATAATATGCCCTCCGCGTCCGCCGTCACCACCGTCGGGACCTCCTTTCGGGATAAATTTTTCCCGCCGCAGATGAGCCGACCCGGCGCCACCATGGCCCGACTTGCAGTACATCTTCACATAATCGATGAAATTGGGATTGCTCATGTTACCGGATATGTTTAAAAGCTTTATCAGCAGATTCAGAGAGTCGATGAAAGACATCGTCGCGCGGACCGTTGGCGTCGATAGTCATGGTTTTGTCTATCTTGCGGTAGTACTCTATGACCGGGACGGTGCTTTTCTCAAACTCTTCCAGCCGACGCACGATGAGGTCGGTGTTTTTGTCGTAGCTCCTGCCTTTTTCTGTTTTGCCACGGGCAGAGAGGCGCTTGATGGATTCCAGCGTAGGAATTTTAAGGTCCATACATACCGACACGGAGCTGTTGAGTTTACGTAGCAGCCCGTCTAAAATATATACCTGAATAATGGTACGCGGAAAGCCTTTAAATACAAAACCGTTGACGTTGGGGTGCTTCTTAATCTCGCGTTCTATCAGCTGGATTACAATTTCGTCGGGGACGAGTTCGCCCTTTTCAAGGAAGGGCTTAACTTTTTTCCCGATATCCGTGCTACTCTTCACCTCTGCGCGCAGCTTAGAGCCTGTGGAGATGTAGAAGAGGTTATACTTTTTTGCCAGCAGCCTGCCTTGTGTGCCCTTGCCGGCGCCGGGAGCTCCGGCGATAACGATATTCATCCACTCACGCTTCAGGGTGGCACTGATGGCTCTGGTAACACGCTTATGGATATCCTGTATAGTTCCCGTGCCGTTGACCTTATGCAGGATGTTACGCTCTTCGTAATAAGCAGCCACAGGGGCTGTTTTTGTTTTGTATTCGTTGAGGCGGTTTTTGATCACTTCCAGGTTATCATCGGCACGACCCGATGATTTGCCGCGCTCCAGAAGGCGCTCTATCAGCTGTTCATCGGGCACTTCCAGACTGATCATACACGAGAGGAACGTATTCATTTTCAGCAGTAGACCTTCCAGGATGTATGCCTGCACCAGCGTGCGGGGAAAGCCGTCGAAAAGGATGCCTTTGGTATCGGAGTCCATCTTGATCCTTTTCTCAATAATCTGCACAATAATTTCGTCGGAGACCAGGTTCCCCTTAGCAATAATATCTTTGGCCTGCTTTCCCAGCTCACTGCCTTCGGCAATCTCTTGCCTCAGGATATCGCCGGTGGAGATGTAGGTGAGGTTATATTTTTCTATCAGCAGTTTGGATTGTGTTCCTTTTCCGGCACCCGGCGGGCCAAACAGTGCAATGTTTAACATGGCTATTTTGTTTGCGTTATATTATTCTACTATTTTGTAAATATCGGGCAGGTTTCTGCCTTTGCCGTCATAATCAAGGCCATAACCTACAATAAAATCATTAGGGATTTCTATTCCTATGTAATCCACAGGGAAATTTTTTTCTATGGCATCGGGCTTGAAAAGCATCGTGGCTGTTTTAACATCATTTGCCTCCATTTGTTTCATCTGCTGTATGATGTGGTCCATCGTGATACCCGTGTCAATAATATCTTCTATCAATACCACTGTGCGGTCTTTTACGTTGGTGTCCAGCCCGATAACCTCTCTGACGGTATGGGAGGTTTTTGTGCCTACATACGAGGAGAGCTTGATAAAGGAGATGTCACAGTCGTACTTAAAAGTGCGCAGGATATCAGCAGCAAACACAAAAGCACCATTTAATACTACCAGAAAGAGCGGGTTCTTATTGCCCAAATCGCGGTTCAGTTGCACGCCAACCGCCCGTATCGCTTCATCTAATTCTTCACGGTCAATAAATTTTTCAAATACTTTGTCGTGCAATTGTACGCTGTCTGCCATAGTAGTTATCTTATTTGCTGAGACTAAGAAAAAAGCAAAGATAAGAATCTGCTACTTCCTGATTATAAAAATGTATATTTTTTTATGCCTGATTGAAAAGCAGGAGGTTGCTTCACCGGATATAGTTAGCCCGGGTGGCTGCCAGGTGCTTTTGTTTTGGTTGCCGGAAAGTGCTCCTGTTATGGCTGCCGTGTGGCCATTCTTTTACTGCTCCCGTCCATCACTGCCGGCTGTTAAGACACCCCCGGGTATAATGGCTCTGCCTTTAGTGCCCGGTGTGAGCAGGAAGAGTAATACATTGTCAGGAGGTCTTTCTTGTTGCTAACTTCTTTTCATCCTGGCACGATGTCCTTCGCGGCGACATACCGGGCAGGTGCCTCTATGGTCGCTAACATAGCCACAGCGCTGGCATTTGTAGTATTTGTGGTAATCTCTCTTTTTACGAAAACGGATAGATGACATGGCTAATTTCATTTCTTTTAGCAGTGTTTTTGATTATTACCCAAATTGAGCGATTCTCGCTCACGATAAAGAAATTGTAAGCATTTCACCTTCCCGCAATTCTGCGGGACAGGCTACCCATTCGGTGAAATACAACAATTTCTAAATCGGGGTTAAACCTAAGTTGAGCGGTTTGAACAGCCTGTCCCGACTTATTTTCCGGGAAAGTGAAAAACCGCTCAACTTAGGTATTATATGCTACAAAAATCTGTAATATCTGCTAACCATGTGGACTTTTTTTCCATTCGTCAGGAACTTTTGTATATCCGTAAGGATTTTCAGGATATTCGTAAAAGAGCACCCCAAATTTTAGCCTTGATTACCCCCGGCATAGAAAATGTAAGGCTTTCATTTTTCCTGAAAGCCTTACATTTAATCAGTCGTAAAAATAATTCATTCTTTTGAGGTCATTAGATAACTGCATATTCAATGAGCTTGAATGATTTCCGGAAATTAGATGCTTCCCTTCGATGCTCCGTTTCACTTTGCATCTCCGGTCAGCATGGCGTTGTTTTTGGGGTGTACAAAGAAAAAGGGCGCGCCGACTCATATGAAATATAACAAGGTGTCGGCGCGCCCTTTTTCTCTCATAACGCATTGACAAACAGTCATTCCGATGACCGAAATTGCGCAAGTAGACGGTAAGAATTCTTACACGAATTTTTAGCGCAATTGAGGGAGGAGGAATCTAATGGCTTCAATCCCACAATGTCTAAACGAAATCTCGTACTAAAACACAGAGCTGACAAATGAGCACTTTGGCGTTGAATAATTACAGATATCCCGTGATTTTAATGAATACTACCATATGTAGTTAACTGCTGACCTCTATCACTCTTTTTATGAATTATCCGGATTAGTTGCCCTTAATAAACTTTTTGACCGTTTCATATTCGTTATTACGCATGATAATAAAGTAGACACCTTCCCGCCAGGGGGCCACGTTAACGGTATATTTGGTTCTTTGATGGCCAGAGGCGGTATTGCTTTTATACACCTCTTTTCCGTTTACATCGGTAATGCTGATGTGTACATTCCCGGAACTATTCAGTTCAATATACAGCTCCTCTTTTACAGGATTGGGATAGATGCGGCTTTGCGAAAGCGGGTTATCTGCTATGCCGGCACATGTTTCCATGGTTACCTTCAACGTATCTGTAGTGCTGCATCCGTTATCGCCTTCCACAGTTGCAATAATAAAGTTTTCGCCCAAAGCGGCACTGGTGCTGTCTACCATAAACGTATTGGAAGTGCTGCCATCCTGCCATTCATAAGAGGCAAAGCCTTCAGGAATACCCAGTTCCAATTCATGATTGATGCACAGCGTGGTGTCTGCTCCCAGCGTAAACTCCGGGGAAGGCTCCGGGTTAAGGGTAACGGAATCGGTTGCTGAGGATACGGCATCCTCAACGTAAACATAATAACTTGTTTCCTCAGCGGTAACAACAGTTAAAGTGGATTCTTCCCCCACAGGATCGCCATCGGCATTATACCACATGTAACTGAAATTGCCGGCACCTCCTGCAACTTCTGCCGTAAGAAAAACCGGATTGTTCCGGCACACCTGGGCCGGCAGGCCTGCGATGTTGAGTTCCATTTCGTCATACGGCAGCACGGTAAATTCTACCGGGATTACTTTTTCAGGATGTTCCGGATCGTTGGAGTGAATAGTAACAAAAGCAGAATGCATGCCCGGGTTTAATGTGGCGGCATCATAGGTTAGCGTGAGTCCAAAATTATCACCGGAGGCTATGGTGTCGGATAAAGTATGATAGCTGAGCCAGTTTACTTCGTCAACGCCATCGTCTACCAAATAAATAGTGTTCGCTGTTTCTGCGTAAAGCAGGTGCTCCCCGCTATGCGACAGGGCAAAGGAGATGGTGGCAGGAGCTTCAAACTGCTGCAGCACATGGTAGGTTTCTGTTTCTTCATCAAGTACCAGCTGGGCAATCACCCCGTCATTGTTTGTTATCCATAGCTTACCCTCCTGGTGTTGCTGCACCCATGTACTTTGCCAGATATCCATGTCGATATCAGTTAGGAGCACTCCTTCCTGTTCTCCTGTTTCAGGATTAAGCTTGAAAATAACCGGATCGTCTTCGTTTACGGGATTCAGTAAAAGGTGCGTTCCGTTAAAAGCCAGCGCATGATAGCTTTGCATGGGAAACGTCAGGCTGTCGCCGGTAGGGTTGCCTTCGAAATCATAGGCTTTGATTAGCCCGTTGATGCTGCCTATCCATAATTTTTCGCCGTCGGAGGTGATGCCGAAAGGCTTTTTATGAATCTGGACAGTATCTACCAGGGCATGTGCTGTGGTGTCATAAATCATTAAAGAGCGGATACCTGAATTTACCAGATAGATTTTCTCGTCAGCAAAATGCATTCCCAGCAGTCCTGTACCTGCCTCAGGAAAAGTAGTGATGATATCTCCCGGCGTGTTTGCAACGGTGTCGCCCTTGGTCAGAGAAAAGCGGATATCGCTGTCACCCGTATTGCTGAGCTCGATTTCATCGGCAACAGCATATCCCTGGTAAGCCTCAGGCTGCCTGGCGGCCTGGTCAACTTCAAGGTGGGGCAGTCCGGGAGTAGTGGCTTGCGCTATGTTAGAGAGATCTGAGAAATTGTACTGTCGGTCGGCCACCTTCAAAGCAAAATAGTAGTTTTCGTTAAAATCTAAATCGCTGATATAAAAACTCTCCGGTGTTCCTGCCGCCGAAGGGTCGGGCGTGTCTGTGGCCTGGGTTGCCTCCTCAAAATTATCTTCGGTAATAGGTTCCGCGCTGTAGCGGATGTCATACAGGTAGGGTGTTCCCAGGTTATCGGGTGTGGAAGTCCAGTGCAACCAAACGCCATTGGTGGTGGGTACTTCGGCGCTCAGGTCGGCAACCGCTTCCGGGGCTATAAAATCCTCTTCAAGCTGGAATGAGGCGATGCGTGTTTGCCAGTTGGCGGATCCGGTTTGCTCAACATATTCTGTGGTGAACCAGAAGGTTTCATTATCAACGGGATCTATCGACATTTTGGAATAGTCGCCCCAGCGGCTGGCTTCTCCTGTTTGCACTCCGGAGCCGTCGATAATGGTTTCTTCAGTAAATACCATCTCCCCTAATGGGGCGTTGGGGCCACGGCCCGTATACCGTATGGAAGGATAGGTGTTGTTGCTGGATACACTGTATCCCAGAGCTATATATCCTTCGGCATTCATGGCTACGGATCCCATCCACCGATGGTGGCTGTCAGGGGCATAGGTGCCTTGCTGGTAGAGCTGCCACCCTTCGCCGTCGTTATAATCCCTGAACTCATACCAACGGATACCGGCCAGTCCGGCGCCATCCACATCAACAGTATGGTTGGTAACCATCGTTTCATACAGTCCGAAGTTGCGGTACTGCAGCCTGAACATGAGGCGGTCGGCCAACGCTTCGAGCTTTGGAGTGTCCAGGGGCTGATGGATACACCTCCCCCGGTAGGCGGGGCATATCTCGGAGTCGAAGGAGGCCACATCTATCGTGTAGGCTTCCTCAAAGGTAGAGTTGCTGAGATCTTCCCAGTCTACTTCAAATTCCCATATCTTAATTTGATCGCTGCCTGAAAACAGATCGTCCTGGACGAAGGCGAAATAGTTTGGTGTGCCTTCAGGGGGAGGTGTCCCGTCGAAGTCGGAAGGGAGCATGCTCCACGGTTCGGAGCCTTCCTCCAGGTCAAACAATACCATACGGGCTTCAGGATCGCCCTCCAGGATAGCGTCACGCTCAAAGGCTGCGGCAGCTACGCGGTTATAGCTGCCAAACATATTAAAGGAGGCATAATAGGCGTCATTCCATACCCCTAACTTGGGGTAGTCATTGAAGGCAGGAAATTCAAAAGCATAACGGTAATATTCTCCCAAAGGATCGCCGGTAGCGGAAACGGCAATCAGTTCCCAGTATGACCCGTCATTGGTATTGATGGCAAACTGGCTCACCAGCCACCGGTCGGCCTCAGCATCATAGAGCGTGATTGGGTCGCCGTCGTTGGTGCCTGTCCAGGGCCCTATGAAGCCATCCCAAATCGTGCTGTTATCGGCAGGGCCATACAGCGAATTGCCTTCCTTGTCAAAAATCTGGAAAGAGAGGTTAATCATCTGGTAATAATGGTCAGGGCCTACGTCGCCATCGGTATCCGGTGGATAAACGCCGTTGACGTTGGGGGTGCCCTCAAAATTTTGTATCGGCTGGTTGGCACGCATTTGTCCCATACTTTTCTGCCATGACGGATCAGGGCCCACAGGCAGCGTTTCTTTACTGCGATCGATATGTTCCCGTCGGGGATCCACTTCGTTGCGGATCACATCATCTTTCCATGAACGATCCCTGACACCAGGGACAACCTTTTCCATATCTATGAGGGCAGGTGTTTTGTCGTAAAAGGCTGCCTTTTTAACAGTCATGGTCTGAGAAATGGCCAGCAGGCCGCTGAATAATAAGGTGAGTGTTAGCAGAAAGTTTTTCATAATCAGTTAGTTTTACTTTTCAACAAACGTAGTAACCGGAAGATTGTTTTTAAGGAATAATAATTATCTTTTTGACGTTAGCATAAGAACCGCTTTCCAGGCGAATATAATACAGTCCCGGCCGGAATTGACTGACGTTGATCGTTAGTGGCGTGCGTTCTTGAAAAGGATAATGTATTTTCTTTATGATTTTTCCTGTAGCATTTAATAAAAGAACCCTCGCCGGACGATGGTATTGAATGCTGACATTTTCTTTGGCAGGATTGGGAGAAATGGTGAACGATACGTCTTCCGGTGCCGTATTATGCGTGCAAACGGCAAAGAAAAGCGATATGCTGTCTGTGGCACTGCATCCAAATATATCTGTAACCGTGGCATACATGGTTTTATGACCATCGTTATGCCCCGAAGAATCCACATCTGTTACGGGCGTGGCGGGGTGGTCTCCGGGCCACCAGTGATAACTTTCTCCTTCATCAGTGGTGGCATCCAGTAAAATAGTCTCTTCCTGACACACTTCCGTGGACGGGGATGCCAGAATATCTACCTCCGGATTTTCTTTTACGCTTCCGCTGAAATATTCAGAATAATCGCTTGTGCCACAACTATTCATTGCTTTTACTCTTACTTTGTAATTGCCATGGAATTCATCATCAAGTATCAATACATTCATAGGCTCGATTGTAACGCTTTCTTCAAAATCACCTGCATTGGTGGTAAGCAGCAGCCAGATATAAGCATCGGCATTTTCAACCGGGTTGGTTTGCAGCACCACTTCCGGTTCTCCCACACAAACCAGTTCATCACCATAAGGAGCATCGGGAGTGTTCGGAGCGGTTTGAATGTCCACTATCACATCATCGGTGAAGGTATCGTTGCAGGGATCGGGCGAGGAAGCCTGCAGCGTGAGGAGCACTACTCCGTTTTCCACATCCTGATCTCCCGGAGAGTAATAGGTGTTCAGCATGTTATCGTTTTGAAAAGAGCCGTCGCCAGATGTAGTCCAAAGAATGCTTCCTGAATTATATCCGGATGCTTCTCCGGTAAGGTAAATCTGGTCATCACCGCAAGAAGAAATATTTTCTCCGGCATTCACTACCGGCTCAGCGATGACGGGAATTACGGCGGAAGCGGTATCCGGAAAAGAGCTGCAAGCTGCTGTCCCCGCTGCTATGGCCATAATGGGGGCCGCTCCTGCTTCCAAATCTCCTTCCGAAGGCTCATAAATAGCCGTAATGCCGGTGCTGTCGGGAAAAAATCCGCTCCCGGCACTGCTCCAGGCAATAGAAGAAAAATGTTGCGCTTCCGCGGATAATGCTACTGCAGCACCATAGCATGAGTTGCTGCCGCTGTTGATGGAGGCGGCCGGAGCGGGCGCGAAAGTAATATTCTGATGATCTCCGGCGGTTGTTTCACAGATCCCTTCCGACGTTGCGGAGAGGGTAAGTGTTATCGTCTCCTCTTCATAATCCTGCTCTGATGGAACGTAGGTGGTGTGGAGACTGTGGCTGTCAGAAAAAATGCCGGAACCTGATGATGTCCAGGTAAGATCGTCATAGCCGGAAGCGGAGGCGCTTGTGAGCACCACCTCCTGCCCGGCACATACGGTGGTATCATTACCGGCAGCCACCTGAGGCGGGACCGCCAGCTGCAGCGTGGTGGTGTCGGAAGCTGTTTGGTTGCAGCCCTCCGCTGGTTGTGCTTCTATTCATAAAACCACCTCTCCTGTGTTTGCATCATTAATGCCGGGCAGGTAACCTGTAGTAAGGGCGCCAGGATCCGTAAAAGTTCCGTCGCCCTGACTGTGCCACGCCACTGAAGAAAAGTAGTCGCCCGATGCGGTGAGCATTACGGTATCGTCATCACATCCTGAAGTAACACCGGGGACGGCGATTGCAGGAGGTTGGCTTATGGTGACCAGCAGGTTATCATCAATAATCCCTGACGTTTGCGACGACAGTGTCAGCGTCACCGCACCTTCTGCCACATCCTGCACTCCTGAATAATACGTGGTGACCAGAGAGGTGGCGTCGTCAAAAGTTCCGTCGCCGTCTGTAGTCCATATCACACCTTCGTCTCCATCATAGGAGCCTTCCAGCGAAACAAAAGAGGCTGTACTGCATGTGAAAATATCATCGCCGGCAAAAATAGCGGATGGAGCAAGGACGGTGATCAAAACGGTGTCGGACAGGGTCACATTACAGGCCCCGGTGCTGGTTGCAAAGGCTGCTATACTTACCGGTTGGGCTGTATCGCTTAATGCTGAGCTGTAGGTGACAGGGGTTCCCGACCAGCTTGAGAGCTCCCCGCTCCCGCTGTCGTATAAAATATTCCAATTAACGGAGGCGTTTCCCGAAGTAGTTGCTGACAAAAGGGTGCTTTCTCCTGCGGTGATGGTTTGAGGCGATGCGTTGACCTGTAGTGTAAACAAAGGTTCCACGGTGAGTGTCATAGTGTCTGTTGACTGCGGGTGGCAGGGTGGGGGACCGAATGCGTGGAGAAAAAGCATGACGGAGCCTGTGGCAACGTCGTTACTGCCGGGAGTGTATAGCGTCTCTGGATCATGAGGAGAGGCAAAAAAACCATCACCTGCAGTCTCCCACACCAGCGAGTCAGCCTGCTCTCCACTGCCTTGCAGGGCTACTTGCTGTGTATGGCAGACAGCCAGATCAGGACCCGCATCAACCGGCGGAGCTTCAGGAAAGGTAAGAAGCAACGAATCGCCGGCGGTGGCGTTACAGGCGAAATTTGAAACAGCCTCCACGTGAAGTGTTATCTGGCCGCTCTGGCGGTCTTGCCCGGAGATAAAATAGGTGGCATCAGGCAACGCAGCATCGTTGAAAAAACCTGTGCCGGTGGTGCTCCATTCCACAGCAGTGGCATTTTCAATGACCGGGGAGCAGGTATAATCAATCTGTCCGGAACATAAGGTATCATTGGTACCGGCCTCTGCCGTAAGGGCTACAGCAAAAGTGACAGTTGTGGTGTCAGCATCCATAGCTTCGCAGCCGGAGGTGCTGAAAGCCTGTAAGACGAGGTCGGTGGATTCCTCCTGCAAATCCTGTGGGCCAGTACTATACGTTGTTTGTAGTTCCCCGGGCGAAGAAAAAGAGCCATCGCCTGCCGTTACCCACTGCAGGGAGTCATAGCCTTCAGCGCTACCTGTCAGACTGACCACCTCATCGCTGCAGAGTGCCAGGTCCTGGCCGGCGCCGGCAACCGGCGGGGCAACGATACTTAGCAGCATAAAGTCATCAGAAACGGTGTTGTAACAGAGGCCGTCACCGCTAAGACGCAGCCCGGGATAAGCAGCGCCCTGAGCTTTTTCCTGCGACCCCGGATAATAGAGCGGATTTTCAACGGTAGTATCGTTGAACGTTCCGTCGCCCTGGGTAATCCAGTAAAAATCATCTGTTCCTGTTACATTGCCTTGCAGTTGATAGGCTGTGTCGGCATAACACATCTCGCCGTCATCGCCGGCATTAATCTCGGGTAACGGAGCTTGTGTAAGTATGATGCCGTCAGTAGCTTCCAGCTCACAGTTACCTTGCGGAAGGGCATGCAGCGTTAGGGTAACTTGCCCGGTTTGCTGAAAAACGGTTCCGAACTGGTAATAGGTGTTCAGGCTGTTTTCATCTGTAAAAGAGCCGTTTCCTGATGTTGACCAGTAAAAATCCGAGGCATTGGATATGTTGCCCTGCACTTGGTAAGGCATGCCGTAACACGCAAGAGAATCTTCTCCGGCGTCAGCCTCAGGCGGATTGATAAAAGCGACCGGTACTGTTTCAGTAAAGTTACCCGAGCAAGGGACTTCCGGTTCAAGTATCAACTCAAAGGCCAGATTCTCCATAGAAAAGTCGCTTTCCACAGGCTCATATTCTGCTTCTATTCCATTGATTACAAACGTTCCTGATCCATTGGTTTGCCAGTAAGCGTCGCTGTAGTTGGTTCCGGTTCCCTGTAACGTGATCGTTCCCTGTCCCTGGCAAACAGATATCAGCTCTCCGGCATTTCCTTGCGGGGATGAAACTATCTCTACTGCAATGTCAGCAGCAGCTTGTGATCCGCAATTTTCTTCGAAGGCTGTTGCGGTTAAAGTTACCTGCCCTGTTTCAATATCCTGGCTTCCGGGAGTGTAGGAAGTGGATAATCCGTTTACACTTGAGAAAGTCCCGTCGCCATCGGCAGACCATGATATTGTATTGTAATTTTCAGCAGAAATACTTATTGATAAAGAAGCCTCATGACACATGGAAGTGTCTGCCGGAGCCGAAATGGAGGGCGCAGGATAAAACTGGTAGGTGACCTGGTCGGTAGCATCGTCGCAGCCTTCTGACTGCGCTGTAGCATAGAGGGTGACTTCGCCGCCGGCGATATCTGCATCGCCCGGAACGTATTCGGTTACCGGAGTTTCAGGTGACGAAAAGGTTCCATCGCCGGAAGATTGCCAATTAAATGCCGAATAGTTCTCCGCGGTAGCCGAAAGCGTCAGGGATTGGTTCGGGCACACGGTTTCACCTTCAGCTACCTCCACGGTGGGAGGGTCTGTGACTTCTACCGTAATTTCACCGGTAAGTTCTTCGCCGCCTGTAGTCATGACAATGGAGTATGTTGTGGTTTCGTCCGGTGTAACTTCAGTAACCGGCTCATTAGAAAACACTTCACCATTAGCAAGCCACTGGAAGCTGTATTCAGGCAGATCTGAGCACAGGCCATCCGGTAATTCACCACCAGGAATGGCACACAATCGCGAAAGAAAATAATTCTGCGTAACCGTATCTTCAATCATCATGGTATAATCCATCGCGATAAGCGCATCATAGGCGTCTTCACTGTTTTCAGCTTCTGTAGTAAATTCCCCGGCAAGCGAGCGGGGCGAGGGGATAACGCTTTCGTTCCAGTTGAGATTGATTAGCGTTTTTTCATTATAGTCTGTAGTATCGCTGTGATTAAAACCATGATCGATATCAATCTGGGTAATTTCTTTATCAGATTCTACCAGGAGCGACAGTGCATAAAAACGAAGATCATCCGGCAGTTCGCCGGTTAGCTCTATCGTAACCGTATTTCCGCTGATTTGTGTAGCGAGATCAACATGATCGCGGACATAAAGGTATTGGATTACCTCTTCGGAGGTGGCGAACCAGAGTTGGTCGGAGCCTGACTTTCCATAGGTGTTTTCTACATATTCCAAATCTTGCCGGAATTCATCAAAATTAATTTCATGCAAACCCGTAGTTGACATTCCTTTGATTTCTTCATCCGCTGCATCCGCAAGTTCATCTATAGTTGAAGAGATTGATGAAATATTGAAGTGGCGGCTGATCTCAACATTGTAGTAAGTATCTGTATTGATATTGTAATATGGATCACCATAACTATAGTTCAAAGATATGACTTGGTTATATCCATTTTCAATAGCTAAAGGCCCTAAATCAGTACTTGCACTGGGAATCACAAAAAGATTCATGTCTATTCCTCCTGGAATACTGGGATGGGTATTTCTTTTTGTGAAGCTATGGTTACGCATAATGTCATAATAGCCGTTTCCGCTGGCTCCACCCTGATGAAACGCGTGATTGTAGATTCCCCAATCGTTTTGATATAATTCTATTATTTGGTCCCAATTGATGAATAATTCAGTAAAATTTCCTTCAGGATCATGCATATCAACATTCATTCCCTCATGCCATGAAAAGTGAGCCGTAGCCATTTTAAAGGGGATGTCATTACCACATCCGTCTGTATAGAATAAACCCGGGAAGGTTTCGCCGTCAACATTTCCTCCTTCAAACAGAGGAAATGCGTAATTCATAATATCGATCAGGCCGTCATCAACCTGGATGGAGTAGCCAAAGTCTTTATCATATTTCAGGCCGGCTTTTTCTATGGTGAATTCATCAGCCGTAACCGGTTCTGTAAAAGTGATAGTAACAACCGGACGGTTACCGGGTTGTGGAAGGGGCGTGCTGCCAAATTCCTCTGTAGCAGGGTAAGCTGATAGTGTAGAACTCTCTGAAGCGCAAAGTTGCTGAAGAGAGGCTTCGGTAATAACTTCGAGCTGCTGTGCTGAAATTCTGACAGATATAGTAATAAGTAGTGTGGCAATGAGAATCCGAATCATGGCGATTTTTATGAAAGCATTTTGTCAAAATTAAAAAAAAGCCGGTAGCATTGCTACCGGCTTTCAAGAAAAAATATTTGAAGTTTTATTGGTTTTCTAATTCTCCGAGGTAACGTTCGGCATCCATAGCCGCTTCGCATCCGCTACCGGCTGATGTTACAGCCTGGCGGTATATTGGGTCTTTAACGTCTCCTGCTGCAAAAACACCCGGAATATTGGTATGGGTGCTGTCAGGTTTGGTTTTGATGTATCCGTTATCATCCATGTTAACCTGACCTTTAAAGATATCAGTGTTTGGTTTGTGGCCGATACCTAAGAAAAATCCGTCAATAGCAATCTCTTTAGTTTCTCCGGTTTGTGCATGTTTTAGTCTTGCTCCGGTAACTTTTTTGCTGAAAGCCGATTCTTCCCCGAGTACTTCGTCAACCACGTGATCCCAGATTACTTCGATGTTTTTGGTGTTAAAAACGCGCTTTTGCATGGCTTTGGAAGCTCTTAGCTCGTCACGGCGGTGGATGATATAGACTTTTTTGGCCAGGTTTGCCAGGTAAGTAGCCTCTTCTGCCGCTGTATCGCCGCCACCCACTACTGCGACATCCAGTCCTTTGTAGAAGAATCCGTCGCAGGTGGCACAAGCTGAAACGCCACCCCCTTTGAATTTCTCCTCGGAGGGGATCCCCAGATACTTCGCCGAAGCGCCCGTTGCAATGATAACGGTGTCAGCACTGATGGTTTTCCCATCATCAGCTTTTAACCTGAAAGGGCGTTCCGACAGGTCGGCTTCGGTGATAAAATCCATGCGCACATCCGTATCAAAACGCTGAGCTTGCTTTTTAAAGTCTTCCATCATTTTAGGGCCTTCAACGCCTTCTGGATATCCGGGATAATTGTCGACATCGGTGGTGGTGGTGAGCTGTCCGCCGGGCTCCATCCCCTGATACAGCACAGGTTTCATATCGGCGCGTGCAGCATACACTGCTGCGGTGTATCCGGCAGGTCCGGAACCTATGATTAAACAACGTACTTTTTCTAATTCTTCAGCCATTTTTGGTTTGTTTTTAGTATTAAATATAATTTTTGCTTCCCTTTCTGCGAATTCTGTGCCAAAAGCTTAAAAATTTGTTAACGCTTCTGTTTTAAACACTTCGAAGTATGTGAGTATGACAATATGTCGGAACAGAAACTTACATATATTATTTGTGCAAAGGTAAAAAGCTTTGGCTGAAAAAACTTCGGAATTTGGCTTTTATTGCTGTTTTGCCATTACGGTGCAGAAAAATATTTGCGGCATAGCAGGTTTTATAGAAGGTTTTCTACGAGAATATCTTCATCCAGTTCATCCCAATGGATTCCTTCACCATCACCAATAAACCTCCAGTTGTTTCTTTGCTCAGACGTGGCATCTCTTAAAGTGGGAAACCAGTTTATCGGGACAGATAGTTCCCGCCCATCATCTAAAACAATATGCATTTTGTTGTTGTCAAACCAAATATTCACGGCATTAGTCGATTTAGAAATTTGTAAAATGCTCATCCCATTTAGCTTTTAATGATTCAGTGTTGTTTAGAATTATTTTTCTTATGTCGTTTAATTCGCTTGCGTTAAATCGTTTTGATCTTATTAATTTTACATCTTCCAAAAGAAACTTTGCGGTACATCTACCTCTTTCAATGTGTACATGCGGAGGGTGATGGTCGTTACTATAGAAGAAAAACCGGTACCCTTTTGTTCGCAGTATTGTTGGCATCGTTTTGAATTCAAAGGTAATAAATTTTCCATAACTATTTTAGAAATTACTCTTTAAGGCATGAAAAACAACAAAAGGAAGACCAAAGAAGCCTTCCTTGTGTTTAAGTCGGAGTGGGGAGATTTGAACTCCCGACCTCTTGACCCCCAGTCAAGCGCGCTAACCGTGCTGCGCTACACCCCGATTTTGATAATTGATATTAAAAGCCCTCCAGTCAAGCGTCCCGCCGTCCCGATAACTATCGGGAGGGCTACATCCCGAATTTAATAAGGGGTTATTAAGTTGACCCCCAGTCAAGCGCCCCGCCTGTCCCGATAACTATCGGGCGGGACTACACCCCGAGCTTTCGCGATGCAAAAATAATATTTTTTGTACTAAAACCAATCTTTGCTGTGTGATTTTATTTCCTTCTATCATCCGTTGTAGCGAAACTCATTAGCGGGAAGTTAGTTTTTGTGTGCTTCTGAATATTCGGATACATCCTGATAAACAAAGGCTTTTTGTGCTGATTTTATGCGTTTTACTTTCTTTCTCAATCGATTTGTGCCATACCACAACCAAAACCCGGTTACGGCAAACAAAAGTAACGCCAGGCTCATGATGCTGGTGTAGATAAGCTTAAAGGTTTCTCCTTCAAAACCCATAAGTTTATCCAGAATGGAGCCGTCGTGTATGTTTTCCAGCAAATCAGACCATCTTTTTTCTACAAGCAGCACGCTGCCGGTAGCGCCATCCATCTGAATCCCATAATAATGATTTTCAAAAGTAAATTTGACGATTCCATCGTTCTTCCTTACATCAATGCGGTCGATTTTATCAGATAGCGATGATGAAACAGAATCGTTCAGAAATGTTCTGGCGCGGGTTTCAAGCTGATGCATGGGCAGCCAATGCTGTAGGTTAGTAGTGGTGCCGGTTGCGGTTTCCGGTAAGAGATGTCCGCCGCTGTTTTTCTTCCATCCCAGCAGGAGTCCGCTGACAGAAATAAACATAAAGAATACAAACAGAACAATGCCTGCAATTTTATGAACCTGCCTTATTTTCCGGAGGATTACGGCCTGATGTCTGAAATATTTTTCTTCTTCCATATAATTTTTATATGATGATGTCCTGCTGAATTGCAGTGAGTTTGCAGCCCCTGACAGATTATAATGACGGGTATCTCTGTTTAGGGAACTTCTTTTCCTTCAGCGGCTTCCCACAGTGCAAACCACTCCTGGCGCGTAAGCTCAATCTGCTGCGCTCGCCATGCTTCCCTGAGACGCTCTGGGTGTGTGGTGCCCATCACCGGAAGGATGCCCGAGGGATGCTTCAGAAGCCATGCAATCAGCAGCTGAGCAGGCGTAACCTGGTGTTGTGCGGCCATGTTTCGAAGTAATCCGGCGGCAGCATTTTTCCCGGTCAAAAGTCCTTGCCCCAGGGGCGACCAGGCCATCGGACGGATGTTTTTTTTAACGCATAGATCGAGCGTCCCGTCTGAAAACGGCTTGCGCATGCTCACACTTGCTTCAACCTGGTTAGTCACCAGCGGAAATTGGGCATCCATCATCTCAAACTGGGTTGGCGTAAAATTCGATACTCCGAAGTGGAGCACCTTGCCATCATCTTTAAGTTTTTGAAAGACTTCTGCCAGCTCCCGGGGATCCATCAAAGGATCGGGGCGGTGTATCAGCAGGAGGTCGAGGTAGTCAGTATGCAGGTTGCTCAGGGAATTCTCCACTGACCAGGTGATATGGCCGCGGGAAGTGTCGTAGTGCTTAACCTTGTATTCCGGGCGCGTCTTTTGTGGCGCTTTAATGCCGCACTTGGTTACAAACTGCACACTATCGCGCGCAAGCGAAGCCTTTTTCCAGGCTTTCCCGAAGAGTGCCTCTGTGGTGTAATCGCCATAGATGTCGGCCATGTCGAACGTGCTGATGCCGATCTCTGCCGCATGACGAATCAGTGAGGTAATTGTATCGGCCGGGAGGTTTTTTCCGCCCTTGCCGTACGACATCGTTCCGGCCACTATGGGAGATAGCTGTATGGATTTTGTTTTTTGCATCATGCCTGCAAAGATAAAGAAAAGTAATTATGAAGGATTAACGGCAGGGTGAAGACGTAGTGTTATACCAATTGTATTTCAAAGTGAGCTTCAGCGAAACATTGAAATTATCCCGAAGACTTGCCGATACATATTTCAAGTGCCTTTAGGAGTGAAAGGCCTGCCCCGCTGAAGCCTTGGCAGAACTAAAAGCGCAATTCATAATAGTAATCGGCATAAAAGGCATTTTGATAAATGTTGTAATAGCATGGCTGACAGGGAGGAAGCTGGCTGCATTTGCCGCAAAAAGCATTAAAAGTAAATTTTCGGCAGCTAAATAATCCTTAAACTTTTTGAAATAATATTTGCGTTGAATTAAATAATGAGTAGTTTTGTTACTCGATCTTTGATTATTTTTGCATATTGTTATAGTCTTCAGGCTATAAGGTAAGTAATAGGATTATTGAAGGCATTGTAAACACTAATTTTAACTAAGTTGAGCGGTTTGAACAAAGTGAAAAAGCGCTTTACTTATCCGCCTAAGGCGGACGATTTAGAAATTGTTGTATTTCACCGAATGGGTAGCCTGTCCCGCAGAATTGCGGGAAGGTGAAATGCTTACAATTTCTTTATCGTGAGCGAGAATCGCTCAATTTGGGT
>Ga0307973_1000292_pt1 | contig 28853 bp, 19 predicted proteins | sample OrgLakmetagen782_FD_201837 | JGI IMG/M metagenome (GOLD analysis project Ga0307973, IMG submission 201837) | Saline water microbial communities from Organic Lake, Antarctica - #782 | ecosystem: Environmental > Aquatic > Non-marine Saline and Alkaline > Saline | place: Antarctica: Organic Lake...
CTTATTGGCATCGTCTGCTGCCAGACCTAACAACAATCACTGGGCGAGCTCACTCCCCACGCTTGTAAGGGTTTGTTATGGCGGACGTTTACCCGAGGATATCAATCATCATATTCATCGTCACACCCGCTTACTTTTGAGAATCGGCTCGGGTTCCATGAACCAATAGCGCCGCCAAGCCTGACGCCATCTGCGCTGGTGAATACAGTGCCCTGGCCCGCGCCCTGCCCGCTTCGCCCATTCGGTGCCGAAGCGCCGGGTCGGCAGCCAACTGGCGCAATCGGCTGGCCACCGCGGCTACATCGCCTTTCGGCACCAAAAACCCTGTTTCGCCTTCTGCCACCAGTTCCGGCAAGGCCCCCCAGTGATAGGCCACTACCGGCCGGCCAGCGGCCATGGCCTCCAGCACCGTGCGACCAAAAGATTCCTGAAAATGGGAAAGATTAACCACCACATCCAACGGCGCCAATGCCGCCTGAGCATCTTTCGCATAGCCTGCCAGCGCCAGGTTTGAAGGTGCATCCTGCGAGGCCAAGGCGCGGGTATAGTCATTGTCCGGCCCAATAAGAACACAGCGAATAGGGAACTCTTCAATCGCCAACTGTCGAGCCAGCTCGACAAAATCCGAAAGGCCTTTCTTGGGCAAATTACTGCTGATTAACCCGACGGCAAGGCCTTCGAAGTCTGGAAAGGGGATATCAGCAAACAACTCGGCGGCCACTACATTTGGCACTACAGTGCATCGATCGGCAAGGCCAATCTGATCCGTAACAAAGCGAGAATTCGCCACCACCCGATCAGCCAACTCCGCTACATGCTGCTGGATTTGCAGTGGGCTTGCCCCCAAGGCCTGGCACAAAGCCGGGTCTTCTTTTGGCAGTTCACGCACATGCACAACTACCGGTACGTTGCTGGCCCTGGCGGCCAAAGCCGCCTCGTAGTGCACCAGCGTATTCAAATACACCCACCGGTAAGGCCGCGCCGCCAACAGGCCTTCAATACAGTGCTGTACAGGTAAGTAAGACGAACGACCCTGTCGCCACCAAGGCAACGGCATAGAGCACCAGGCCTGAGCAAGTTCCGCTATCGCCTGGGTATAAGCCGTGTTAACCGCCGAAGGCAGTACCACGTGCACATTGAACCGTTTGGCCTGCAACGCACCCAGCACATCCAACAAGCTACGCTCGGCGCCAAACAACTCATGCCCGGCTTGGTGCGCGCACACCAACACCCAGGGCTGACCAGAATGCTCACCCAGTTGGCCATCAAAATGAGGTCTTGGCTGGTAGTCTCTTGCTTTGCCGATGGTCAGAAAGTGATCGAGAGGGTTTTGGGCCCCCACTTCACCCGCATACCGGGCCCGATAACCCGACACACTGAACTGCGGCGACGGGTCTCGCCCTTCTGCGGCACCCGCATTCCACCAATGGTCGAAGGCATCCAGCGACTGTTCCTGCAGATCAGGATTCACAGAGATGTACCAAACCGGATCAAACCAGCCCGATTGCTGCACCCGGTCACGCGGGTCCAGATTTGCCACAGGGCTGGCATTCCGACAGATTGCTTCGGGTGCAAGAAAAGGCCGCTGCGCGGGGTGCCTGGGCAGATATAAGTCGTGCGGAGACTGTGCCTTTTTATGCCACCGATGCGCAGCATCCATATAGTTTTTACGAACACCCGTAAACTGTGTGCGTAAATGAGTGGCTGAGTTTTGGCTTAAAGAAGCAGGGTCGTGCCGGCCAAAGGCCAAAGGAACATCAGGCATTATTTCTGCCAAGCTATCCGGCCCAAAGGCAGCCCGCACCCGGTCATAATATTCGGTATCGGCGTTAACGCGCACATCGTCCCAGTAACCCAGGGTTTTCACCACAGACGCTCGAACCATCAAGGATGATACGTTGCGATAGACCCAACCTTCTTCAATGCGCCAGCGTGAAAACTGGCCCGCCTGCGACAATCGCGCCCACTGTGAAAGCGTACCTTTTAACCGGCGGTTGCTGCGTAAACGCTGTGCCTGAAGCTCAATCTTCTGCGGGTGCGACCAGTCATCGGCATCGTGTACCGTGACAAAAGCGCCCCGAACCTGCCGCACCCCGGTATTGCGCGCCGCATAAGCCCCTTGGTTCTGGGCATGGTGAACTACCCGCCAATATCGACGTTGCCCGGGCAGCAAGCGCTGGTTGGCCTCACGACAAAATGTTTCCGCAATGGCGGCGGTATGGCTGGAATCGTCTGAAGAGCCGAATTCATCGTTTGTGTCATTACTCGCATCGTTAACCACGAGGACTTCAAGGTTTGGCCAGGTTTGAGCTTCCAGGCTGCGCAAAGCGGTTAATAACCGAGTGCCGGCGTTATAGGCTGGCACCACAACGGTAACCAGCGGCAAGGCCACGCCAGGCAACCAGCGAAGCACTGGGAAACGCTGCCAGGGCTTGTCAACCTGTGCGATAGCGCCTGCCCTATTCCCGGCCTGTAACCGGTCGAACAGCGCCACATTGCCCGGCGCCAACGCCAATGGCAGCAACGGCCCGGGTTCAACCTTAGCCAAAAGCGCATTCACCGCTGCCAGCCAGGCGCTGTCTGCCTTAGAAGAATTAACATGAGTTGAAACAGCCTGAAAAGCTGCAACAGACAGGTTCGCCTCGGCCAGGGTCGCACAAGGCCAGGTTGGAAAGTGCTGCTTAAGTTCCGCCAAGCGAGTTGGGGCTTCACCAGAGCCTAGGGCGAGCTCTGCCTCAAACCACAGCAAACTCAGTACATCAATGCGAGGCGCCCGCGTCAGCAACGCCTCATGGCCGCGCGCCAAACGTTGCACATCAACCCATCGCTGCTCCGCGCCATACCAAACCATGAGTTCGGTTAAGGCCAATACACGCTCATGGGGCGGTGTTGTTTCACCTGCCACCAAGGCTTCGAGCAGCGGAAGCATGAGTTCGCTCCGCCCGCACCACAAATGATGGCCCCAGGCAATAGCCCGGTTCGGCCCGGGTTGGCGGCCTTCAAATTGGCCATGGGTCAGATAGTGTTGGTAGGGGTTTACCCCCGCTTTAGCGACATCCGGGTAATACTGCAAATACCAATCCGCATCAAAATAGACAGCTTTATCCACTAAAACGATTACTCCAAGCACTCCCATTCTGATGAAAGACGCTGCTTTATTTCGAATAACAAGGTAACGCTCGCATGGAGCGCCAGCATTGAATCAGCCCTGTTGATCGTTGCTTATCGAGAAATCAAACACGTCATCCGGGGAAGCAGGTTCAGAGATAGCATTGGTTTTTGAACCTTTACGAGTAAGCCTTCCTAACCCTTTTCCCAGCGGATAATAGTCCACCACAAAGCCACCATCTTTTGTCCAGCGCTCGCAAATATCCTGCTCTTCCTGGCGAATGGTGTCGTCCAGCCACACCTCAGCGTGGGGCGAAAGCTTATCGGCCAAAGCCGGCAATGCGGGGTAGCGGCTGAATAAGCAAGTCGCGCCAGGCGGGCCATCCACCCACAGCAGATCAACCTGTTCGATGTCGTCCAATAGCGATCGCGCATACCAACGGGAAGGCTTTTCAGCGCCCTCGGGGTTCAGGTGTTCGCCTTCCCAGGTTTCCAGATCGCCGATACGCAGATCTACCCAGCCTTGCAGTTGTTCGGCTTCGAGCGTCTCCAGCGTTTGCGCACCGTAGTAATCGCTGTGTTCCATAGAGATCAGCTTGCCGGTGCCGTTCTGACTCAATGCATCCGCAATTACCAGCGTAGACGCCCCACTGCCGAATTCCACCACCACACGGGGCCGCGTGGCCATGATGTGGGTATGCAGGCGCAGCAGAACATCTGGCGATGCAGCCCAACCGCGCAGTGGCGGCAACTGCCCTTTGATGGCCAGGCGGCGCTGTAGCCAGGAAAGGCTTTCAAGCTGGGAGTAGAGACGGTTTTGAATAATGACCAGGTCGCGTGTAAATTTATCAGCATTGTCTTTGCCAGCCTGAAGAAGGGCTTTCTCCAATTTTTCGATTTGGCTGTCCGGCATAAATTGACCCTTATTTTTAATATCCAAACTGATAACGATTCCTGACTGACTATTAGTACCGGGCTGTCCTTTGGCCAACTTAAAATGGCAAATCTCAATTAAAAGCCCGAAGCTGTCAGAGCACGCTTTATGCATTCATTAACCTTCTACAAGATCTTGAATAGAACGTAAATGACTAAGCCCCATGTCCGTAACCCACGCCTCCCAGTCGCTCACCTCACTCCAGCCACTTAAAAATATAAAATCTAGCCCAGCAGCACTAGTCGCCTGATGGTCGTACTTACTATCGCCTAAAAAAAGCGCAGGCTGTTGAATCGTTACGTTTTCCTGCAGCCGGGCTAGGATATCGTCTTTATTGTCGGGGCTACCAAAAATACCGCCATCAAACAACTCTGAAAGACCTCTGACTGCAAACACTTCACGTAATTCTGCCTGGTCACCACCTGAAACAATCAGCCAGCGCGCGTTAGCCGTACATTCGCGAAGGGCGACCAACCCTTCTGCTATGTCACAACTCATTAAGCCTTCATGAACTTTGGCGGCGTAGCTGGATAAAAGCTCGTCTAAAGTGGGCCCTACCTGGCTTGGTGCGACAAGATTCTTCAAAAAGTGTGCAAATTTTTTGTAACGAGAGATACCACCATTCTGAACGTGATAGTCAACCAACGCTTGGGCCGCTGCCTCACCATATGGCGAAGCGGCTTGATAGAAAGCATCGGTTTTGATTCGATTGGAGTTTAAAACAACGCCGTCGCAGTCGAAAACAAGGGTTTCATATGCTTCGATTGCCTGCCTCATCCTAGCCCAGCCTTACGCATGGCTGCCTCTACTTTTGCTACGTCTTCAGGAGTATCGACCGCTAAACTGCCCGGCTTTGTTTCTACTAGGCGAATCGTTTTATCCATTTCAAGGAAACGCAGGATTTCGATATCTTCGCTGTGTTCTAGCTCGCTTTTACGGCCAAATGCGCGGAATGACGTCAGCTCTTCACGTGTGAAAGCGTAAATACACACCTGCTTCTTGTAACGAGTTGGCGCAAGCTTGGGATCTTTAAACCCGGGAAGCGCGACGCGAGACATATAGATAAGCTTGTTATCTTCTGTGGTAATAACCTTTGGAATATTTACGCTGTAGGGATCTTCCCCATCAGCGACCCAGCTAAAACCATTGATAACGTCATCCATGTTGTCAAGCTTGGCATCACGTATTTTTAAAATGTCCGCAGGGTCAACCAAAGGTTCATCCCCTTGCACGTTGATATAAATATCAGCCTCTATCTGCTCAGCCGCTTGAGCTAAGCGATCGGTTCCTGTCAACGCATCGTCGGTCGTCATTATTGCTTTAAAGCCTGCAGCCTCAGCGACTTTAGCAATGCTTTCACTTTCTGTTGCTACGTAAACATTCTCTTTACCGACCGCATTAGAAGATAGCTCAGCGACCCATAGCACCATCGGTTTGCTCAGTAAATTTGTTAGCGGTTTTCCAGGATACCGGCTGGAGCCATAGCGGGCAGGTATCACTACAACACTGCGCATTGTGCGTATTCCCTTTGGCGACTTAGAGGGCATAAACAGACTCCGTATGGAGCCCATAACGGGTAGGTGTAATGGCGACGAGATCTAGAGATTTCTCGGTTGTTTGATACTGTTCAAGCAGCTGATGCATTTCTTGGCTGCGCGGATCATCAGCGCCATAGCCATCGAAGCCCGCCATCAAAACCTTAGCGGCGTTACCACTACTCGCAACAGACAAAGCATAAGCAACGACAAGCGAGTTGGGCACCGCACAAATTTTGTCACCAAATACAAAGGTATCTGGTTCTACCCTGAGGCCGTAATCCAAAACTTTCTTACCAGCAAGAGAAGCTTGCACGTTTTCTGGCAACATAGAAAAAGGCGTGATCAAGGGTTGCGGTAAATTAACATGTGTTTCACAGTCAGCCAGCAAACGCACCGGGTGACAGGCTACACGAAAATCAATCAGCTCAGCATCAATGGCGTTTTGAGTATTAAGAGCCAAGACCAGCGGTTTTGCCTGCTGAATGTAGCGCTCAAGTGCCTTACGGTGGCGTGCGACACTAGGGCCTGTCCCGAGTAGCAAGACATTGCGACCTTCAAAAGTTTGCCTGGGCGACCAATTGCCAATTGCTTCACTGCGGTAAAACTGGCGAGCTGTATCTAGCGTATTCATGCTGAATTTCTTACCACCTTCGACGCGCAAGTGCTCTATGACGACCAGAAGGTCTTCCTCATCGTATCGAGAGTCGCTCAGCATTTCCTGAATGAAGGTAGGATGAATGCCGTATTTACCTGCCAAGTAGTAATATGGATTAGTGCCCCAGCCATAAAGCTCTTGCATCGGCTTGAAGTGTTTGCGAATCAGCGCCATCAACGGCACCATACTTATTTTTTTGTTACGGCGTTCGGCCAATTCAATGGCGAGTTCTTCGGTACGAGCATTACCCGGGCCACGGCCCATGCCGGTGACGGTGGAATCCACCCAGGTCACGCCTTCATCCAATGCGCGCAGGGTATTAGAGAGTGCCAGACCGAGATTATCGTGGGTGTGAATACCCATGGCACCTTTCCACTCGCTGCGGAACCACTTAATGATCTGCGCGGCCTGATCTGGGCTCATGCTGCCCATACTGTCGGCGAAATAGAGCGCATCCATCGGGTAGGCCTTGGCCAGCCGGGCAAGCGCCTTCACTTCTTCTTCGGTGCGATCCGCCACCTGCATCAGGTTGAAGCCGACCTGATAGCCACGCTCCTTCAGCCAGCCCAACGCCGGCAGGGCGCTCTCAAGCTCGTGAATGTGGCAAGCGATACGCACCAAATCGATCGGCGAGTCTGCAGCTGTATTCGGAAACAACAGCTCCAGCGCTTCCTGCTGCGGCACTTCCCCTACCAACTCATTGCCATTGACCATCACACCAATGGTCAAGCCGGACGGAATCGTCAGGCTGCGGATAAAGTCATCAGTAGTAAATGCACAAGGGCCCTGGAAGCCCTGATTCTTCAGGGTGCGGAAGCCTAGCTCCACCACATCCACGCCAGCGGCCTGCATGGCTTCAAAATATTGATGGATCAGATCGGTGGAGAAATCCCAGGCATTATAATAACCGCCGTCGCGGAACGTACAGTCAAGAAAGGTCATACCATCTCCAATAGAAGAAATTCACATCCCTGGGTTTAAGTCCAGACTTATTCAACGCGCCTTGACTAAGCTCTCTTTTAGCCTAGAGACGGTAAAATCAACAAATAAACTGGGATCAATAGAAAAATCCATTTTTGACCAATTTTCGCCTTCGTCACCAAGATCATGAACATATTCGAAGGGGAATATGTGAGCTACAGGATGACGGTGCTGGCGAAAAACTTCTGACTCAGATGAGCGGGATGAAAAACAAACTCCAGACTTCATAGCAAATCGTGAACACCACATCGAATCAGTCAGTGCATTAGATATAAAAAAGTCTGTTTTAAAAGCCCAAGCCAACTTTTCCTTAGCTGTTCTGCCAACCAAGTTCACGTAATCAATGCCATTAAAACTATTAACAACATTCTCAACCGCTAAGGAATCATTTTTAACCCTAGCGATATTTTTAAAGTCAATTTCATCAAAATATTCAGGACGGGTTAACCCATCAAAAATAAAAGAAACATTTGGAAAATCGATAATAATTATATTGATCAGCATTCTAATTGCGTCATGGAACTCAACCCATCGCCTTTTCTCCTGGCAAACACCAATCCATATAACTGGCGCACCATTTTTCTTGGTTTCGTTTTTAACGCATCCACTTCTAAAGATATTTTCAATTTTTTCATCAAAAAAATCGTTAACGCGAATTTTCCCTTCAAATTTATAAGGATGCCCAACATCGATTGCAAAGCCCTCGCGATTATCAATGTACTCAGACAAATCATCGACAATGACCTCATCGCTCCCCCCAAAAAAAGAAGCAGGTAGAAAAGCCCTGTCACGAACAGATAAAAATTTGGAACCACTTATGATTGAAGGATCTAAATTACACAAAAATGGAGCTTTATCGTAAAAATAGTGATATGGCCTTTGGTAGCCATTTATAATGCCCAAGAAGACCCCATCCGACCTACTTCTCACATCAACTTTCGAAATAAGCTGACGAACAAGAGCATCTTGTCGGCCAGGATTTCTTTCTTGCGAGTAAAAAATACGCTTATCAACATCCAAGATGCCATACACCAGAGAACTCAACTGAGTAACAATAAAAATCTCACTTTTATCTTTAAAAATCAATGCATTCTGTCCACAAAAAAATCCCTGAGTACAACAAGCATAACGGTCTGTATAAATAGACGGAATGGTCAAAAAATTATTTGATTTAGCCTCAAGGATCATAGAACCCAAAACGTCAGGATCTCTGAAAAAATCTAAAACCTTAATAACTAATCGATCTAAGACGCCATCTAGCTCTGAAAACTTTACAACCTTTACATGCTCACTAATCATAGAGAAAACACCTCATCAATTACCTTTCTGGCATCCTCTCTATTCATTGCCACGTGCCCTTTCTTATAGCTAGAATAAATATATGCCTGAAGCATAAAACTAATATCAACATCCTCACTCATTGACTCTAACTCTTTAATAAAAGGAAGTACATGTTGAGTGTAATGCCTATCTAAAACTGAACATACCAAACGGATATGTTTTGATTTTCCATTCTTCAAAAAGGCTAAAGGTTCAACACTATCAATACAAATTTCATTATTAAGGACGTTTTCGCAAATAAAACGACTCCCAGGGTGCTTCTTCAAATAAAGCTGAGGACACTCTGCAATTGCCTTTGACCCATCGAGCAAAGAAGCAAGGATAATTGCAGCATATCCACCCATGGAAGATCCATAAAAAACCACATCGTCAGTTTCAATTTCTTTCGCCAGCAAACTTATTTTTTTTGCCAAAACTTCTAATGTCAAAAAACCATCTGGCGATATAAACCAAGATCCCATCGGCTCTTCATATTGAGGTAATGGCTGATATGGGTCACTCAGATATAACACATTATATTTTTTTGACAATTCATTGGCCCAGGATCTACGTGGATAATTCGGATATACTTTTTTACCATTAACAGAAGGCAGAAAAACGAGTAGCTTATCACTATTTAGCGACCCGAAAAAATCGTTCTGGCAATATTCTGATATCAGTCTCAAGCTTTCAAATTTCATACTAATAATACTCAAAATACTCAAAATACTTATAAACCCAAAAATCTCAAAACTATTGGGGATTCCGAAACAGAAAACCTTAACGCGCCATCAACACTTCCGTAGTGTCTTGAAACATATGATCCATTTCCTTCTCCACCATCTCCCCAACCTTTATTTTTTACTAAAGAGCTTTCAGTAAATACAACGCCAGAAAAACAATTATTTTTATTTACAAAACTACTTGACTCAAGAATAATCATGACCACACCAAATCGCTTATATATATTTTAGTTTTTAACCGTCGAACTTTTTCACCATCCACAACAAGAGATTGAGCTTCGCAAAACTTTCCATACTGACTAGATATAACCCCCTGTTTAACATAGCAGTTCAATCCCCCACCCAAAGTAGAGCAAGTAAACTCTAGTGTTGCGAGTAGATTTTTGTCACAAGTTATTAACCATCGACAAGAAGACTCAAGATCCCCTTTAAAAAAATTTTGTGAAAAAAAGTTTACTGACAGATCACAATCCTTTTCCGAAGATAAGGGATCGAGATTATCAATAATTGTAATTGTCCCATCTTTTATTGCCGAGATGTCAATTTCTCTAGTTATCTTGATGCCGAACATGTGAGAACAGCCTTTTATTGTCCCTCGACCAAAGCTAAGACTTGGCTCATCAGGCAAAAACTTCCTGTTTCTATATGCCACGCTTTTAAGGAAAGGCACACTGTGCGAAGAGTAAGATCTCAGCTGGATCCTTTTTCCATCTTTCTCGTTATGAGACCCCAAACCTCCGTCACCAAGAAGCACCTCGCCATCAAGCCAAAAATATATCGAAAGATCATCATCATGCCTATGATAGTTCGAATCATGGCAGTTTTTCATCAGAAAGTAATAAGGCTTAGTTTTGTACTTTCCCTTAACGACCACATAACCCGATTTTGAGAAGTCGTAAACCACTGGCCCTTCCGGAATCTCTGTTTGCTTCCCCTTCTGACCGCCTCGAGTATCACCGACCATCGGTAGCATGCCGTCCGGCAACGTAATTGCTTCCAGAAAACGCTCTGCCCCATCTTGTATTTTCTTCGCTTCAACGCCTACTACCTCACCCCCAATCGCCTTGAGACGAACAAGCTTTTCCAGCCTGTGCATCATAAAGACGTGATACCCAGGGCTATTTTCCTTGTGAACACCTTCTTCGGTAAAGGCAAAATTTACTTCTTCAAGAAGGCGATTCTGAGCCACCTAGATCTCTGCTTCCCAGTAGCCAGCTTCAACATAGAGGCCGAGAGAGTAAGTTGCTAGAGCTTGGTCAAAACCATGGTTAGTGTGTTTTGAGTAGTTCTTTTCTTCGTTTAGCCAGATAACGTGATCAGTGATCACTTCGGCGAAGTTGATGTGGGGCTCAGAGTTAAAGACTTCTTGTATAAGCTCACTGTTACTACCGATCGCAACAAGCCAGTTGACGATATTGGTAAGCCGAAAAGCCGTCGCGTGATCGTGCCAGCGCAATGGCGAATTCTCTCCGTCCGACTCCTGACCCAACCACTGCTTGAACGCTCCGAGACAATAAGTCACCAAAGTTTTCTGCTCTTCAGGCGTAAAAATTTGATAACTTTGAGAAAACCAACCCAAAAATGGGCAAGCTTGCATTTGCCACCACCAGTTACGGTCCATTTCAGGTGAACACCAGTCGAACGTCAGGAAATTTACATCCGCATTGGGAAAGCTTTTGGTTTCAACTTCTTTCTGCTCTATTGCTTTAATTAGTTTACTCTTTCCCTCCTTATTGGTTCCCCTAATTTCCTTATGAACAAATTTTATTGTTTCTGACTTTAGTGCTTCAAAGATATCGGCTACAGATTTCGGGTGCATTACAGCTACCTTATTCATGGTCAGTTCACACTTTCGGATACAACTCGTATTTGCTCTACGATAGCTTCGTGACCAAAATGTTCCCTCGCGTAGGAGGAATGCTGATTATCGGCGCTGTCAGTCAGGACATAGTCGGCCATTGCGTCAATGCTAGAAAAGACGTGGTCCTTAGGGTATACCGTTTCTGCTCCACCCCAAGGCAAAATAAGCGGAGTAGCGCCTGACGCCATCCCTTCAGCGACCGCCTGGTGGCTGCCTTCAAAATCGCTGGTGGAGACGAGATAGCCGATTTTTTGGTACCACTGGGGCATATCGTTACCGTGACCATCAAAAAAAACATTATTCTTCCAAGGAGCTTGTTCTATCTTTCGGTAGAGCTCGTCATACAGTGCCAGTTTTTCTCGGAAGTTAGGGTTAGTCTTCATCCACGGGAAATCTTCCGGTAGTTTGCCCTTGACTCTGAGTGAATGCCGGTGGTCCTTATGCCAAAGCTTGTCGAACAGTTCCAGTGCCTTGTCAAAGCGCTTGCGCCAGGGAACGATACCCACAAAGCCCAACGAATACTTGGCTTCTGGATGCTTGGGGAGGTCGAATTTGTCGACATGAACGGTATTGAACACAAGCTTCGCCCGCTCGCGGGGAAGGCCATGCATTTCGACAAATTCTTCGTAACGATAGGGAGCAATGAAGATATAACGATCGATCTTCTCTATATCGGCTTCCTGCAGATACTGTGGCAGGCGGTTTTCCTGCAGGTGGATTCTGACCACCAGCCTCTGTCCAGGCTTCTTGCACTGCTGCGCCTTACGTACCATCTTCGCCCGAACTGGGTTCAAAACAATATAACGCGCCAGCTCAAGCAAATAGGACTCTTTATCTACTAAGATGCCTTTGAATCTACCCTGAAAAACATGACCAACACGATTGTGCCTTTTGTTGAACCGCTGAGTATAGCCGCCGTTTAGCTGCCGCATCCCCAATGACAAATTGGACTCAGGCGTTTCTATCAGAATATGGTAATGGTTGCTCATCAAACAGTACGCATGGCAAACCCAGTTGTAGCGCCCGCATACTTCACCAAGCACTTCCAGCCAGACTTCACGGTCCTCATCATTCAGGTAAATATCCTCCCTCCCATCGCCACGAGAGGTGACATGGTAAAGAGCTCCAGCAAATTCTATACGCAGCGGTCTAGCCATAAAATCGAGCCCAGCAGCTTAAAACAAAATTCACAAATCAAGACCTGACCCCGACTTCCCAGGTTCGCCTCGGCCAAGTAGGCGCAAGGCCAGGTTGGAAAGTGCTGCTTAAGCTCCGCCAAGCGAGTTGGGGCTTCACCAGAGCCCAAGGCAAGCTCTGCCTCAAACCACAGCAAACTCAGTACATCAATGCGACGTGCCCGCGTCAGCAACGCCTCATGGCCGCTCGCCAAACGTTGCACATCAACCCATCGCTGCTCCGCGCCATACCAAACCATGAGTTCGGTTAAGGCCAATACACGCTCATGGGGCGGTGTTGTTTCACCTGCCACCAAGGCTTCGAGCAGCGGAAGCGTCAGTTCGCTCAGGCCGCGCCACAGGTGGTGCGCCCAGGCAATAGCGCGGTTCGGCCCGGGTTGGCGGCCCTCAAATTGGCCATGGGTCAGATAATGCTGGTACGGGTCTACACCCGCTTTAGCGACATCCGAATAGGCCTGTAAATACCAATCAGCATCAAAATAGACAGCTTTATCCACCAAAACGATTACTCCAAGCACTCCCATTCTGATGAAAGACGCTGCTCTGTTTCGAATAACAAGGTAACACTCCCATTCATCACCGGATGCTGAGCAGGGCTTATTAGTCCCAGCGTTTTAACCAGGGCTCGCATGGAGCGCCAGAATTAAATCAGCCCTGCTGATCGTCACTTATCGAGAAATCAAACAAGTCATCCGGGGAAACCGGTTCAGAGACAGCATTGGTTTCTGAACCTTTACGGATAAGCCTTCCTAGCCCCTTTTCCAACGGATAATAGCTCAACACAAAGCCACCATCTTTTGCCCAGCGCTCGCAAATATCCTGCTCTTCCTGGCGGATGGTGTCGTCTAGCCACACCTCAGCGTGGGGCGAGAGTTTGTCGGCCAGAGCTGGCAGTGCGGGGTAGCGGCTAAACAAGCAAGTCGCGCCAGGCGGACCATCCACCCACAACAGATCAACCTGTTCGATGTCGTCCAATAGCGATTTCGTATACCAGCGGGAAGGCTTCTCGGCATCCTCAGGGTTAAGGTGTTCGCCTTCCCAGGGTTCCAGATCGCCGACACGCAGATCCACCCAGCCCTGAAGCTGTTCCGCTTCGAGCGTCTCCAACGTTAGCGCGCCGTAGTGATCGCTGTGCTCTATGGAAACCAGCTTGCCGGTGCCGTTCTGACTCAGGGCATCCACAATTACCAGCGTGGACGCCCCACTGCCGAACTCCACCACCACACGGGGCCGCGTAGCCATGATGTGGGTATGCAAGCGTAGCAAAACATCTGGCGAGGCAGCCCCGCCCCGCAACGGCGGCAACTGGCCCTTGATGGCCAGGCGGCGATGTAGCCAGGAGAGGCTTTCCAGCTGAGCGTACAGTCGATTCTGGACAACAAGCAGATCTTTGGTGAATCCACAAGCGTTGTCCTTGCTTGCCTGCAGAAGCTTTGTTTCCAACTGCTCAATCTGATTGTCTAGCATCACCTCTGCCTTTTTGTTATCCGATTTCAATGAATCCGCACCTAAAACGTCGAAACCCTTAACGCTCACCTTGTTTAGCAAGTGCAACTGGATAGCCAGACGATAAATACCCAAAAGCTGCTCGTGTACCTGCTGAGCATCAAAAAACTGCTGGACAATCTGAACCCCAAAAACTCCCAACCTAGTACGGTAACTTTCAGAGATAAAAAGCTGATCCAAGTCTTGGTGCACCTTGCTGGAGTTATAGTCCTTGTGACGATTATCAACATCACCGAGATCCGAGTAGACCGCCTGCTGCCAGGTACCTGGCTGAACCAGGCCGACATAACTTTTACTACCCACTGCAATGGCGGGTAAAACGCAGCTCACGGTCCCCAGTGCGCAACGGCCAGGAGCGAACACGACAGTGCTGGCTTGAGAAGCATCGCGGAATGCCTTACTCCCGAGCCAACCTAAGAACTCCAGCGTGCTATCCTCCTGAAGTGCTTCAAAGACATCCAGAGTGAGGATCTTGTCGTTATCTAGCCACGAGACCCGTGCAACCTGTAACCTTTCAGCGCCTACACGCAGAGGCCTAGCCATAGAGGCAAGTCAGTAGTTACAAAAAATTCACGAATCAAGACCTGCCACCTCTCACTGACATCGGCACCACCCTATCCTCCGCCATGGCAAAGGTGAATCGGGTGGTGACATCCAGCCCGCAACGCTCCTTGAACATCACCTTCAACAACTGGCTGGACTCCATTTCATTAGCCTTGTAGGAGATACAACTGAATATGCGGTCTTCCGTGCGCCCCTTTACCACGGAGAAGTTATCCGGTATCTCTCCGTCGAATTCGATGGTCAGCCGGTTATCTTTAGCGCTTGTAACAATCACCTGATTACCTTCTATGGTCAGAGTTTTGTCATGAGGAAAGTGCCACTGAAGGATGATATCGCGTTGCTGGTCATCATCTGCGGAGACGATATCGTCCACCTCCACCACTTTGGTCGAGGCATCAAAAGCTACCCGCCTTTCATGCGACACCGAAGGGAGCACATCTAACTTCATAGTCAGCTGGGGTGTGGGTGAAGTCTCCGAGTGTTCGGTCACCTCCCAAGCACTCAGCCGATGCTTAAACTCCTTGGCATAGCTGGCGTGGGAGATGATCGGCACGTTGTGGCCGTGGCGGCCCCGCATGTACTTCCGCACTGGATCCGTGTTGATGTAATTATAAAGGCCGGAGTCGATTAGCCAGTCCTCCCCACCGGCATAGAGACTGATATGGCCTTCATCCTCTTGGTGATGATAGCGGCTGGAGCAGCCCACCTTGATGATCAGATGAAAAGCGTTCTGGTAGATTTCCTTGGCGGGCCACTGATCGCGGAAGATGGCATAGCCGGACTTCGGATAGACACGGTTCAGCTTGGCTGGCATAACACCCTGCTTGCCTTGGGTCCAAGCATAGAGGAAGTGCTGGTACTCTAGCTGGTGGCCGAACATGTCCCGGTAGGCATCGGATGTGGGCAACTGCTCAGTATCACCTATAGGCGGCAGCCTGCCATCCGGGCGCAGGATATGGGTGATGAAACTCAGAGCCTTGGCGGAGAACTGGTTGAACTGCTCGAAAAGACCTCCTAACACCTCTTCTGGGTAATCCTTGATGATGCCGAGGAACACCTTAAACACGAAAATATGGTACGCGGGGCTATTCTCAACGTGAACCCCTTCGTCGGTGAACGCGAACGTCAGCTCGCTGATGATGCGGCGAATGGCGATCTTCTGCCACTCGGCCTGCTCGTCCTCGAACACGGTACCTAGCAACAGCAGCACTCGAGCCTGCTCTAGGCCGTGGTTGGTATGGTAGGAGTAGAAGCTGTCTTTTGCCAGCCACCGGCCGTGCACTAGAAGCGCCCGCTCCAGATAGGCCAGGAACTCTCCGTTCTTCCAAGCCCACTCCGGTGCATGCTCCCGGCAGTAATAGGCGAATAGCACCAGCTGCTCAGCACGCAGCGCGGTAGCATGGTCGTGCCAGATAAACTCAAACGGGTAGCTCGTATCCTTTTCTAGGTAGGTGTCCAACCACGACTGAATTGACTCGCGGCCAAAATCCAGTACAGCATCGTCAACAGCCGCACGGTGGTAAGCCATCAGATATGAAAGAAACGATAGCCAGTTCAACCGCCACTGCCAGCTGCGGTTGTTGAGCGGGTCTTGCTCCCAATCACCCCAGTCGAGAAATTTAACAGAATCAAAGGGCCCTAGCTCAAGCTGCGCTTGGGTAAAAAGCTTTTCTCCCAGCGCTTTATTGCTCGATTTATTCAAGAGCTGCTGCACTCTCTTAATGACGCAACGCTCAAGCTCAGGGGCACCACCGGATTTCAACGACATTGACATCTTTCCTTCAATATGTTTTTCGTCATGCGACTCGATTCCTCCTACCATTCAAAAAAACCAATGATGAACTGTACACGCCAACGTGATCAGCTGGTCATCAACACCTAGGAAGGGTATTTAACAACCAGTTAGCGTCCAAACCTAATAGCATTTCATCACCGGATCAACCTGCGATTTTTTGGTAGCGGGGCAGCCAAAGGAACAACGATTACTCAGCACTCTGAGCTTGGTATTATGTTTGTTAGTATAGGAGGTCTATGCAGTATTTTGAAGTGGCGTCATCAGTTGGACAGATTAGTAGCACCTTTAATCTGCTCACTATTTAACGAAGCCACCTCAAAAATAGCCAATTATTTTCTGGGAAACGTGCTTAATGTTGAAGCATCTTTCAGCAACTTCTTTGATACTAGCCTGGTCAACTGGGCCATCTTTTATGCTCTTTGCAGCAGCTATGATATTCGGGTACACCCACTCCTTGGGATAGATCTCATCTGCGCCTTCCCAGGGTAGAATGATCGGCATGCAGCCAGCTGCCGCACCATCGGCAATGGTAAAGTGGAAGCTTTCAAAGTCACTGGTGGAGAGCGCGAAGTCGATTTTGGAGTACCACTCCGGCATATCGTTACCGTGGGGGTCGAAGATCACCGCGCCCCGAAGCAGCGGATCTTCTTCCAGACGGCGGTATTGGGTTTCGTACCAGGCCATTTCCTCACGGCGCTTGGGGCTTGCCATCCAGGGGTACTCTTCGGGACGCTTACTTTTGATCCGCAGGATGTAGCCGTCATCGTCTTTGCGAAGCTCACTGAGAATATCTAGGGCAAGGTCGAAGCGTTTCCTCTGCGGCACTATGCCTACAAATCCAAGTACCTTGCCGTTGGTGGGCTTACGCGGTCGCGATTGCAGTCCTGCCACGTCCACGCCGTTGTAGACCACGACGCCGCTTTTCTTGAGCACTGGGTTCTTGGCGATCCCCTGACGCAAGATGTGCGGCCCCACAAACATTACGGTATTGAAGGCTTCAAAGGGGATATCTGAGAACAAGGCGTGATTGACCTCTTGGTAGTGCAGCCGCCCTACCAGCTTCTGCCCTTCCCGCTTGTGCTTGCCGTACCAGACGGCGTTGCCCAAAGTCCATTCGCAGAACACGGTATCGGCCTCGCGTACTAGGCGCTTGCTGGCTGTTTCGTTGTGCTGGTTGTGGTTGGACCAGAAATCTAGCAGCAGGCGGATACCGCCGCTGCTGAAGTATGGGTAGAACGGCTTGATAAACTTGAGATCGTGCCCAGCGATCACCACGGTTTTCTCAGGTGGTACGTTAGGCGCTTGTTCATGGGCCCGTGGTGGCTTACGCAGCGCCAGAGTGGGCTGCGACTGTGCCCACTCGTTAATATCATTGAGCGACTGTTCAACGTCGGCCCGCACCAGCTGTAATCCGGTATCAATGGGGTGGTCTTCCAGCGCGACACCAGGCCACTCCCCTTCATTCAGTCTGGCGTTACGGGTAAAGCCGATGCGCGTCTGCGGGGCGTAGAGTGTGGGCCAGGCGAGGTCTTCCAGGTCTTCCGGCTCCAGGTCTTCTAGCACGCGCGGGTCAGCCAAAAGCCAAAGACTGTCAGCCTGAGCAATCTTCCCCTGCGGGCTGCCGCATTGGACACCGGCGGCTTCAAGTTTAGCTTGAGTGCCATATTGCCACTGGTTGGCGAAGATTCGCTGCGGACGCAAGGTCTGGGCCAGCAGGCGCTGGGTGACGGCGTCGGTGATGTCTTCGGTAACGAGCTGAATGGCTGGTGGCTCCGGAGCCATCATGACCATACCTGCGGTACGCAGCATCTGTACCAAACGATGCTCCGTAGTGTGGGCGCGCATAATAGCCCGCGCGCCCCTCAAGGCCACTCGCCAGCGGTAGGCAGGTTGATGCAGCAAGTTCTCAAGGGCCTGGGCCGCTTCGCGCTCGGTGCGCACAATATGTCCGGCACCTTCAAGGTAGCGGTTCATGCCCAGTGCCGGGCCGGATATCATCGGCGAACCGCAAGCGGCGGTTTCTACCACTCGGCGCGAGAACATGGTCGGGGAATCGAGTACCGAGTTGACGTTGATCTGCACCGGATGTGCTTTATAGGCTTGAATCATTGCCTCGTAATTCAGGCTGCCCGCTACGTAGCTGTCTAGACCGCTTGGGTACTTGTAAGGCGATTCGGGGTCGTCGTGCTGGCGATCGTAAAGAGTCAGACCCAGCGGGGCCGCAGCGCTCATGATTTTGTCCATGTACTCGGTACGCTCGGGGAAGCGCTTGCCGTAGTAAGTACCGCCATAGGCCGCGGTAGGCTGCCACTCTTGTGTGGAGGGCAGCAGGTTGTGGATTTTAGGCGATGCGTAGAAGGGACAACTGCTGGCGGTTTTGGTCAACGCACCGGGGGTGCTCAGATAGGGAATGATCCGCCGACTGTCGGTGGTGAATACGTGATCACACAGGGCCGCCGCCTTGCGAAAGCGGTCGAAATGAATCGGGTCTTCCTTGTTCCAGAACAGCGAAGGAATGTCCTGCTCACGGCAGTGAGTCAGCAGCTCGCGTAGCGAGGCGAACTCCTCGTTTATGTAGTAGCCCACCTTGCGGTGCCACTGCCAGTTGTTACCCTTCCAAGCAGACTCCACGAATATGGCATCAATAGGATGCTTGGCCAGTTCTTCCCGCCAATTTTCCGGCGAGAGCGGAACCACTTTGATAGCGCTCGCCAAGGTATCGGTGGTGAACTGATCAGCAATTAAACCCAGCGTAATCTGCTCTAGCCGTTTAGGCTGAGATGTATGGGAAGCAGTCGCTTTCACTTGGCTGGCTGTTCGCACGCGCTGCAGGCCCTGAGCATAAAGACGCGTGACATGGTTCCACGTGCGTTCTTGATCAATCCAGGCCTTCGCCGCTTGGCCTAACCGCTCGCGCTCTGCTGGGCTATCAATCAGTGCTTTCAACACAAGGCAGAGATCGTCCGCACTGTCTTTTTTGAACAATTGAGCACGTTCATTTTGGCCAGCCATGGATTTATGCGGGGAAACATCAGAAAGCACTACCGCTTTACCCATAGCCATGGCTTCCAGCGGTTTGAGTGGCGACACCATTTCCGTCACCGCGGAAGAGAGTCGCGGCACCGGCATAATATCCATGCAAGAGAGGTAGCGTGGTACCTGTTCGAAGGGAACTCGACCGGCAAAGCGACACTTTTCCTCAATGCTTAATGCTTTTGCTTTTGCCTTGACGGTGTCAATCGCTTTGCCATCGCCTACAAGGACAAACGTAAACTCTTGTCCCTGAGCGCTAAGCTTAGCCAAGGCTTCAAGCAGCAACTCCAAGCCTTCATAGGCCACGGCACTACCTGCATAGCCAATCACCGGAACGCCAGGCTTCAATTTAAGTTCTTTAGCTACCTCAGCGTCGGGAGCCGTAGGCTGGAAGCGCTCAGAATTAACTGCGTTCGGGACGATGATAATGCGGTCACGTGCCACTCCCCAACTAGCCAACTCATCGCACAGTTCTTCGGTAAGCGTAATGACCAAATCTGCTTCTTGCGCCGCTTGCTTTTCTAGCTCACGCATTAGATGGTAGCGTTCCGAACCAGCCCACTCTGGTTGAGTAGATGCCTGTGTCACCTCCCATAAGCCACGCACTTCATATACAAACGGAAGGCCCAAACGGCGAGCAGCCATCAGTGCAGGTAATGCGGTAATGTGATTGGAAGCCGCAACGATAATCTCGGCACCACTTGTTTGGGCTTCGCGTAAGTAATGATCGGCGGCTTCGGCTAGGTAATAGTCAAGTGGTGTCTTAGCCAGGCTCCAACCTGCACAGGCCGCATAGGTAACCCCTTCGATTTCTGCTTCATGGTAGCCCTTATTTAGCCCTCTAATTGATACATCCCAGGGGAAGCCCGGGCGAGTCGTCGCACGTACCTCGAACCCCGCCTGCTGCAGACCTAATGCAATTCCATGCGAACGTGTTGAGTAGCCGTTGGTCGCGTGGGGAACGGATTGGTGAAGGCAGTAGAGCACGCGCTGGCGGCGGGTCATCAACCCCGGGTTGGGTTGACGTGGGGGCAGCGGCCAGCCACCTTTCAGCCGAGCCATGCCTGCCACGAAGGCTTGGAAGTCGCGCTGGGGCTTGTCGAACTTAACGCCCTGCGACTGCAAGCTTTCCAAAGCGCGAAGGGTATCGGTCAGAATGCCTTCACGGTAAAACCACTGCCTGGCAGTAGCGTAATCCACTTTGCTCACGTTGCGAAGCTCATTCTTTCCGACTAGTGCGGGAACAGCATTATTACGCTCCGCCCGCAACGCTTCCGCTATCGGGCGGACGGTATTTTCCCATCTATATTGGTTGGCGACTACATCGCGCCCAGCCACGGTTTTTTTAGCGATTTCTTCTCGACCGGCGTTCATAACCGTGCAAATCGTATTGGCAAGAGCTTCTGTGTTTCCTTTTTGATACAACCAACCCAGCTGGCCACGTTGCAACAACTCCGCCTGGGGTGCGACATCAGAGGCAATAAGGGGTTTTCCAGCAACCAGATATTCGAGCGGCTTTATGGCGCTCACTAGTTCGCATACGGGAAGCGGCGAGCGGGGAATGACGGTTGCGTCTAGCGCAGCGAAGTAGCCCTGTAACTGACTGTGTTCTACCCTGCCGGTGAATACAATCCTGTCCGCAACTCCCAACTCTTGAGACTGGGCATGCAGCTCATCAACAATGCTATCTTTCACAGGATTATTTTGTTGGTTGACAGGACTGTTGCCTCCGACGATTAGCGCATAAACGTTCTTAGCTTTGAGTTTTGCAATCGCATTAACAAGCTGATCTAGCCCTTCGTACCTAGTAATGGCGCCCAAATAGCCGACCAGGAAAGCATTAGTCGGTATTCCCAAATTTTGACGCAAAACCTCGTTGCTTTGTGCAGCTGGTTCTCCAATAGAACCCACACTGTTGGGCACTATTTTGATAGGTACCTTAGCCCCACGCTTGCGCAGCTCAAGTTTCATCATGGTGTTTAGTGTGTAGAGCGTTTCTGCGTTATTACAGACCCAAGTTTCTCGGTCATAGTGCGCTTTGTAAGCCGGCGTGTTCCCCCAGCCGGGCTCTTGGGAGATGCGGGAGATTTCCCAGAATCCCCGCACTTCATACTGGAAGGGCAATCCGAGCATTCGGGCAGCTGTAAGGGCTGGTAAACCCACCTCGTGGTTGGAAGCTGCCAACACAATTTGGGGACGGTAGATGCGAAAAAGTGTCATGAACTTTTGAACGGCAGCCTCGAAACGAGCCTTTTCACCACCTGGGGACTCATCTTGTGGCCAACGACTATGAATGTAGCGTACACCGTCCACTTGCATTTCCGGTTGCACGCTGCTTTTCTTTACTCCTAATTCCCAGGGTCTTCCAGGCCGCACAAAACAAAGGATTTCAAATCCGTGGCCATTTAACGCCTTGGCGATGCCCTGGGTACGGACAGCGTAGCCGTTGCTGGCATAGCTTTGGCCGTGACTGACAACGTAAGCAATGCGGTTGTGTATAGAGACTATTGGGGTTCGGGGCTTGGCGACGAGGTATTTCGCCTTTTGAATCAGGTGGTCCATGCGGCTTCCGGGATATTACTGTGGAGTGTTTCGCGTTCGGTTTGTCAGGTTACGGCTTTGCCTAACCCCACCTACGGGGGCTCAATAGGTATGGGCGGTGTCTCAAGCGGTTTATTTCGCAGGTAGCGCCCGGTGCTCGTAAAGAAGGCCGACCGCGTCTATGACGTGACCTTTCTCTGCCAGGCGCTGTTTCTCAGCCATGAATTGCTTATGCTTCACAAGCACGCAGACAACGTCCGCTTCCGTCATTGCTTGGTCGAGAGTGGACAGCTGCACGTTGGGTCGGTTCAGGTCTTCCGGCAGCTCATAGATGTTGGGTTCCACAATCAGTACCTGGGCGCCCAGTTCGGCCACCTGTTCGGCAATGCCCAGGGCGGGGCTTTCGCGCAGGTCGTCAATGTCTGGTTTGAAGGCGATGCCCAAGCAGGCCACTTTGATGTCTGCCCGTGTCAACGCGGGGTTGGCTTGGTGGTGTTGTTCCAGTTTTTCTTTCACTCGTTCCAGCACCCATTGCGGTTTGCCATCATTCACTTCACGGGCGGTGCGGATTAGGCGGGTTTCTTCCGGGCAGGAATCCACAATGAACCAGGGGTCTACTGCTATGCAGTGCCCGCCTACGCCGGCGCCGGGCTGGAGTATGTTGACTCGCGGGTGGCGGTTAGAGAGTGCAATCAGCTCCCACACGTTGATGTCCAGCTTGTGGCAGATGGTAGACAACTCGTTGGCGAAGGCAATGTTGACGTCGCGAAAGCTGTTTTCAGTTAGCTTGGCAAGTTCCGCGGTGCGGGCGGTGGTGACTACACACTCGCCTTCTACGAAGATGCTGTATAGGTCGCAGGCGGCTTTTGAGCATTTTGCGGTCATACCGCCAATTACTCGGTCGTTTTCTACCAGCTCACGAATTACATGGCCCGGCAGTACCCGCTCGGGGCAATGGGCTATGCGGATGTCGGAGTTTTCACCGTGGGTTTGTGGAAAGGTCAGGTCTGGCCGTGCTTCTGCAAGCCAGGCGGCCATTTGTTCTGTGGCGCCTACGGGGCTGGTGGATTCCAGTATCACCAGGTTGCCTTTGCGCAGAACCGGTGCCAGTGATTTACTGGCGGCCTCAATATACTTCAGGTCGGCTTTGTGGCTGTGGCCTTCGGGGTCGTGAATGAACGGTGTGGGCACGGCCATCAGGAAAGCGTCTGCGGGTTCTGGCTGGGTAACTGCTTTGAGGTAACCCTTAGTGACCGCTGCGTGCACGATCATGTCCAGGTCTGGCTCTACAATGTGGATCTCGCCTTTGTTGATGGTGTTTACAGCGTGCTGATTGACGTCTACACCAATGACATTTTTCTTGCGGGAGGCGAATACGGCGGCGGTGGGCAGGCCGATGTAGCCTAGGCCTATTACTGCGATTTTTTCGTAGTTCACTGGGGGGGTCCTTTTAAAGATAGAGATTTTTTTTGCCACGGACACTCACTGACTCTCACGGACGAAAGACAGGGATAATGTGTTTTTTGTCCGTGTGGATCTGTGTGGGTCCGTGGCTGAAACTTATTTTTAACCTGCCAGGGCGTCGCGAATTCGCTTGCAGGCGTTTCCGTCGCCATAGGGGTTATGGGCGCGGCTCATGGCGGTATAGGCGGCGTGATTCGAAAGAAGGTTATCTAATTCAGCGGTGATTACGTCTACTTCGGTGCCCACCAGCTTTACGGTGCCGGCTTCAACTGCTTCGGGGCGTTCCGTTGTGTCGCGCATCACCAATACGGGTTTTCCTAAAGACGGCGCTTCTTCTTGAATGCCACCGGAATCCGTCAAGATAATGTGGGCACGGTTCATCAGGTAAACAAAAGGCAAGTAATCCTGCGGCTCAATCAGGTGGATATTCGGGTTGTTGCCCAACAGACGGCTGACCGGTTCCTGAACGTTAGGGTTCAGGTGCACGGGATACACTATCTGCGTGTTCGGATGCGCCTCGGCGGTGTTAGCCAGGGCTTGGCAGATTCGTTCAAACCCGCCGCCAAAGCTTTCACGGCGGTGGCCTGTCACCAGTATGAGTTTTTTGTTTTCGTCCAGAAAACTGAAACGCTCAGCCAGCTGTTGAGCCAGTTCCTCGTTGGTGTCCAGTTTGCTGACGACCTCTAGCAGAGCGTCGATGACGGTGTTACCCGTCACTACAATGCTGCTCTCCGCTATGCCTTCATTCAGCAGGTTCTGCTTTGACGTCGCCGTGGGTGCAAAATGCTTGGCCGCGATGGCGCCGGTCAGCTTGCGGTTGCCCTCTTCCGGCCAAGGAGAAAACAGGTTACCGGTGCGCAGCCCGGCCTCTACATGGCCCACCGGTATTTGCTGGTAATACGCCGCTAAGGTGGCCGCAAAGGTGGTTGCGGTATCACCGTGAACCAGCACGATGTCAGGCTTGAATTCCGACAGCACAGCTTTTAGGCCGAGCAGAATGCCAGCGGTTACATCGGTTAGATCCTGGCCTGGTTTCATCAGGTTTAAATCGTAATCGGGGACCAGTTCAAATAGCCCCAGTACCTGATCCAACATTTCGCGGTGCTGCGCCGTTACGCAGACTTTGGCATCAAAGCGCGTATCTTCTGCGAGTTGCAGTGCCAATGGGGCCATTTTGATAGCTTCTGGGCGGGTGCCGAATACCGTTAGTACTTTCACTTTGTCTTAAGTCCTGTCGAGTAATTGTGACTGGAGTTCCTGGCAGCGCGTGTAGTAATGCTCCAGTAATTTTTGCGTTTCTGTAAGCTGCTGGGCGGCGCTGACCTTCGGTGTTTTGAGTTCGGCGCTGTTATCAGCGCTATTCAGGGGCGACGCAGTAACCGGGCCTTTTATGCGCATTTCGCAGAGGCGAATGCTATTGGCGAACAGATTCTGCCCATAATATTTTGCCGCTTGCTCGTAACAGGTTTTTGCTTGTTGATAGTGGCCGCTCTTGAAATGCGCCACCGCTTGCTTAACGATTAATGGATTACTGCTGGTCATTCACTGCCCCTAATAATTTAACCTTGCGGGTTAATGGTTAGCCACAAAGCGCCTTTTTCAGTGTTGAGTTCGGTTTGCTGGTAGCGCAGCCCCCGTTGATTACAAAGCTGCAACCAATCTTGGGCTACCTGCTTTTCGCCCTGGCGATGGGCATCATCAAGCACTATGTGTAACTGGTGAGCCGACAAATACTGCAGTAGCGTGGCCAGTGCGGGCTCTCTTATCAGGGTCTCGCCACTTGGGCTGTATGGGCCATCAATCAGTACGAGTATGTTGGCGGCGCGCCTGCTGTAAAGCTGGGCTATGTTTGCCAGCTTTTGTTCGCAATCGTAGAACAATGGCTGAGCGCCCTGCTGGCTGGTACCGCTTGTGGATACTTTTATTGGTACTCTTATTGGCACTAGCGGCGCCAAAACCAGGTCGACCAAATTGCCCAAACCGCTGCTGGCTAATGCCGCTTGGGTTTGTGCTGCATAGTCTTGGTTTTGCTCGAAGCTTAATATGCGTTCGGGTAAGTCGTACTGACTAGAGGCTTCAAGCGCTTTGGCGCTGTCAGAGGATTGGCCTTGGTTGGCGCCATCGTATCGCAAAGCGCTGTTGCTGCGGTTTTCAGCGCTACCCGCCAGGATGTTCCGAATCGCTTTTGCCATCAACACAGTGGAACTACCACTGCCAAACTCTATGATGAGGTCGTACTGGTTTTGCTCTATTGCTCGTACCAGGTGGCCTGCCAAATCCGCACCTATGGCCCAGCCACCAAAATCGACGGGCTGCTCGCCTGTTTCAAGATAGGTGCTAAGGCTGGCTACGGCTTGAAACTGTTGGCGCTGGGTATTGAATGATTGCGTAACATGCTGGCCAACGGCATTAGTTGCTTGGCGTAATTGATCGGCCTGTTGGCTGAAGAGCTTTTCCATCTTGGCTTCCAGGTCGCCGAGCGCCTGCTGGCCATTTCCCTGGGCTTCCAGCACCTGCTGTTTTTCTTGGCTCACTATCTCAAGCTGCTGCTTTAAGATGCCGTTCTGCGCTTGAAGCTCTTCAGCCTGTTGTTTACGGCTTTGAAACCACTGTGTGTGGTCTGCTAGGCTTTTTGTGGTTTCTTGATGGGCGGACCGTTCTTTTTTAAGGTCTTCCGCTAATTGCTGTGCCTTTTTTTCGGCTTGTTTTAAACGTTCATTATGCGCTTCTAATTTTTTGTCGTCGGCCTTTGACGTCTCGCGCAGTTGTGCTGCTTCCTGTTGCGCTGCCTCAATTAACTGCTTCAAGGCTTTTAGCTCTGCCTTTAAATTCTGGCTTTCCACTTCCAGGCTTTGAGACCGGGCGTTTAGCTTGGCATTTTCATCGCCAAGGTCAATATTGCTGTTCTTTAGGGCGTCCAGCTCTTGCTGCAGGTTCTGATTTGCTTCTTCCCAATCTTCAGTGCGCTGGCTCCTATCGCGCAATTCGTCGCGCAGCTGGTTTAGCTGCTTCCGCGCTGCATGCTCAGCGTGCACTTTGGCGCTGAACGCGCTGTCTGCGTGGGTCAGTTTTTGCTTTACGGCATTCAGCTGGTGTTCGAGTGCCTGCTCACGTTTTGCGCTGGTTTGCGCATGTTCCGCCAAAGCCTGTTGATTTTCTGCCTGCGCCTTTTGCAGTTCCTGCTTTAGCTGCCTGATTTGCTCTTTCAGTGGATTACGTTTCAGGTACCAGATGGGCCAGTCGGGATCTTCAATTGGAGAAACCTGCACATCAAACCCATGTTCTTCCAGCCAAGCTAGGGTGGTTTTGGCGGGCTGGCTGTTTTGGTACGTCGCCTCTTCTTGGGCTTGCACCCTAAGCTGGCTAAACGTTTCAAGGAGGCCAGCCTCTTCTAGCGCGTTTAATATGGCGTGTTCTTCACCGGGGCTACGAATGATGAGCTGGTCGCCCTGCTCTGGCTGAGCGCGATGTTCTTTGATGAATTCAACTGGGTGCTGGGTATCTATTTCTCGGATGCTCATCACTTTTAGGCCGGGAAATAACGTTTTCAACCCGGTCGCTTTGTGGAGGCTTAAGGCATCTGGAAGATTGTAAATGTACAGCTGGTCATTTGCTGCATCGGGAGTCACGGCGACATCTATAATGGCTGTGTTTACAGAGCCATCTGTGTTTTCGGTGCTGATAACGGCTTTGTCTGCGTGTATATCAATGATAATCGGCATTACTTAATTCGCCTCCGGGGGAGAAGGGAGGGAGTTTTGCTCACGTGAGTTTGCCGCACGCCCCTCGGCCTGGCCATGCTCCAGAAAATGAATCAATGGATTCATACCAAATTCTTGTACATCCTGGTTGGCGCGAAGGTACCAATCGGTGTCAAAGCGCTCACTTGGGTTACGGCCTTCATCGGCGCCAAATTTAAGGTAATGTTCTGCCGGGTTCATAAGTTTTTCAGCCACGTCCGGGTAAGTCTGCAGGTACCAAGCGGAATCGAAATAAGGCGTTTTGGCCAGCTTTTTCACCTGTTTTTTTAGCTTACGTTTGTCGAGTGGCAAACGTTTGAAAGGCCGACCCATTGCTCTAACCGGTGCCGTCACTTTCCAGGAGGCGCTGGATTTGAAGTTATTAAGCTCATCCTGCAAGTTTTTGATTTGCTGGTTGGCGGCAGCCAGGGCGCAGTCTTGATCATGTGAGTATTCGGTTAGCTGCTGTTTAAGCTTTTGCTCTGCAATGAAACGCTTTTCCAGCTCCTCTTGTACCAAGTGCAACTGTTCTAGTAACAAGCTGTTTTCTTCCTGCGTACGCTGCAGTTCTTCCTGATTTTTCTTGTCGGTTTTTGCTGCGTTCTCGACTTGTTCCTTTGCCTGCGTTAACTCTTCAGAAAGGGCTTGGTTGGTCTGCCGCTCTCTCTTGCCGGTGCTTTCTGCTTTCTCTGCTTGCGCCCTTGCCTGTTTTAACTCTGCCGAAAGGTCGTGGTTGTTCTGCTGCTCTTTTTGCTGTTGCTGCTTGCTCGTTGCTAACTGGTGTTCGAGATCCTTTTGGCTGAGAGCTTTGGCTTCGAACTCTTCCTGTACCAAGTGCAGCTGTTCTAGCAACAACCCGCCTTCTTCTTGGCCGGTTTTCAGTTGCTGATCAAGCTTTTCGATATCCCGCTGTGCCTGTTCCAGCTGATGTTGAGTGTTCTGCTTTTTTTGTTCGGCTGCTGCACTATCTGCGTTCAGTTTTTCTGCCAAGGCGTCAATGTCGAGGCTGGGCATTACAAAGGAACGATCATTCAATGGCAGGGTGCTGGCTTCTAACTCTGCCATTAATGACTGGCACGCTTCGGACTGGCGTACGGCTTGTAACGCACACAACAGGTAAAGCGGTTGCACTTGAGGCAATTGGGCATGGATATGAGCAAGGGGATGCTCAGGCAGCTTCAAGCCTAGCCGCTCACGCAAGGGTTCTAAATTTGCGCTTTCAGCCAGCAGCGCATCTATTTCAATCAGGCAGGCCCGGCGGCGGTTATGTCTAAGCCATTTCAACAAACCTTCCGCCTGTTGTTGCCATTCTTGACAGGCTTCGGCGGGGGTTTTGCCCTGCGCTATGGCGGCTGCTATGAGGTACTCCGGGCGTCGGTGCAACACCACGACATGCCCCACGCCATCATCAAGGTGCAACCAGTTTTCAATATCGCTTAGTGCGCCTTGTGCCCAACCGAGACTGTTTAACAGGGGAATGGCCTGCTCCCAGCCTGAGTATGGCAGTGCTCCCACAGTAAAACTCATGTCCGGCGTACTCCATTCGTATCCACGGAAAAAGGTTTTTTAGTCATAAAAGGCTGTGAGCTCACTCCATAGTGGCGCCGTAATATCTTTAGCAGACAGCACTGGTGCGTTCGGGCCGCAAACCGGCCACTGAATGTTCAGAGTTGGGTCGTCCCAACGGATGGCATACTCGTCACCCGGCGCATAATAGTCTGTACATTTGTACTGGAACTCAGCTTCTTCGCTGGTGACATAGAAGCCGTGAGCGAAGCCGGGCGGAACCCATAGCAGCTGTTTGTTATCGGCGTTGAGAGTAACGCCAACCCACTGGCCAAACGTAGGGCTGTTTTTGCGCAAATCCACAACCA
>Ga0307973_1000324_pt1 | contig 27423 bp, 21 predicted proteins | sample OrgLakmetagen782_FD_201837 | JGI IMG/M metagenome (GOLD analysis project Ga0307973, IMG submission 201837) | Saline water microbial communities from Organic Lake, Antarctica - #782 | ecosystem: Environmental > Aquatic > Non-marine Saline and Alkaline > Saline | place: Antarctica: Organic Lake...
ACGGCATGCCCTAAATCGTTGAAATATGGTCGGGACGGAAGGATTTGAACCTTCGACCCCTTGCACCCCATAAAGGTTCATAGCCATCCAACAGGGTCTAACCCAATCTAGTCTAAAAACCTTTCCTACTGATTTAATTGATTTTTCCGTTTTGTGTTTTCCAACGGAATCCAATACCATCCAGTTTAAGCGATCGAGAAACGGTGACCAAACGGTGACGAGAATCCGGCCTTAACCGAGTGGGTGGTAATGGGAACGATTACAGACAAGCAAATGAACTCAAAGCCAGGCAAGTCGGTCTGGTTGACTGAGGATGCTCCGAGAGGCTGTGGGCGTTTTATGGCTCGCATTCTGAAAAGCGGAGACAGGCTATTTTACTTCCGATATACCAATTCGCAGGGTGAACGGGTTTTCCTTCCTGTCGGCAATTACGACCAGTCCGGTAAAGATGGCTTAACTCTGCGAGAGGCGAGAACGAAGGCCGGTGAGCTATCTCGCTTATATCAGGCTGGCATTCGGGATTTGAGGGAGTATCAGGAAGCGGAGGAAGACGCACGTAAGGCCACACATGAGGCAGAGATGGCCAGGCTGCGGGCTGAGCGAGAGGCTGCAGAAGCAGAAAAAGCACGCCAGGCCGCCCGTAAAACGGTGAAAGAGCTTTTTGAACATTGGGCGGATTATTGACCTTAAGAACCGGAAAGATGGCGGTGCAGAGGTTCGTAGGCTCTTTGAAAAGGACGTGCTTCCTAAAATTGGTCAGCTTGCGGTTGAAGATGTCAAAAAGGGTCATGTCACAGAGGTCGTTGATGCGCAGCTTAATCGCGGAGTGACCCGCATGGCGAAGCTGACGCTGAGCCTTATCCGGCAGATGTTTCGTTTTGCAGTCGACCGAGATTTGATCGAGTACGACCCCACGGCAAGTATCCGGAAGTCAAAAATTGGTGGCAAAGACGTTGAACGCGACAGAGTATTGAGTGACGACGAAATTAAAGCACTTGCCAATCAGATCCCCGATGCCCAGATGTTGCCTTCTACCTCTATCGCTATCTGGATCATGCTGACAACCTGTTGCAGAATTGGGGAGCTGATCAAGGCAGAGTGGGTCGATGTGGATCTAAAACGAGCTACCTGGAAGATACCTCCGGAAAACAGCAAAAATGGTAAGCCTCACGAGATTGCCCTCTCCAGTTTTGCTGTAGCCTGGTTCAAAGACCTGAAAAAGCTTACCGAGGATTCGCGGTGGTGTTATCCGAACGCATCAGATTCAGGCCCAATCTGCCCCAAATCAATTACCAAGCAAATTCGTGATCGACAGTTGCCAGTGGGCAAAGAGCCGAACAAGGGGCGGAGCTCAAAGGCTCAAGCACTGGTCCTCCCGGGAGGGAAGTGGACACCACACGACCTCCGGCGAACAGGAGCAACGATAATGACGGCGCTTGGTGTTTTGCCGGAGGTTGCAGAGCGGTGCTTGAACCATACAGAGGAAAACAAAGTTAAGCGTGTATACCAGCGCCATAGTTACGGGCCAGAAAAGCAAGAGGCATGGGATCTGTTAGGGACACATACTCGAAAATTATTTCATCTCGGGATAGGCGAGGATATTTAGTAATGCCAAAATCAATGGAAGCGAAACCTGCCGTCAGGTACCTATTAGAACTTCCTCTGACGTTGAACTCGGACGACACCGTCTTGAAAAAATTCATGGAAGAGGGTGGGCGGATTTGGTGCCGTGTTCCAAATGCCCTGCAGATGTACTTTCGGACCGTGAACTTCGACCGCCCGGGAAACGAACTGCTGCGAAGATACGAGTCGAAATCGCAGTCCTTTCGGTTCATGGCATTGAGTCAAGAGCTCGTGAAAGAAGTGCTGTGGCTTGGTGGGGCTGAGGTAAATGAGTCTGAGGCGATTGCGCTCTTATCAGAATGCGGAAAGATTGAAGATAAAAAAGTATCAGGTGCAGCTTTGGAAACAATGGTTGCAGATCTACGTTCTTCTGAGTTGGCCTCGCGAGCATACGAGAGGATTAAAAGGCGAATATACTCAACGGCCGAGTCTTTTGTCTGTGCGAAGCCCAACCTGGCCATGGATCACGGGTTCCAATCTAGGGATGTCGTTGAGAGTAGTTTTCCTGTCAGGCTAAACGACCTGTTTGTTGCAGAAACTGACTACCAAACTTTGCTGGCTGCAGCTTTTGTAGATCCCATTAGCGAGATAAAAAGACCGGATTGGATGCCTTCACATCTACAGTTGTTAAATACATACGCCGAAAGCTACATGGCTCTCGAGGGCAAAGAGACGAGGAATGATGAATTGACCACTGCGGTTTCGAAACTCGAAGCGGATTTGGCGAGAAAATTAGGCGAGTCGAAATTGGATTCGCAAAAAATGGTGGCCGCGAAACGGATCATTAAACAGACTGACAAATTTCATCCGAGGCCTCCCGTGCAACCTCCTGAGGGCGGGGAGAAAGTGTCACTACTCGATATAGCTAATTCTCTTGCGCGATACTTCTGGAAGGGAGAAGTTGAGAAGACCATAGCTGAGTACAAAAACATCGAAGTCTTTAATAACCGCGTGAGTAAGATTTTAGACGAGCATGGCGTTGACCGTATAGCTTCTTTTTTGCCACACCTAAGTCGATTTATAAGATTTACCTGATAGTCTCAATCATGATTGTCAGAATATTTTCACGGAGGCTCTAAAGAGCCCCCTATCTCAACAAGCAACTGGAGCATCAACATAACTGGTCATTCATGCTCTTGGACATGCTGTTATCTCGATAAAATGAGTTTTGGTTGCGTCGATAAATACTCGGATCGATTGGGTTATCTCTAAATGTTCAAGCGCACTCCAGAATCGTTTTGATTTCCTTACCTTTGATGGGCAATGTTGCATAACCCATCTCTTCGGAAGGACATTGCTGTTATGATTTTGTGCCTGCTGCATGATCCATGCGTAAAGGAGTTCGGCGTCTATGATGTGTTGTGGTCTTGAATCGAAAATGTTTAAGTACTCTTTGGAAAAGAATACGCAGATGTGAATGGCCGTATTCAGCGTTCTACAGCTTATTTCTCCGTCACATTTATTTATGATGTGAAGATTTGCTGCTATTCGCGCGATATTTTCCATAAGTTTCGATGCGTGATCTTTTGCATTTTCGTATAGCCCTCCAGGTCGCATATTTAATTCAATTTCACTGCTAATTGCGTTGAATAATTCTTGGGCTGAATCATCGAAATGTATTAAATTCCTGTCGTTGCTGTCCGTCTTCGCTTTCTTCACGCATTTCTTGATTAGCTTTCGTAGCCTTTTTTCAAACCTCTCAGGAGGCTCTGAATAGGTCTGCAATGAATTGTCGCGGTATCCGATAGTGGAATAGGGGCCGCATACAAAGGCCCTTGCCCACAGCCCTGACTCCTTTGCTTGATCTGATTTACGTTCACGGTAGTCATCGAAAGGTCCAGGTTGAATGGAAATTAGCATCGAAAAGCGTGGATCATTGACAGTGAAAGACTCTGAGGTTTTTCTGCCAGTGATTAATTGGACGCCGTTCCATCCCGAATTCAATGCTGAAATGCCTGGTGTGACCAGCCCGTCTAATGTACGAGTTCCCTCATCTGCTAGAACACAAAGGTATTTACTGTTTTCGTTTGCAGCCTGCAGCAGTGCTGGATAGGTAATGTCCTCGTGGAGCAGTTGTGTTTTTTTGGGCTTTTCTGGCTCGGCGATCAAGTGTGCATCTACCAGGTCTTGAACCTTCCGTATTTGGTCATCGTCATGATCAGTTTCGCTAAGCTCAGCAGAAAGTTCTGCCTGGACGGTCTCCCGCAGTAGGTTTGTGAACACAGTTCGCTTCATCTTCCATATCTGATGTTTTCGCTTCCAAAGTGCTTGCTCCGCTTGATACTCTTTTTCTGCTTCGACTTCAGCCTGACGAATAAGTCTATAAAAAAAGTTGATCATACTTGACTTTCGTTCGCCAGAAACAGCGATAAGAAGCCCATAAAATGCTAGAGATGTTTTACCGCCGGTAGGCCTCTCCACATCACATAGCGCTTGGTTTACAGTCGCGATAGCCGAGAGGGCTGTAAGAAGAATCATTGGATAAGGTGCTTTTATCTGATCAAGAGCATAGCCAATAGCTGTTCCTAACAAGTCTAGGTCTGGTAAATCTGGCAGCCCAGGGTATCGATCGAAGATATTCAGCATTCGATATCTTTCTCTCGGGTTGAGATACGAGTTACTTGGAATCATAGTTAATCGCTCCGCTTTAGATAATCGCTGATTCGCGTGAATTTCTGATTTGTGTAGTCATCCAATCGTCTATTTCATGTTCGATCCAAACAACGGCTCCTCCTCCAATCTTTATTTGTTCCGGAAATTCTGGATCGTGATATTTGGAGTCCTTATTAAGTTTGTTATAGATTGAGGCCCGTGACAGCCCCGTTTTTTTGATGATTGTCTTTATCCGAATAAAACGAGCTGTCCTCTTTGATGTATCAGTCATTTTTTGTCCCCTCTGCTTTAAGTGAAGATTAAAGTGGGGAGCATGGGAAGGCTCAGAAATTCTCAGAATACTTGAGAATATTTTCTCTCTAGCTTCGCTATTAAATCCCGGATGCAAAGTATCCTTGCTACAGCCGCTACGTGTAGCGGGCGTAGCAGCGAACAGGCCACTCCAAAAAATTTCAAACCTATATCACCTCTTTGAACTAAGGCGCTGACCGTGCCATCCCTTTCAATGCAAAGAGGTAACTCCAATGTCTGAAAAATGCCCCAACTGCCTGTCCGTCCGGATCGGCAAGAACAACTACGGAAAGAAAACCGCTGGCGTGGTCGGTGCGTCTGCCGGGACCTATGGCGGGTATGCCGCTGCCACGGCGGGTGCCCAAGCGGGTGCCGCCCTCGGGATCGTTGCTGGGCCGGTAGGTGCAACCGTTGGCGGTATCGGCGGTGCGGTGATCGGTGCGCTGCTGGGAGGTGCCACCGGCGCTTCCGCTGGCGTGATTCTGGGGGACGTCCTGGACGAGCGTGTCCTCGACAACTACCACTGCCTCGATTGCGGCTATTCCTTCGGCGATGACCCTAACTCCCATGGGGAATAGCGCTAACGCCCGAGGGCGACCCCGAACTCCCACGGGATGAATTACCGACGCCCGAGGGCGAACCCGAAATCCCACGGGATAGATTACTGACGCCCAAGGGTGCGCCCGGTATCCCTCGGGTGAATAGACTCACGCCCTCGGCAAAGACGTTGATTTTATAAGTAAAATTTCAAAGGAGTACTACCATGGCTCACCTTATCGAGCAAATGGCCTACGTTGGCCAAAAACCTTGGCATGGACTGGGGAATGAACTGACCACGAACCAGCCGCTGGAAGTCTGGGCAAAACAAGCCGGTCTGGACTGGCAGATCCAGGAAAGCCCGGTGCGCTTCGTCACCAATTCCGGTGGCACCCTAGGCGAGATTCTGTCTTACCCTGACTCAAAGGTGCTTTACCGCTCGGATACAAGAGCCCCGCTGTCGGTGGTTGGTAATCGTTTCAAGGTGGTTCAGCCTGAAGAGATCCTGGAGTTCTACCGGGATCTGACCGAGGTGTCGGGGTTTGAGCTGGAAACCGCTGGTGTTCTAAAGGGTGGCCGAAAAATGTGGGCACTCGCCCGTACCGGCCAAACCGGCATGCTCAAGGGCAACGATCAAACCAACGCCTACGTGCTGCTGGCCACCGCCTGTGACGGCACCATGGCAACCACCGCACAGTTCACCAGTATTCGTGTGGTCTGCAACAACACGTTGGCTGTTGCCCTGAAGGGTTCTACTGCCAACGCCGTCAAGGTGAAGCACAACACAGCGTTCGATGCAGACCTGGTGAAGAAACAACTGGGCATCTCTGTCTCCGCCTGGGATGACTTCATGTACCGCCTGAAGACCCTGAGCGAGCGCAAGGTGAAGACCACCGAGGCCAGGAACTACTTCCTCAAGGTGTTTACTGACGATTCCGGTATCGGGGTTGGCAAGACCAACGAACGCTCCATGGCGAAGGCTCTCGGTCTGTATGAAGGCGAGGGCATGGGTGCCAGCCTGGCATCTTCCGAGGGCACAGCATACGGCTTGCTGAATGCGGTCACCGAGTTCATCGATCATCAACGCCGGGCCAAAACGATTGACCACCGACTGGATTCCGCCTGGTTCGGAACCGGTGCCGCGATCAAGAACCGCGCATTAGAGCAAGCCATGTCACTGGTGGCCTGAGCCAACCCACAAATCTCAAAACCGCCATAAAGCCCACCGGAGCCTGATGCTCTGGTGGGCTTTTTTTATGTCTGGAGAAAAACATCATGGGCATGAGTGCAAACACAATCCAGAAACAACGACCGGCCTTGCGCCTGGTCTCCACCAAGGGCCTCAGCCGGGATGAATGGCTGAAGGTCCGCAAGCAGGGCGTTGGTAGTAGCGATGCCGCCGCAGCTGTCGGCATGAATCCTTATCAGTCCCAACTGGAACTCTGGATGGTCAAAACCGGCAGAGATGCTGGCTTGCCGAAACCGGATTCCGACGATCCCACGTCACCGGTCTACTGGGGCCACATCCTCGAACCGATTGTGGCCGAGCAGTACAGCCAGCAAACGGGCCGAAAGGTGCGCCGGGTGAATGCGGTGTTGCAGCATCCAGATCCGGAGAAGCACTGGATGTTAGCCAACCTGGATTACTCGGTGGTGGCCGATGACGACGTGCAGATCCTGGAGTGCAAGACGGCAGGGGAGTTCGGGTCACGGATCTGGAAAGAGGGCGTACCCGATTACATCCAGTGCCAGGTTCAGCACCAGCTGGCTGTCACCGGCAAACAGTCGGCAGATGTCTGCGTTTTGCTGTTTGGTCAGGAGCTGAAGATCTACCGCGTTGAACGGAATGAAGAGCTTATCGAGGCTCTGTATGTGCTGGAGCGCCAGTTCTGGGATTTCGTGGAAACGGATACGCCGCCACCCGTTGACGGAACCGATTCTGCCGAACGCGCCTTGCGCCATCTGTACCCGGTAGACCAAGGGGAAACACTGGACTTCAGCCAAAGCAAGGAATTGTCGGATGCGTTTGACGAGCTGCTGGCCATCCGCTCGGAAATGGAAAGCCTCAAATCCACCGAATCCCACCTGAAGCAGCGAATCGAAAGCCAGATGGGCGAAGCCTCAAAAGCAACTTTCCCAAGCGGCAGTGTGAGCTGGAAGCGAAGCAAGGATTCCGTCGGGCTCAACGTAAAGCAGCTGCTGAAGGACCAGCCAGAGCTTCTGGATCAATACCCACTCACCAAGCCGGGCAGTCGGCGATTCCTCATTCAAGCATAAAACCCCCATTGGCCACGCGGGCGTGACGAGCGCCCCGTGGTCCTTTTTCGAAGGAGAGACATTATGATTAAAGGTTTAGCCATCACTCCCCCGGTGTTGGGGCGTATCAGCATTGGCCGGGTTGTTGAAAAGAATGGCATCCGGCTACCTCAGAAAGACGACCAGTTCACCATCACATCCCAGATTCAGGAGAAAGATGCGGGATGGGTTTTGCACCCTATGGACGAAGAGCTCAGAAAAGATGCGCCAAACGGCAAACTGCGAACCATCCCGGTCCGCATGCTCTTCAACGATGCGGATCTCAACCTGCGGGCTGAGTACACCATGTTCGATCGTAAAAGCGGGCGACCCATGTGTGTCGGCAATGGCGACACATGTAAGCGCCTGACGCAGTCAGGAGTGCAGTCTTTGCCATGCCCCGGGCCAACGTTGTGTGAGTTCGGTAAAGGTGGCCTGTGCAAGCCCTACGGCCGTCTGAACGTCAAGGTCGGTGACGACGATGATCTCGGCACCTTCATCTTCCGCACGACCGGCTACAACAGCATCCGAACACTTGCGGCCAGGCTGAGCTACTACCAGGCAGTCTCTGGTGGTCTGCTAGCGTACATGCCGTTGGAATTGAAGCTGAGAGGGAAAAGCACGACGCAGAGCCATCGAACGCCAATCTATTATGTGGATCTGGTGATCAAGGAGGGACTGTCGCTGCAGGACGCAGTGATCGAGGCACGGGAAAAGGCCAGGCAGGTGAAGGAGGAGGGCGTTGATCAGGCTGCGTTGGATGCTGCCGCTGCAAAGGGGTTTGGCAATGCGCTGTTTGAATATGATGAAGATGAGATGAGTCAGGTGGTTGAGGAGTTTTACCCAGTGACTAAAGATGCAGAGAAGGCGCCAGTGGACGGTTCATCTGTCGTATCAAAGCTACAAAGGGGCCTCGAACCTGCCACGTCAGCATCCGGATAAAATTAAACGAGTGGTCCTACATGGGCCGCTCGTCTGGACAGCTGTATATTTATTTTTTTGGTTGCGACGGGATGACCCTGGAGTAAAAGCTAGGGACCAGTTCAGGTCAGATGGTAACGAATTGTGGTTTGGTCTAACCTACTGATTAATTGAAGAGAGTTGCAACGTTGTGGCGTTCGAGCTGACTCCTGTTCAAGCCATCAGCAAGGAAGCGGAGAAGTAGCCTTGAAAACCAACTATGTACTGATCGATTTTGAAAATGTGCAGCCAAAAAACCTCGAGCTACTCAAGGGTCATGGCTTTAAAGTCATTGTTTTCGTCGGCTCGAAGCAGGTGAAAATTTCGATCGATCTCGCTTGTGCAATGCAATCCCTCGGCCCTGACGCTGAATACGTGAAGATCGAGGGAAATGGCCCGAACGCTCTGGATTTCCATATCGCTTTCTACATTGGGAACATCGCTGCTAAAGATCCCGATTGCTACTTCCATGTTATTTCAAAGGACACTGGCTTTGATCCGTTGATCAAGCATCTGAAGAGCAAGAAAATCTACGCGCAACGTGAAAGGGATATCTCTGAAATCCCGCTCCTTAAGATTGCCAACTCCAAATCCATGGCTGAGCGAATCGACGCTATCGTTGAGTTTCTTAAAACACGAGGGTCGGCTAAGCCAAGAGCAGTGAAAACGCTCTCTAACTCTGTGAACTCGCTATTCATGAAGAGCCTCGAAGAGGATGAGCTGGCGAAGATCATGGAAGAACTCGTTCGCCAGAAAATCGTCATTACGAATGGTTCGAAGGTCAGTTATCAGCTACCGAGCTAGCCTTCAAGGCATCTTTAAGTAGATCACAATTGTTGCGATTCATCGACCAAGGGGAACGCTGTGGATAAGGAGTTGCAGGAGATCCTCGCGGCAGCAAAAGATGTTGCTGTTCGTTTCAAAAAGTTGACGGGTAAACCGCTGGGAATCACCGGTGAAATTGCAGAATTCACAGCCGCTAAGCTACTCGACCTAAAATTAGCCGAGGCTAGACAAGCTGGATACGACGCTACTGATCGCGCTGGACGAAAAGTTCAGATCAAGGGCCGTTGTCTGCCAGAAAAACCTGGCTCCGGCCAAAGGCTGGGATCAATTCGCCTTGACCATCAATGGGACAGCGTATTGTTGGTTTTGTTGGACGACAGCTATGAAGTAATCGAAATGTGGGAGGCTGACCGGCAACCAATCGAAGCGGCAATTCGGGCTCCCGGCTCGAAAGCAAGAAATGAGCGTGGTGCCTTGGTGGTGGCGAAGTTCAAATCCATAGGGACCAAAGTATGGCCTGTGAACAAGCAGTGACAAACTACAGTTTCGAATCTGCGCCTGCGCATCCTGTTCCGGTTTTATTCCACATTGTGTAACCTCTGAGGACAGGTGACTTCATTGCGGCGGTCACGAGTTTCCCCATTGGTCAAAGGTGTAGTAACAATGAGCACAGGCAACAATATCGACGATTCAGATTTCGAGCGCGCTGAAGCCCTCTATGAGACAGCGGTACAGATGGAAGTGAATGGGCTTCCCGAGGAGGAAGCCATCAAAGTGGCTGGGCAAGTGGTAGCCAAGCGTGCAGAAGCTGAGAAATCCGGGCAGGTGGTGTCGGATGAGCAGGGTAACGCAGTGTCGTATCACGACTCTGCTCTGAATCCAGAGCCAGTGCCAGCATCTCAGCGCGAAGCAGTTAACCATACTTATCAGAAATTGTGTGAGAACGAGGGCGTTGAAGCGCTCTGACTGGCTATGCTGTTATAGGCTCCGAAGGGCAGGCAACCACGAGTCACTCTTAGCCGTGGCGCCTGTCCAGTTGCACGGAAGCGTGAACCAGGTGGGGTTCGGTCAAACAGGATAATACGATCTACTTTGACCATCCCAACGGAAAGTAGGTGTCTCGCAAGCCTGGTGTCCGGTTGAAATGTAATCAACGTCCACTACATCTTCTGTACTGAAGTGCGGCGCAATTCTGCCAAGTTCTCCCATTACCTGAACAAGTTGCAAACCCTTAAGTTGTTGAGTGACATTCACAAGCCACTGGGCGCTTGGTGTATCACGTCGAGCTTTGGTTGAATAACCTGCCCAGTTAACAACCCCCTCTCTAATTTCTTGTGGCGCACCCTGCAGACGTTCAACGTGAACCTCTGGGGTATAATGTTCCTGCAAAGCGGACCCCCATGCATCGGCCCACCGCTGTGTTGACATGTAGTTGTTGCCAGCAAACATTGAGGGTCTGATGAGCAAAAGACAATGGAAGTGCGGGTGTGCGGTATCCGGATCTGCCCGCCCGACGCTTACCTCGGTATACCGAATTGCACCGAGCACATTCTCTCGCCAAAAGAGCCTTCTGGTCATGCGTTGGAACGCATTTGTCATTTTTTTCAGGGTGTCTCGAAGACCCCAGGTCTCGCAGTTTCTGGCTGTGAGTGTCAGGAAAATCCATTTTCCCTCGGCAAGGTCTGGCCTGTAGTCAAAAAGCTGATGCACCTCCGCGCATGTTCTTTGGGAACGTCGCCACTGGCAGATTGGGCATTGTCGTTGTTTGCAGTAGAACGTAATAGGCTTTGGGGAATAGGAATAGTTGTGAGACAGCGATACTCGCTCAGCACATTCTAAGATTTTTATGCCTGCACCCCAGGTAAGTGGGTTATTGAGCAAGATTTGGCCAGTCCATTCTGCTTGGCGCTTTAAGATGGTTAGGTGTTCAAGGACGGGGTCTTGATTATTGGTAATGGTCATCAGTTTATCTCCCAATGCGGTGATGTTGATTTATCTGGTCGAGATTGATGTGCAGGGTTGATTTGTGCCTAATTTACCGAGGAAGGCCATTGATTAGGCCTGGTATCATGCTGATATGTATGTGTTTTATGATGTCGAGTAGTTGACTAATAATAGATATAAAGAAGGAAGATTGACGTGCCTGCCGGAGTTAACGGGGCTTGCCATTAAATGCAGTGCCCAATCCACAACTCAATCTCAGATTCTGCGCAGTCGATAGGGCGCCGATGTAGAGGGATGGGCTTCGGAAACTGCCAAGGGGCATTTAAACTGGTGTGTTAAACGGATCCTCAGCTTCTTTCCTGCTAGATCTTTGATTTTTCGATATGCTTGGTCTCCTGTTGGTAGTTACCCTCAGAAGATCACGGTAGTGTGTAAAGAATGATCTATGGAACGCTCTAGGCGTCCATGCATGTCTCTCGTGCCGAAGTTGTTTGGTCTATAGTCTGTTGCGGGCTTTGAAGTCAGTGGCGGGGCAGTCTGAGCGACAATAGGGTTCGCTAACTCCGTTCGCATGTAAATACTCCAGACCGATGCAGTTTCAAGGAGCTCTTTTTTTGATCACCGCCTACCATGCAAAATACTACGCGCATGAACTGACGCGAAGGCATGCCGTCGAAGGCGTGGATCGGCTATCGCAGTCACTTTTTGACGCAAGTGTTGACCTTAACCCGCATCAGATTGAGGCGGCGCTTTTTGCGATGCGCAACCCGCTTCAGCAGGGTGTTCTTCTTGCTGACGAAGTGGGTCTGGGAAAAACCATTGAAGCGGCCTTGGTCGTGTGCCAGCTGTGGGCAGAGCGCCGCCGCAAACTGTTGATCATTGCACCAGCCAGTCTGCGCAAACAATGGGCGCAAGAGTTGCTGGAAAAGTTTGCTGTTCCAACGACCGTCCTGGATGCTGTGGCGCTCCGCAAGCAGTCCGCCGGAAGTGCCCTGGATACCCTTCAGCGGTTAGCAGGCAAAACCGTCATTATTATGTCGTATCAGTTTGCGGCCCGTCTGGAAGGGGAGCTGCGGGCTGTGCCTTGGGATGTGGTGGTTATAGATGAGGCACACAAGCTGCGCAATGCTCATCGTCCCAGCAATCGGACCGGGCAAGCATTGCGCCGGGCATTAGAAGGTCGCAAAAAACTCCTGCTCACGGCGACGCCACTGCAAAACTCCCTCATGGAACTGTATGGCCTATCAACCTTGATTGACGAACATCTGTTCGGTGATGAAAAGGCTTTCCGTAAGCAGTACGTGAATAATCCGGGTGGGCTCGAGGATTTACGCGGTCGGTTGGCCGGCTTTACTCAACGAACGCTCCGTAAAGATGTGTTGGAGTACATTCAGTACACTGAACGCAAGGCGCTGACCCAGCCATTTAATCCTACGGATGAAGAGCAGGCTGTTTATGAACGTATTTCGGCTTTTCTGTTGCGGGAGGAGTCATATGCCCTGCCTAAGCGCCAGCGTCACCTAACCGGGTTGATTCTTCGAAAGCTGCTCGCATCCAGTACGCCCGCAATCCTGGCAACGCTCGCAACTATCTGTGCGAGGCTGGAGCAGATGTTGATTGACGAGGCTGACGCCGAGAAAATTAATTTGATTGAACAGTGGGTCGAAGACGATGACCTTGAAACCGACTACCTTGAGGAAGACCAGGAAGAGAACCGCGAGGCTGAAAACGCAGACGCAGGTGAAATAGCTGTCAGTGATCTGGTAACCCGAGGGCCAGAGCAAAAAAAACAGGCGATACGACAAGAGCTTGTTGAGTTAAATGAGATCATCGCGCTAGCCCAGGGCCTGAGTGGTGATACCAAAGCCCAGTCATTGCTTACGGCCCTCAAGCACGGTTTCAACAACATGGTCGAGCTGGGAGCTCCTCGCAAAGCCATCATTTTCACTGAATCCAAGCGCACTCAAGAGTATCTCTACCAATTTCTGGCGATGAACGGCTATGAGGGCACACTGGCGATTTTTAGTGGAACGAATAATCATCCAGACACCACGCTGATCTATCAGCAATGGCTGGCTGAGCATCAGGGCACGGACCGGGTGACCGGTTCGCCTCAGGTCGATCGACGTACTGCCCTGATTGACCATTTCCGTAAGGATGATGGAACCGGCGCCGATATCATGATTGCCACAGAAGCCGCTGCGGAAGGGGTCAACCTGCAATTTTGCGCGCTGGTCATCAATTATGACCTGCCATGGAACCCCCAGCGGGTAGAACAGCGTATTGGCCGCTGCCACCGTTATGGTCAGCGCTATGATGTCGTCGTCATCAACTTTCTCAATACCCGAAATCAGGCGGATCAGCGCGTATTAGAGTTGTTGTCTGAGAAGTTCAATCTGTTCTCCGGCGTTTTCGGTGCATCAGACGAAGTGCTAGGGCGCATCGAAAGCGGTATCGACTTTGAAAAGCGAATTCTCACCATATATGAGACCTGCCGTCATCCGGACGATATCGAGCAAGCCTTCAATATGTTGCAGACCGAGTTGGAAGAAGCGATCAACGATCGGATTCAAGATACTCAGAGCCAACTGCTGGAAAACTTCGATGAAGATGTTCACGACCGCCTCAAGTTACGCCTGGATGAAGCAGAAGCGCGCCTCGATAAATTGGGTCGATGGTTCTGGGGTGCGACGCGATTTGCATTGGAAAAGCAAGCACGCTTTGATCATGCCTGCTATGCCTTTGCGCTGAAGCAGTCTCCAGCCGGGATCAGCCCACCAATCGCTCCTGGTCGCTACCAACTGATTCGTGGCGCGGCTCAGCCAGACATGCTTGCCCATGCTTACCGCCTCAGTCACCCTTTGGGTGAATGGACACTGGAAACCAGCTTGGCGTCTCCGACACCGGCAGCTGAACTCGTTTTCAATTATAGTGCCCATGGCAGCAAGATCAGCCAAATCGAAAGCCTGATTGGAAAGGCTGGATGGCTGCGCCTGGACAGACTTGAAGTGACTGCGTTTGAAACCACTGACGAGCTGCTATTTTCTGGTCTGACCGATGATGGACGCGTTCTTGACCAAGAGGCCTGTAAAAAGCTCATGGCCGTTGAGGCCCAGGGCCAACCGGAAAGACTGACCGATCAGCCCCCTGCTGAATTAAACGCTAACAGTGATCGTCATATTGCTGCGGCTATCGCGAACATCCTCGAAATCAATCAGCGCCTGTTCAATGATGAACGCGACAGGCTGGAAAAGTGGGCGGAAGACAAGCTGGTGGCCGCAGAGGAAGCGCTGAGGAATACAAAGGCACGAATCACACAACTCAAACGCGATGCGCGTAAGGCCGCGACTCTCCAAGAACAGTCTGGTATCCAGCAGGAGATTTCAGCACTGGAAAAACAGCAGCGCCGCCAACGGCAGGAGATCTTTGCCGTGGAGGATGAAATCATCGACCAGCGCGATCAACTTATTGAATCCCTGCAGCAACGTTTGCAGGAAAAGACCGAAACCAACACCCTCTTCACCCTTCGCTGGCAAGTGGTGTAACACCCCCGGCAAGTTACCCAGGGAAATAACCTTTAAGGCTTGAAACATGAGCGCAATGAATAACGCTAAATTCCAGGAACTCGTTGCCAAGTTGCGCGAGATCTTCCAGATTGACCGCCCGGAGCTAGATTTTGGTATCTATCGAATTCTCAATGCCCGTGCCGATGAAATTAATGAGTACCTGGAGAAGCGCCTGCCTGAAAAAGTTCAAACTGCACTTGTCAGCGGCAATGAAGCCCAGCGTGAGCAGGTCGTCCGTGAGCTGAAGGAAAAAGAAGAGCAGTACACCGCTGACGGAATCGACCCTGACAACGTGCCAAAGGTGCAAGAGTTGCGCAAGCAGTTGGCCGGATACAGTGCCGGTGCATCTGAGCACGAGAACGCTGTCTTCTCGCATCTGCTGGCCTTTTTCTCGCGCTACTACGATAACGGCGACTTCATCAGCCAGCGTCGGTACAAGGGGGATACCTACGCTATTCCCTATGCCGGGGAAGAAGTCATGCTGCACTGGGCCAACAAAGATCAGTATTACACCAAGAGCGGTGAAAACTTCTCCAACTACAACTTCAAGCTGGAAGACGGCCGCACGGTGCACTTCCGCTTAGTCTCAGCAGATACCGCCAAAGACAACCGCAAGGACAACGATAAGGAGCGCCGCTTCGCGCTAGTTCAGCCAAAGACAGTTATTCGTACTGACGATCAGGGCGATGAGTACGAAGAGGATTTGATCCCAGTCGAGGAAATCGTTGGTGAAGATGGCCAAGAACTGGTTATTCGTTTTGAATACGCACCTAAGTCCAAAGGCACTAAACAGGAAACATTGGTTAAACAAGCCGTGGACGTGGTGTTGGATGACGAGGAGGTAAAGGCGCGCTGGCTGGATCTAGCTAACCGTGCTCCTACTGAAAAGAATCCCCAGCGAACCCTGTTGGAAAAGCATCTAAGCGACTACACGACCAAGAATACCGCTGACTACTTCATCCACAAGGACTTGGGCCGTTTTCTGCGTCGGGAGCTGGATTTTTATGTCAAGAATGAAGTTATGCATCTTGATGATTTGCAGAATGCCGGCGCCTTTGCTGATATTGAAAAAAATCTTCGCATGATCCAGTGCCTGCGCGCAATTGCGCTGGAGCTGACCGACTTTCTGGCGCAGCTGGAAGACTTCCAGAAGCGGCTTTGGCTGAAAAAGAAATTTGTGGTTTCGAGTCACTACTGCATCACTCTGGATCGGGTGCCAGAAGATTTTTATCCCGAGATTGCTGCGAATGAACGGCAATGGGAGCAATGGGAAAAGCTTGGGATTTGGAATGGTAGTGCACCTGGGTCGGTAAATGATTTAGAGGCAAATCCTTATTTAATGCTTGATACGAGCCTGTATGATGTCGGTGTGGTGCAGAAAATATTGTCGAGTATCGATGGACTTGATTCAGGTTTAGATGGACTGCTCATCAATGGAGATAATTTTCAAGCATTGCGCTTGATCGGTGAGCAATTCAATGATTCGGTAACGGATGTTTACATTGACCCTCCATACAACACAGACGCTGCCCCGATTATTTATAAGAATGGATTTAAAGATTCCAGTTGGCTGTCACTGATTTCTGATCGAATGGCTGCAAGTCGTCGGCTCGAGAAAGATACGGCGATTACGTGTGTCACCATCGATGATGTGGAAATGCACCGCTTGCAAGTTATGCTTGAGGAGCTGCGTCAGCCTGCGCTCGGCGTTGTAGTAATCAAGAACAATCCAGCCGGACGCACAGGCACCGTAGGTTTCTCGACGTGTCATGAGTATGCATTGTTCTTCGGGAACCCAGAAAAAACGAATGTTGGTAGGTTGGAGCACTCTGAAGCCCAAAAGGCCCGCTATAAGGAGTTTGATGAAATAGGGGCGTTTGAGTGGACTAACTTCCGCAAACATGGGGGTGGTAATACTTACCGCACTGAACGACCGCGACAGTTTTATCCGATCTATGTTAACGGCCAGAATATTCGTATCCCTAAGATGGATTGGGATAATAATCGACGAGATTGGGATGTCCTCGAGAGCTCTACGTCTGATGAAACAGTCTTGTTTCCAATTGATGAGAAAGGTAGGGAGAGAATCTGGGATTTTGGTGCAGATACAGCGCAGAAGAACTTAGAGCACCTTATCGTCAAACCCGACTCTAAAGGCAATCCCGCTGTCTATCGTAAGTGGCGTATCAATCCTGAAGGTCTCCTGCCTCAGACAATTTGGGATTCCTCAAAAATGTCTGCAGCAGCATATGGAACGAATTTACTAGCGGCAATGTTTGGCGAAACGCATCGTTTCTCATTTCCCAAGTCAGTGTTTGCCGTTATGGACAGTCTGAGAACAACCGGAGCTGGAAAAGATAAGGAAAGAGTCGTTCTTGACTATTTCGCGGGATCAGGAACAACTGGACATGCTGTAATCGAAATGAATCGACTAGACAGTGGGTCTCGACGTTACATAATGGTTGATCAAGGTGATTACTTTGAGACCGTAACTAAGCCACGCATTCAAAAAGCCGTCTATTCTTCCGGCTGGAAAGGCGGCAAGCCTACCGCTCCTGAAACTGGCGTATCCCACTGTTTTAAAGTCCTCAAGCTGGAAAGCTACGAAGACACTCTGAACAACCTACAGCTGCGTCGTGATGCTAAACAGAACCAGACCCTGGGCCTGCTTGATCAAACAGCTAAAGACGATTACTTGCTGCACTATATGCTGGATGTAGAAAGTCGGGGATCGATACTGTCTGTAGACGATTTCAAAAACCCCTTTGATTACAAGATGAACATCGCGGTTGATTCAGCGGGTGCCTCCGAGGAAACCAAAGTCGACTTGGTGGAAACATTCAACTACCTGATTGGCCTGCATGTAAAACACATGGATGCTCAGCCGGAGCGAGGTTTCGTCACCGTAACCGGCACTCTTCCTGGCGGTGAGAGCTGCTTGGTGTTATGGCGCGATTGCGATGTGCTGGGTTATGAAGGTGTCACTCGTCTGTGCGAAAAGCTGGCCATCAACCCGGCCGACAATGAATTCGATGTGGTGTATATCAACGGTGATCACAACATTCCCACGGTGCTGACCCAGACTGCTGAGGAGGGCGGAGCGACTCGTGTGTTGAAGTTGCGCCAGATCGATCCGGAATTTCTGGAGCGCATGTTCTCGGTGGAGGATGTGTAATGGCTGACCAGGAATCTACCCCGATTACAGATCCAAAGATGACCGGTGAGCTGGTTATCTACCCTGGCAAGGATGGTCGTCTGCGACTGGAAGCCGGGCGGCATGATGAAAGCCTATGGCTGACGCAAAAACAGATGGCAGAGCTGTTTGGTGTCTCGGTACCAACCATCAATGAACACCCAAAAAACATTGTTCAGGACAATGATCTACAAGAAGAGGCAGTTATTCGGGATTTCCGAATAACTGCCTCTGATGGTAAGCGTTGTCTGACGGGGTTCTACCATCTGGACGCTGTCATCTCCGAGGCCTATCGGGTGAACTCGGTGCGAGCTACTCAGTTGCGCCAGGGGGATGCGGAGTGAGCAAAAATAAACAGAAACGCAGCTTCCACCAAGAACTGGTCCTTAACCGTTGGATGTTGACCTTCTTCAACACTGAAAAGCTGGCGGGCTTGAAACTACGCCTGGGTGATGACCGGCATGAAGGTATTGATGATGATGGCCAGAGCAAGTTTTTTCATGAGCTGATGCGCGGCCTGTTCAACCCCAATCTGATTGCCGAGGCGGATCTTCGCCGATATGACCTGAACATCGTCGGTTACTGGCAAGCCATCACTGTCGGGCGAAACAAGCTGGAAGGCCATGAACTGCAGATGAAGTACTTTCAGTATTTATCACTGCTGTTCAGTGAAATCTACCTGGATTGGTACTTCAACAAACGACAGGCTTTGCTCGATGGTGTAAACGAGCAAATGGCTCGCTATCGGGAAGAAAAAGGTTCTGAACCTTTCCGCGATTTTACGGCGGATGACCTGAACAAGGTGGCGTTTTGGAACGCTACGGGCAGTGGCAAAACACTGCTATTACACGTCAACATCAAACAGTACCTAAATTACTTTCAAGCAGGCCACGCAGATAGCCATCCGGACAAGATTATTCTTCTAACACCCAATGAGGGGCTGTCACGGCAGCATCTGGAAGAGCTCAAGTTGTCTGGATTCCCGGCGCAGCTCTTTAATAAGAATCAAACGCTGAAGTACCCCGGCATGGTCGAGGTCATCGACATTAACAAGCTGGGCGACGAAATGGGCGACAAAACCGTCGCAGTCGAAGCCTTTGAGGGCAATAATTTAGTTCTGGTGGATGAGGGCCATCGTGGTACCGGTAAAGACGCCACGGCATGGATGCGGCGTCGCAATGCCTTAGTGCAGGGGGGCTTTGCGTTCGAGTATTCAGCGACCTTCGGGCAGGCCGTTGCCAAAGGCTATACAGTCGAAATGGCTGAGCTGGAGATTCAGAAAAAGCGTGCAAAGATGCTATTTGGCACGACTAATCTTAGAAAGCTGGACGATGGCCAAGTCGCGCAACTGGCACTGAGCCAAGAAGAGAAGCGTCTAGCCAGGGTGACGGCGACCAGAGAGAGCTACGCCAAATGCATTCTGTTCGATTATTCCTACAAGTTCTTTTATGAAGACGGTTACGGGAAAGAATCGCTGATTCTGAATATGAACGGCGAGGCCTACGAGCAGGAAGACAATGCGGCCAAATACTTCACTGCGTGTCTGCTGGCCTTCTACCAACAGCTATGGCTATGGAATAACCACCACGACAAGCTGAGCGATTTCAATATCGAAAAGCCACTTTGGGTGTTCGTCGGCAACACCGTGTCCGGCGAAGAGTCGGATATTCTGGAAGTGGTGAGGTTTCTGGCTGACTTCTTGAACAATGATGCGCAGATTAAGGTCTGGCTGGCGGATTTGGTTGCTGATAAAGCGCAGATTCTGGACGCCAAAGGAAATAATATTTTCAAAGGTCGCTTTACGCCCCTAATGGGCTTTTCGGACAAAGTGGATGCTCTCTATGCCGATATTCTTCAGCGAGTATTTAATGCCCCATCACGACAGCGCCTAAAGCTGGTTAACATCAAAAGCAGCAAAGGCGAACTGGCTTTGCGGGTCGGCGGTGAAGAGCCATTTGGACTGATCAACATCGGTGATGACAGCAAGTTCTTTGGTCAGGCAGAGGATGAGGAGGCGTTCGATACTGATCGTGATGACTTTGGCGGTGCGTTGTTTGGCACATTGAACACTAAAGAGAGCGATCTTAATGTGTTGATCGGTTCGCGAAAATTCACTGAAGGCTGGAGCAGTTGGCGAGTGTCTACCATGGGATTGTTGAACATGGGGCAGGGTGAAGGCTCGCAAATCATCCAGTTGTTCGGTCGCGGTGTGCGACTCAAAGGTAAGAACTTTTCGCTCAAGCGCACCACTCCGCAGGAACGCCCTAAGGGCGTACACCTGGAAAAGCTGGAAACACTCAACGTTTTCGGTGTGCGCGCCAGCTATATGGCAGCGTTCAAAGATTATTTGCGCGAGGAAGGGATTACGCCCAGTGACGAGATTCTGGAGCTGGACTTCCCCACACGGGCGAACTTGCCAGCAGGCAAGCTGAAGACCCTGGCGCTGAAAGACGGTTACAAGGATAACCAGAAGCTTGGCTTCAAACGCACGCATTACCCCTGGCTCTACGAGGTCCCGGCTGAGTTTGAGAGTCGGATTAAAAGTCCTCATGTGGTCCTGGATTTGTATCCCCGCGTGGAAGCTCTCAGTACAGAGCGCAGCTCGGGTAATCTGGTAACCACAGAGGCACGCCACAAGGGTAAGCTCAGTGGTGATCTGTTTGCTCTGTTTAACTGGGATCGTATTTACTTGGCATTACAGGATTACAAAATTCAGCGCAGCTGGAGCAACCTGCGACTGGATCGCCAGAAGCTCATTGATTTCTGTTCAGGCACAGCTGACTGGTACACCCTGTTCATCCCAGCGGCAGAACTGGCGGTGCGAAGCTTTGGCGATGTTAATAAGCAGGAAGACATTCTGATTCGCCTGCTGATTGATTACACCGACCGTTTCTATAACGCTTTGAAGAAAGGCTATGAAGGCCAGTTCTACGATATCGCCCATATCGACGAGGATCATGGGTCGATGCTCAAGCTTTATCAGTTTGAAATCGACAATACAGATGACGGGCTGGAGTACATCAAAAAACTGGAGGTGCTGAAACAGTTGGTGGCCGATGGAAAAATCGGCGAAGCAAGCCAATGGAATGCTCCACATATGGTGGCCATCAGTTTTGATCGCCACTTGTATTACCCATTGCTCGCGCTGGAGGACAAGGATGCAGTGCCACTGAAACTTCGACCCCTGGGCTTTGATGCACCCAGCGAGTGGCAGTTTGTTCAGGATCTGGAAAAGTATTATCGGTCGCCAGAGGGTAAGGAAGTGATTGGGGCCCGTAGCCTGTACTTGCTGCGCAATGCGGATAGTGAAAAGAAGGGGCTCGGTTTTGCGCTCGCCGGTAACTTCTATCCGGATTTCTTGTTGTGGTTGGTAGACGAGGCGACTGGGCAGCAGTGGCTGTCTTTTGTTGATCCTAAAGGACTACGCAACCTGGATCTTTCGCATCCCAAGCTCGGGCTCTATAAGGAAGTGAAATCGCTGGAGCAAACCCTTTCCGCACAGGCCAAGCCTGGCGAGCCGCCTCTGACCCTGAATGCTTTCGTGCTGTCACCGACCAAGTTTTCGGATTTGCTGAATGTGGGAGACCCGACTCAGAAAGGTGAGCTGGAGAATCGACATGTGTTGTTTATGGAGGACGGAGGCCAGTCGTATCTCGATAAGCTGTTTGCTAGGCTTCAGTAAAAAATGATGTTGAGCGGTTCCGCGAACTATCTCACTTAATGGACTCTATGATTGGGGAAAGGGATGCACCTAAGCACGATCAGGCTAAGAAATTACCGCCGCCTTGCGGATGTTAAAATCGATCTGGATCGTGAAATCTCGATCTTTGTAGGGGCGAATAACAGCGGCAAGACGTCTGTTGCACATGCAATGCACTTCTTTATCGGTGGTGCCCGGGACCGTTTCAGCTTTCACGACATCAGCGCAAGCCGCTGGAAAGACGTTGACGCTTTTGAGGCTGAGCAGGAGGGAGTTTCCCTCCCCATTTTGTCCATTGACCTTTGGTTCGGAGTTGAGCAGGCGGATCTTCACCGGGTAATTGACCTTCTCCCAAACCTTCATTGGCAGGGGGCCAAGGTTGGTGTCCGCATTGCGTTCGGACCACGTAACGAAGACGAAACGTTGGCGCGCTTTCGTGAAAGGCATGCGAAAGCCCAAGACGCGGTCGCTGGTTTGAACAGGGCAGAGGACAAAGATCCATATATTGCTCCGCCGAGGTCGTTGCGTGAGTTTCTGGAAGAGCAAATCCAGAAAGAATATGAATTCAAATACTTTGTCCTTGATGAGACCCAGTTTAACGATGATCTGGAACCGAACGAAGGTTACGAACCGCAAGAGTTGCTGCGGGATCAGGGGCGCACAGGGAAGGATATTGTCAATTCGTTAATCAAGGTCGATTTCCTGCACGCACAACGCCATCTTTCAGATAGTGAGGGAGGCAGCCGGTCCGAGGAGCTTTCCCGACACCTCAGTCGCTATTATCAAAGAAATTTAGAGCGCCATGGCGACGATTACAATGCGATTAGGGCTCTCGCAGAATCCGAGACACTGCTCAATCAGCATCTTGAAAATGTATTTTCGGATACCCTCGGTCGCCTGGCGCAACTCGGATATCCTGGATTGACCAACCCACGTCTGATGATCAAATCGGCACTGAATCCGGCGACAGTAATGAACAGTCAGGACGGTGCCCATGTTCATTATGCTCTGAATGACGAGGGGCTGACTCTCCCCGACAAATACAATGGTCTAGGTTTCAAAAACCTCATCTATATGGTCGTCGAACTGCTCGATCTAAATGCCCAGTGGCTTGGGACAGAAGAGAAGCGACCGCCCCTGCATCTGGTTTTTGTTGAAGAGCCCGAAGCCCATATGCACGCTCAGTTGCAGCAAGTTTTCATCAGCAAGGTTATGGAGATCCTGGCGGCAGAAGATGACACGCCTGATGGCTTTCACACTCAATTAGCGCTGTCCACGCACTCACCGCATATTCTTTATGAGCGTGGCTTCCAGCCCATTCGCTACTTCCGGCGTGAAGGTTCTGGAGTGGGGCAGGCATCGAAGGTCCTTAACTTATCCGAGTTTTACCGTATCACGGGCAGCCCAAGCTGTGACTTCCTGGAGCGGTACTTGAAGCTAACTCACTGCGATCTCTTCTTCGCGGACGCGGCAGTGCTCGTCGAGGGCAATGTTGAACGACTGGTTATGCCGCTAATGATCGCCAAAGCAGCACCTGGTTTGAGGTCCTGCTACCTTTGCGTACTCGAAATCGGCGGTGCTTACGCTCACCTGTTCCGGGAACTCATTGAGTTCCTCGGAATTACGACATTGGTTGTTACTGATTTAGACAGCGTGAACGGGCGAGCCGATAAAGATGGTGCTGACGCCGATGATGATGGAGATGCGGCGGGCAGTACCTGTGTACCGGAAACGCCGGATGCCGTGACCTCGAACCAGATGCTTGCCCGGTGGCTGCCCGGAAGAAATAGGATCGATGAGCTCCTGGCCATGGATGCGGCGGGGAAGACTATCCCCGCTGACCTCTCTGGATTGGGGGCGATTCGTGTCACCTATCCTTGCACGGTCGATTTGACACATAACGACGAGCAATTGCAGCGCGCCGGTCGGACGCTCGAGGTTGCCTTCGCCTTCGATAATCTTAATTGGACGCAGGAAGCCGCCAATGCTGACCTGAGACTGCGGGTGCCCAAACCGCAAAATCTTGAACATCTCGCAAAGCGGCTTCACGAGAAGGTTCACAACTCGGGCTACAAGAAAACGGATTTCGCGCTTGCGTTGCTCGCCAAAGACCCGGAGGCCTGGAATGTCCCTCGCTATATTGCTGAGGGTCTACAGTGGCTTGAAGCTGTGCTTGGTGTAGCGGTTGATGACGATGGCCAGCAAGAAGGTGAGGGCAGATGACAAGCCGCATCGGCAAACCCAATACAGAAACCGACACAATGCTTCACCAGCGGCTTGTCAGTGACGGCAATCGACATTTTGTGATGGTTGCAGGTGCCGGTTCAGGCAAGACAACATCGCTGGTCAAAGCTCTTGCGCAGATCGAACGTACCCAGGGACCTGTTTTGCGCCGCAACGGGCAGAAAATTGCTTGCATCACCTACACAGAAGTAGCCGTCGAAGAAATTCGGGGTGACGTGGGGAACGACGAGTTGTTCCATGTTTCCACAATCCATAGTTTCCTGTGGGCCATTATCAAGCCCTTTCAAAACAATCTTCGGGAGTGGGTCAGGAAACGGCTGGAAGAGAAGATCTCCGAGGAACAAGAAAAGATCGAAAAACCACGAACTAGAGAAGCAACGAAAGTCCAAGCCGCTGAAAAAATCGAGCGCTATCGTCGTCAACTCACCGAAATCGATTCGGTCAAGAATTTCCGATACGGAACGGGCAGTGACTATTCGAATGGTGTTCTCGGCCATAGCGATATCCTGAAGATAGGACCAGAATTTATCGCAGGATACCCACTGATGCAGACCGTTTTGACACAGCGCTTTCCGATCATCTTCGTCGACGAAAGCCAGGATACTGAACCGGCCTTTGTAGATGCTTTGCGCCAGGTGGCGCGTGCATTTCCCCTTGGCTTTTGCCTTGGTTTTTTCGGTGATCCGGTACAAAAAATTTACATGCAAGGTGCGGGTCCGATACCACCAGAAGCGGGATGGGAAACACTTAACAAACCCGAAAATTTCAGATGCCCACAAGCCGTGCTTCGTGTCATTAATCGAATCAGGGCGGAAGACGACGGGCTTCAGCAAATACGGGGACGTCACGTTGCAGCAAACGAGGGAGAGGTTGCTGTCGAAGGGTCTGCAAGGGTATTGATTCTACCTGCTGATGATCGAAGACAGGAGCGACTGGAAGAGGCGCGTCGATGGCTGGTCGACCAGGATGGCGACGAAAACTGGCTGGAAGAAAACGACGAGGATGCGTTACGGATGTTGGTGTTGGTGCACCGGATGGCGGCAACTCGACTGGGGTTTCCAAGTCTTTATGGCGCACTCAATGACAAATCTCCAGAGGACTTGAGCACCGGTTTGATTGATGGAACAGCATGGGTAGTGCGTCCTTATACCGCCTACATCTTGCCTTTGGTCCTTGCGCGGATCGAAGGGCGGGAGTTCGAGCTTATGCGCCTTCTTCGAAAACATTGTCCTCGTTTGCAGCCTGATGCTCTGGCCGTTGGAAACACTGCCGGCCTGCTGAACGATCTGCGAGAGCAGGTCGATGAGCTGGTAGTAATGTTGCAAGCCGATAGCGGCGTTACCACTGGTGATATTGCGCGTTTTATAAGTGATAAAGGGCTGATGGCGTTCGATGAGCGTTATATCAGGTTGATCGGTGTCTATTCTGAAACGGCCAATCCAATTGGTGAACCGGCGCCTGACAACGCCGGGTTGCGCTTCATGCAATGCGATGCTTCGGAGCTATGGGGATATAGGAAGTACATTGAGAAGTTGTCTCCCTTTGCCACGCAGCAAGGCATCAAGGGAGCCGAGTTCGAAAAGGTTATCGTGGTAGTTGACGATCAGGAGGGACAAACAAACACATTCTCCTACGGCAAGTATTTCGGTGTTACGGAACCCTCGGATAGAGATCGCGCTAACGCTGCTGCTGGAAAAGACTCAGTCATCGATCGAACACGACGCTTGTTCTATGTCTGCTGCTCCCGGGCATTGTCTGACCTTGCCGTAGTGATATTTACCGATGACACGGTGCGGATGCGCAATGCGTTGCTCGAAAGAGCATTCTTTGAACCCGATTGTGTCAAAGTCTTCGATTAATCGAGCGTCATCTGGCGACGGCGGTTCAGTGCCCGATCAGGACCAACCCTGAAGTTGTCATGGGGCTACACTCTGTATCTTCCGTTGGATAAGGTGCCTGACTAGAGTATTCCCATGAATTAAGGTCTGGCATATCATCAAACTTCGCAGGAGTAAAATGGTGGCACGTCGCATTTCGCGGAGCCAGCTGTTGGGCTACGTCGGTAAACTATCTCGAGAAGAAGCCCTGTCTGAGCCTAGACTGCATCAGGCCGCAGACCAGTTCGCGCTGGACATCGATCAGCTGCTTGCCAGCGCCACTCGGTTGCATGTCCGTCGCGACCTGGTCAGATACCTGGGGGTGAATCAAGACCTCCTGGTACAGTGGCAACGTATGGCAGAGGAACGCCACGAGGTTCCCCGGATTGACCAGTCCAGCCTGGGCAATAGCCACGGCGCTCGCGTCAGCGGCGCCATGGTCACTGTCCGTAGCGCCCGCCAGCCACACCCTCAGGTTGTCATGGTGAACGATCAAGGCGAGATCACCGCACCATTGGGGAGCACCCCTGCCGCCCGGCTGGTCATCGTGGAGAACCTTGAGAACTTCCTGAGCCTTGACGGCACGCTGTCACTTCTCCCTGCCTGTGGGCTAAGTCCGGCCTGGCAGGAGGCCGATATCCTCTACGGCAGTGGTAACAGCATCACGAACATCCTGCTTACCCCTTTTTTCCAGCAGTACCAGGAAATCGGCTGCCTGTTCGATCCCGACCCTGGTGGCATCCGCATGTGTGACACGCTTCACCAGCGGGGAGACCTTCCTCCCCTCTATTTTCTTGCACCAGCGGATCTTCGGGAGCGCCTGAGTGCTTCCACGCGAGAACTCAACATGAAGCAGCGCCAGCAGTTAGCCACTCACACACGCCGTTCACCGCCTTGCGCTCATGTAGGTGGCCTGATCCGCACTACGGGTAAGCACCTCGAACAGGAAACCTACCTTCTACCCCTGTCAACTTCGGAGGCCACCCGATGAATCTGGGCTTTGATACCTTTGATACCTTCCGGTTCAAGCAACTGGTCTTCGTCAACAGTGCGGCCTATGCATACACCCAGATCCGCATCGATCAGCACACCGCGCTTTTCGGCGAGAACAACCTGGGCAAGACCTCCATGCTCAACGCCCTGAAGCTTTTCCTTCTGCCGGAGGTGAACTTCCGAAACTGCGGCAGCAAGTTCAACTTTCGGGGTACTAACGGCAATCTCTATGACGGGATGGCGAGCTTTCGCTATTACTTCCCGGAAGACCGCGCCTTCATCATACTTGAAGCCGAGAACCCTCACGGCGACTTCTGTATTGTCCTGCATCGTGGCGGCGCCACCGACAAGATGGAATACGCCCGCCTGGTGGTGCCTTGCCCTTATGCGAAACTCGAACCGCTGTTCTGGGATGTCGACGCCGACACTAATGGTGGGATTGGCGCTCCGATCGAGAGCATGACCCTGCAGGGAGTGAAGACGGTACTGCGTGAGATGGGCGGTGAGCCGCTGAGTGACCCGAAGACCATTCTGGAGCGCCTGTTCACCAACCAGCCCTATGACAAGAAGGCCGGACGTTACAGCCTGCTACCCCTACGCAATGGCGCCGGCAAGCGGGAGATGGATGCATGGCGCAAGCTCGTGCACCTCGCATTCGATATCTCCGCGTCGGATGAGCGCACCTTGCCGGATACCCTGGCTACCATCATCGAGGGCCAGAAGAGCCGGAAAGAAGAAGAATTGCAGCTCGACCTCAATGCTATCGTAGAAGAGGCATACCAGCTTCGTGAGGAAGGCGAC
>Ga0307973_1000345_pt1 | contig 26484 bp, 33 predicted proteins | sample OrgLakmetagen782_FD_201837 | JGI IMG/M metagenome (GOLD analysis project Ga0307973, IMG submission 201837) | Saline water microbial communities from Organic Lake, Antarctica - #782 | ecosystem: Environmental > Aquatic > Non-marine Saline and Alkaline > Saline | place: Antarctica: Organic Lake...
TCGGCCTTGCGTGGCGACTTCCCGGTGTTAGCCAGTGTCTTTGTGCCACGCTCGTTCCCCAATACCGCTGCGCGTCAGTTCCGGAGTCTCACCGGATTCCCGATACCAGGCTCTGTGATTACAGAACAATCACTACATCTGGTATCTGACCAAGTATGGAAACACTATACACGCGATATCGGGCGGGGACAAGCCGGGCACAAAAAAGCCCCCTGTAAAAGGAGGCAATCACCACGTGACAGTTCAGTGCCAGTCGATCAGTGGCCGATCATCCAGGGCCGCATGGAGGGGAACTATTTGGTGTCTTAAGCTCGGATAAATGCGTAAAAGTTCGCGCCCGATACGCAACGCGAAACGCAAGCGGTTAGCACTAGCTGGGCGAAGCACATGCAGAAGGAAAGCAGTATGGAAAGCTTTAGGTGAGTTCAAACGAATGATCCTTTTCTTTTAATGTTATTCCTGTGTGGCGGCTGTCCTAAAAACTCTTTCCTTCGAAGCAATTTAAATGCCATCCTTGAATTTTATCGATTTTACAAACATTTAATAAACGTAGCCCTACAAGTCCATCTCGATATGTAAAACTTTTCGACATCTAATTTTCGATGGTAACTGCGCGGGGACCAAATATTTTCCTGAAATCCGCTGGTTATGAACCAGAGGCAATAGACAAAAAGAGTGTAAAGAAATCCGACGGGCAAGTGAGGAGCACCTAACGATATTTCCTTAATTAATGCTTTTGATCACCCACTGTAGTGGTTCAATGGCTCAGGACACCAAAGTAGGTGGTAAACTCGCTACCCTAAATAAAAATAACCCGTTTGGACGCGGCAGAAAGGTCCGCTTTCCAATGTAAGCGCGCGGCCAGAATTCCCGTCGTATGTCGCCAACACGTGGCCGTTTCGGCCAGACTATGGTTTCAAGACCACTATTATCAGGAGATTCCCAACTTCTTTTTTATCGGCAGAGGTAAACCTTCGTAGATCTCGTCCAATGGTTCTACCGCCAACGCCCTCAGCTCTTCGTTCTCAATCCGCAATTCCTTGACCAGATCGACTAGGTCGTCTTTTCGGCTCTTCCTGACACCGGTGGCTGTGGGGTGTTCAGCCCGCTTCAGTTTCGCGTTCTTGGCCTCCTCCAGATCCGCGTTTATTGCATCAAGATAGTGTCTGAAATGGGGTGAATAGCTCGACGTATTCATGAGCGTTGCGCGATTTATGCCCAATGCTGCGGCAACTTCCGATCCTTTGATTCTATAATATTTCTTCACAAGAAAATCCGTAGGCGTACGGTGACGGCGAATGTAGAGCGCCTTCTCTCGTTTCATTTCCTCCGCACATTGCCAAGCGGCAGCACTGGCGTTTCTGTCAGACACCCAGCCTGGACGTTCTTCGAGCGCTTTGCCGGCTCCTGCCTCAGCGCGCTTTTTCAGATATTTCATCACCATTACGCAGCCCTCGACTTATAACTGGTTAACACGGATTCAAGCTCAGGCAGTGCCTCGTGGCGGGCGTTCAGCATCCGGACCTGACGTGTAACATTACGCACCAGCTCGAACGAAGGTTGTTTGAAAATGTCCGGGACAACCGGGTTGTTCAGGATTTCAACATGTGACGCAATTTGAAAAAGCATCCACTCGACATTGGTCGTCTGCATCAGGTTGTGGACGCACCCCAGGCACAGCTCCGGGGATGCATTGTGACGCATCGGTTCACCCTGTTCGGCGCATTTGGCCCTATACCTGGTGCGCCGCATCAGCAAACAATACCCCCAGGGATTCGCCTTGATGTTTTCAATCTCTATGTTTGCCAGTTGCTCGGCCAATTCCCTCTGTTGCTCCGGACTTTGGACACGCGTCTGCCGGAGGAGGCGGCGCAGTAACTTGTTCATTTCGCCGGCGTACCCTTCGCCGTGACTTTTGATGTAGTTGTGGACAAGCGAATTAATGACGCGGATCCTCACCCGCTGGTGGCCTGCGCGGTTGTCTTTATCGCGGATGTAAGCCAGCCACATGGTTCGACTGATGTGTTTGAACTGGCTGCGGATCATCCAGCCTGCATCACCATCAAACCGGCGATAAATCGCCTCCGCCCACATGTGGCGGAACGCGTGGGGGCTTGGATACAGTGCCTCACCCAGCAACTCGCTGTGGATCGTTTTGGATGTTGCCCCCGATCGGCACTCGACTTCACTGAGTGAGGAAAGCCAGTCACGTGTGTCGTCGGATAAGTGAGCATCGAGCAAAGCCCGCCAATCTGGCCGCAGGGTGCCGTTACGGTATTGGTTCACCCAGTCTTTCTTGTCGCCGACAGATTTCTGGAAAAAGAACGCCAGCCGGTGCCATTCTTCACGGGTTCGACGATACGCTTCTCGTAAATTGCCGTCTATTGCGAGTTGGTTCCATTCGTCGGCGGAGCGCAAGACCAAAAGCCGCTCCCTTTCCCGGTACTGGTCCATCGTCAGCAATTCGCTGGATGCTTCAACTTGCGCCAAACCTCGCCATGACTCCCAGTTATCGATCAGCTCAAAGCCGGCATAGTGCTGAACGTAGTGGGGCCATAGGCCACTGACGGCTCTGAACACCGACTCTTCGGACTGAGAAGGGAGTTTGCTATAGAGCGTTCCATACAAACATGGCCGATCATCTTCGTCGGAACCATGCATACGTCCCAGGCGTCCAGCGATTGCAACAGTGCTGAAAGTGACTTCCCGTAACTGTCGGACTCGTCCGGATGTCTTGTAGACGTACCAATCTACCTCATAGCGATGAGGGAAGGCGTATTGATCCAGCTTGTCCATGTTCCGGTTCCGCTGGATGTCAGAATACGAAAATCCGAACTCACTTGCTCGCCATCCGGTCAGCGCCACCACACCGGTTAGGCCAGCCGACGCGACCAATTCAATGAATTGGCGAGGCAGACCGTAGCCACCTTTCGTCTTTTTCCCGCCCTCATATACTGTTCCTTCAAGGCCAAAGGATTTAAAAAATACCCCCGTGGGCATAGAAGAGCCGTGTTGGTCACAGCGTTGTTTCACAGCATCGAGATTTTGCAGGAACAAGCGCCAGGGCACCGGCTTCTGACATTCCCCCAGAAGGTACTGCGTTTCCTCGATATCTTCCCGGCGAAGCCAGTCCCAGATGATAACTCGCAGGCGGTCTACGGTCTCCGGTAACGGGGTAAGCCCGAACGCCTCGACAATCTCTTCTAGCACCTTTTGTTTCAGGACATGATGTTCGAAGCGTGCCTGGCGGTGAGCTTCCAGAAAGTAATCCACAACAGCTGTCTGCATCCGTTGCCCCAATGCTGGCCAACTTGGCCATATCTCGGTAACCGGTCGCCCCTCAAGGACCCGGGAGATATGGGCCCTAACAGACGCTTGGCTTACGCCCAGATCCGTGGCAATCGTCGCACAGGCTTGCAGTGTTTGACTGAGGGCGCAGGCAAGTGGGGCGTGCTTCTCAAAAAAATTGAGACAGTGCTCCACATAATATCTACCGTGATCCAGAGTAAGCAGGTTAAAGGATTGGCCTTTTTTCCAGTCCTGATAGGTCAGGTCATTGTCCGTCAGCTCAGGAATCAGCATCTGGAACTGCTTCCGGACATGAGCTTCCGTCACATCCCGAGAAATCCAGTCGAGGCCCGCCTCCGAAGAGGCGTCTTTCAGAGCTTGAAGCGGCATGAGAAACGTCATGTCCATTTTACTGCGCACGGCTTTCAGCGGCGAGGGCTGCCCCCCGCTCCAATTGCTTGTTAGCATAAACGTCAACACATCTCGGCTGTTTTCGCGGGTGAGTCTGGGGAGGTTTTTCTGCGCCAAGGCAACCATCCACAGCCTCAGTCCTTTCAGTCTTCTTGTATAGCTGTTGACGGTGGTCGTTTCGGCAAGGGAGAGCCAGAGTTGTTTGGAAAGCGAGATGGGATCAATTCCCCGTTCACGCACCCAATCCGGATAGACCTCAGAGAATGGCAAGACAGTGTTAAAGTCGACCGTGTAACTTTTTCCCCTCAGGTTGAAGAATTGCCAGGCGTTGTCCGTGAATTGATTACTCCGGTTACCGGGCAGAGCGTTGAGACGTGCCTGCAATTCATTGAAATCCGGCAGGTTCCATTGCTGCCGGGCTATTGTCGCAGTCATTCCACAGTCTCCAGGAGGTGATCAAACAAATTGGGCAGATGGGGCTTGAGGTCGGCATATTGTTTCTGAGCCTCAGCGGCAGAACGCATGCGAGCCAGATTACGCGTCATCCATTCAACGCGGATCAACAACGTGCGCTCGACCCAATCGGGCCGGACTGCGAGCATTTGCGGTAGCCGAACCTCGGCTTCGGCAATTGTATGAATAAATAGCAGCGCCTGCTCTACTGTGTCAGGAACAAGGATAACATCGTCGTTGTGGACCCTTTCGAAGGACTGGTCGAGCGAATGAACTCGGATGTCCTCTGAACCGGTGGCCGCCACCACGCGAGTGCTCAACTCCAGATCGTTCACCGCAGCTGCCATCGCGGAGACGGACGGTTGGTAGACAACATTCTGAAGATCGTTCAGTACAAGACGGGTGACCCGACCTGCACGGTTCACGAAATCCTTATTGGCGTCGGTCAGATAAGCATGTTTTTCAGTTGCCGAGGTATGCGAGTGATGGTTGATCAGGTCACCCTCACGGTAACGGTCCGATCCCGCATGCACAGCAGTGGTCTTCACATGCGTGAGAGAAAATATATTCAGTGGAAGGGGACGCGGTACCGTCTCGCGGTAAATCTCGGTTTTACTTTCGGGTGTCTTGGCGAAAATGCCCACGGGCTCGCTGCCCTGCGTCAGCGCCAACGCGGCGTCCAGAAAAATCGGACTGGCACCGGCACGTCTCAGAGCTGCGTCAATTCGCCGCTGGACACGAGGCAATTGCCATATTCGCCACAAGAACGAGAGATCTCCCTGCTGCGCGGAACCGTCTCTAATGTCGGGCATCGCTTTTTCGGACGTAACGTTGAATTGGAAAGCAGGACTAGAGACCGGCAAGCCCGTTAAGTAGCGATACTGGGCTTTAGTCCAGCAATCAGACGCCATCAGGATCGCGGGTTGCCGAGTCGAACTGGCGCGGCCCTTGTAGTAACAACACTCCATCGCAATCAGGCGACCGGATTGGTTGAATTCGCGTGCGTAGTCCGTTGTTTTCAGCTTGGGAATATCGGTTGGCTGCACCGCCTCACAGGCAACCAGCCAGGCCATCAGGCGCTCCTCAAGAGGGGAGTAAACGTGTTGATAATCCGGATGGAAAATAGAGGGTGAGCGAGCCCAGGACCGAATACGTTGGCCGTCAAGACGGGGCCCGCCGGTCATGCCCACAGTACCGACCTGAGATAGCAGTGTTTTAATAGACTCTCGGTCAGAGGGGCGAACAAGATCCAGCCACAACAGTTCCGTCCAGGCGTTTCGCGGATGCCCTGATGAGTCAAACGAACCAAAATTCCTTAATATCTTGTAGTTCCATTTACGAAACCAGTTCTTCCGGCGAGCAGGTTCTTCAAGCGTTGTGATGGGGTGTTGCTGCCATTCCGCCCGGACGTCCAGTAGATGGAGTAGTGTCTCGGCAATCGTCACGCGAAAGCTCAAAAACAATCTGCTTGGGCTTTCCAGTTGAAGGTATTTTTGCTCACCGAGAACAGATCGCAGCCAGGGCAGATTGAACCAGTCCGTAAGGGTATATGGCTGAGCATCCCCTCCTTTTGAAGGCTTTGACACCTTAACCAGTGTCTTTAGGTAGCCGAAATTCTCGTCAGTCAGGCCGGGGCTAGTGAGGGCCTTGTTCATGACTGTGGTTAAGAATTCTAACGGGCTGCGCTTCTGGCCCTGCTGATTCATGCAATACGCTTCGTAGGCTTTCAGGCAATCGTAGCGATTGATATCGGTGCTCTCGTAACCCGTTTCATTCACCCAATCTATGAATCGTCGTATGGCATCCGAATAAGCTCGTCGCGATCTCTCCGTAAGGCCATGAAACCAGTCTGTTTGAAATGTGGCGGCGGCCCCCTGGAAAATTGCTTCGTGAAATTTGTTTTCGCGGGTCAAGGCGACGACTTGGTTGGTGCCAGCCTGGGTTTTGTAGGTGATCCGAGTTGGTTTTATGGATGCGTATATCGGTAGTTCCGGAAGCGTTTGATCGAATGCTTTAGCCATATCGTCCACTGGATGTGCAGGCTCAATTGCTCTGTCCAACTTTTCACTCACCTCACCCCCTCAACTTCCAACATTTGGAGTCTCATGCGGATGTACCGCGTTGTGACTGAAGAGGCATGACCGTTTCGCCCGATGGTGTGCCGAAGTCGCTGGGCGACGACAATGAGCGCTGCCGATTCGGAGCGTGTTTCCCGGCCGTCGAGCCCCGAGAGCTCTTCATGAAACAGTTCAGTTGCGAAGGTATGGCGCAGATCGTGAAAACTCAGACTGGGGTGCAAACCAGCCTCACCAGCCCTCTGTCGAAAGCGTCGGGAGGCGTGCCACTCGCTGATGCCCGTACCGAGGAATCGCGGATCCGTTCTGAGAAAAGAGCTTTCATCCGCACCTCCGCTTTCGTCAATCAGCCACTGGCGTTCGGTACTAAAGTACCGCCTCATATCGGAAAGCAACTCTCTGTCAAAATACACCCAACCACTCTTGCTGTTTTTGGCATAGCGACCCTCCAGCCAGTAGCCAAACTGCTCCACGTGGTCGTATGCTCGGTCGTCCAACTGTTTGAATAGAGGACTCAAGGCGGGTGTGCGCAGACCCTGTAACTCCGCCGTCCTGAGGCCCACCTCGAACCCCATTCTCATCATGAGTTTCTCGGCCAGTGTTGCACAGTGATTCAGCAACGTGAGACGCGCCTTTCTAGAAACGTACTGGATGTAATGCTGTTTAGTGTTCCGTTCCGCCATGGCCTGACGGGTGCGTCGATATACGCGCAGCGCTAGGCGTGGAGTGAGTTCCATGTAATGCAGGAAGTTATAATAAGCTGTGAGTGCTGAAAGATGGGTCTGAAGAGATTGGGCCGATTTAAGGCGGTTTGAAAGCACCTCATTGAGGTAATGATTCACGAATCGCTCACTACAGGAAGAAGAGGCATGCAGTCCCGCCGTTTGATAATTCAGCCGACATTCTTCCAGGTAGCCCAGAAATTGAGCCAGAGCGTAGACATAGGCTCGCATTGTCGCATCAGACACATCTCTTTCCACCAGTTCATAGAGCTTGCCTGCGCGCCCTTGCAACGTTCCATCGGATAATTCTTTGATCTCAAAGACAGCGCTGAATCGAGCTAGAAACGTAGTGAACATAAGCGGGAGAAGCGGTGGTTTGCGCCGCTCATTGAGGATAAGCCAAAACGGCTCAAAACGGTGACCGTTAAATTGATAATCGACTTGCTTCTCTACGCAAACTGTCACATTGCCACCGGCACTTGAGTAGTCTCCGTATACTTGACCGGTCCGACAACAAAAGCAATGCTTTTCCTATTCGATGTTGGTCTTTCGAAAAGCTTAGCTCTACAGGCCACAGATTGACCGGGTCATTAGCGAACTTTTCCCGTTTTGCCCTAGACCAAGTTTTCGCACCGTGATCCCAGGCCCACTTCAGCGGCACCACATGATCAATGTCGATCTCGCCGCTGTTCTGGATGACCTTAGCGGTGAATGGACTGATCCAGCGGCCTGTGACGACCCGGCAGCGACTTTCGTCTGCAAACCTGACCTTGGTAGTAGATTGAGCAATCAGCGCCTCTGCACGGCTGTCCTGGCAGTCGCCATCCGCATCATCCCAGCCATGTCCAAAGGCTGAACGCTTGTACACTCCCGACGGATCTTGCGAGTCATTTGTTGAAGCCAGGGTTACACCCTTTGGTAACTGCCCACCTGAGCCCAGGCAGGCTTCAAGGGAATCAAAAGCTCTATAGTTCTCGGTTCGTTCGTACCAGCTAACCTGTGGCGGGTGGCACAAGCTACTGTTCGACTTCTTCACGGGGGCCGCATCGGCTGAATTACTGCATAGGACGGTCAATATAAAAACGCAAATCGGTAGGGCTCTGGACGCACGGACCATAATGAAGAAATGTCCTCTTGGGTGTAAACTCGTCACTCGAGGCCAACGTATCTGCAATCAGCTTTGCATCGATACACCCCACGGACGATGATTCAATCCACGGAAATGACAGAGACGGCTATCCAGTCGACGCTCTTACTTAGTTTATTAATGTTGAATGGCTGTGAAGTCTATTCACCGACGTCAGCAGCCGCAACCAAAACAGTCCTGGACAAACGCTGCCGCGTTGAGCTGGCGGCTTCAAGTTTCGAACATGATGTAGAACGGAGAAGATCGACTATCCATGGCTATCAGCTTTTATGAAAAAGGCGAGTTGTCGTCCGGCTTCCACGGCTGGCGTGTTGTAGCAACTATTCGTGGTAAGCGCTATCAAAAGTACTTTTCATTAAACCGGTCCAGCACCCAAATACCTCAAGAGCTTTGGTACCAATATCAAGAGACGCGTGCCCGATATTACGAAGCTCGTTACATGGCTCGATCTGCGGCCATCCAGTACCTGGATTTTATAAACAAGGATCACCCAACAACACGCCCTCACAGGGGCGTTGGGTTTCATGGCGTAACTCTAGGCATCGGTACCGGTAGAAGCACAGCCTATGAAACTTGTTATTTCTCAGTCAATAAGCGGGGAGCGGCTTCCAAATTTTATATTGATGAGTCGTCGTCACTTTCCCAAGCCTGGGAAAGGGCTGTCTCCCACTGGGGCGAGATCTACGAGATTCGCCTAAAGGACGTTGCCCAAAAGCTAAAGCACATTCCTAACCCAAGCCAATTCAAAACGCTTCGCACGTATATGAATGAGCAAGAAGGCCATGATTTTCCAGCTAGCGTCCTGCACCACGTCTACGCAGAACAGAGACACCGGCTTGGAAAGAAAAAAGCAGGGGAGAATGTCGAAGGAAAACTCGAACAAGACGAGCTTCTGGTTTTGTATGCCAATCTTGAGCGTGAAGTCTTAGAGTTCCGCAAGTAACTTTGCAAGGTTTGATTTCCGAGGAGCCGACCGATGCGTCGGGTGGCAATACGACAGCAAAAAAGATAATGCCCGTTGATGAGGCGTGTCCGCGCTTAAGAATCGGCTGGTAGGTATAAATGGCAGGTCTCTCCCTGACCGGTCACACCACTATGCAGGTGTCGCGCTTGCCTGGCATCCCTGCCGGCGGTGAGCCTTAGTCATCCTGACCAAATGGCTCACAACCAGTGTACGGCTTCTGTGAAGGTGTGTACTAGGGGCTATTTCTGAAGGTCGTGTAAGAGAAAGCTTACACCCACTCGTTTTCAGTCGTTGTCAGCTGTTATTTCTTCTTCCACTCCAGTGGGGGCTAGGTCAACTGGCGACTTAATGGACTCTACCAAAATTGGTTGTCTTATCTGTGTCTTGAGCAGGTGCTGTAGTGGGTCCGTGTTTGTGAAGTGAGGGTCTAGCCACATATCGAAGTCTTCGGACATCAGCATCAGCGGTATGCTTTTTGGGTGTATGTGGCTGAACCTGGGGTGGGATGGCAGGGTGATAATCGTATACGAGGGAACTACTTCGCCGTCAGAATCCCAAAACTCATATAGGCCCGCAAATGCTATCGAGTTGTTGGTCGGGTGTATGTTGTAGCACTGTTTGTGGCCTTTATCGCCGGTCCATTCATGGAAACCGCTTGCCGGTATAATAGCTCGCTGTGAATGGAAGCGTTTTTTCCAAAGTGGACTGGTTCCAAGGCTTCCCGATCGGGCGTTGAAGGTGCTGTATTTTGGGGTAGGGCGGTATCCGGTGCCGTCAGGTTTGCGTTCTATCAAGAGTGACCAGATTGCATCTTTCAGCGTTCGGCCTTGATTAGTTTCGTAGACGATCTGACCTTTTGCGCCTGGAGCTATGTTGAGACGGGTTTGTGCGCGAATCGGGATGCCCAGGATTTCCAGTAATCCTTGTACCAATGGATCGTCGATTACGTTATACCGTCCGCACACACCCCACCTCTTTATCTGCCGCAATCTGGCTGATCTCTATACTCACCCAGAGAACGGGGGTAAAACCCGCTTGGGCAGAGCGCTTGGTGTTCAGGTTGGACCCAAGGCCTGAATACGTCTGTATTTAATTGCACCGGGTTGGATTGGATGCTTGAGAAGGTTCCCCGTCTTAAGAAAAGTGGGTGATTTTCCTATACGGACGGTCGCCGTCAACCTAAAAAGGTTGAAAAACCTTTTTAAATCATGAAGTTGTTGACTTTTGAGTTTGCCTCGCTATACTGGGGTTATAGGTTGAGAGCAGCGACATATTTCAACCTTCGTTCACCGCCTTGTAGGCGGCTCCGCTCAAGGATGAGCATTGTCCGCGTAACTGTTTAAATCAGTTTGCGGTCGTTTACCGCCCTATGGGCGGCTTTGAAATGCCATGTCTGATTTTAAAGGTTGTTTTACTTTAATTTCAGCTTATATCGTATACCGCCCTGTGGGCGGCTTTGAAATACCATGTCTGATTTTGAGGGTTGTTTTACTTTAATTTCGGCTTGTATCGTTTACCGCCCTGTGGGCGGCTTAGAAAGCACATCGACGATGTTGAGAGTAGGATTTCCAATTTCGACAGATGTTATTCACCGCCTTACAGGGGCTTCGCTCAGGGATGAGCACCTACCGCATCTTGGGTTCACTCCGGTGCGGGTTAAAATGGGAACACCTGCAAAGGTAACGCTTTGGGGTACGTATAGGCTCCACTTTTGTTTGTGGTTCTGTGCGCGCACTCGCAGTCTGAAAGGGTGGGCACCGCTCAGCTGTTAGTGGCTAGGCTGGTTGCCTCGAACTCAAGCTGCACAGAAGTCTATGAATTCTGCTCGATCAGTTTCTTCACGTCATCTGCACTGTGACCTTTCTCGAGCATCGCTTTTTTAAGCTCTTCTTCAGATCTTGGGCCATCCTCATAGTTTCCCGTATCCAGATTAAACCATTGCCCTTTGGCCAGCTGAATATCGCAAATCCGTCGATCGTTTAGTTTACGGTCGCGGGCTCGATTTGTGATGGCTTCCTTGAAGGCTGATTTGCCGCTATTTCACCGTGATTAATGAAAACAACCGTCTCCCTCATTGTCGCCGAACACGGGATGTAGCCTTCAAGGTTGAAGATGTGATCGAGCAGTCTCGTTTGATCCGCTTGTGCCGAATAGTAATGAGACATTTCGACGACCTCGGCTCCGGCATGGCCACTTTCAGGATCCAGGGCAATGGAAACAAATCTTTTGGCTGCTGAGCCTGCCGACTGCATATTCCGGCCCATCATGAACACCCATTCCGGGCGAACGTGAACGGTGATTCCAGTTTAATGTGAACACTTTTTGGTGATTTTCCGGAATCGGTGTTCACCATCCCGGAATGGGTGTTCACGTTCAACCGGAATCCGTCTTAATGCATTGTTTATTCAACCGCTTGCTACTCTGTTTCCTTCTTGGGATCAGGGTCATGCCAGTTAAGAGAATGCCAATGCGCAAAATCAGAGAAGTACTGTGTCTGCGACTGGAAGCTGGGCTCTCGATCCGGCAGATCAGCACCAGCACCAGCACCAAGACCAGTGTCGGAGCCATCCAGAAGCTCTTGTCTCGGGCTAATGCCTTAGAGGTCACTTGGCCATTGCCAGAGGAACTGGACGATGGCCGCCTGGCAGCCATGTTCTATCCCGGCTCCGATTCCACCTCATCGTCACGCTATCAAGTGCCTAACTGGACGACGGTTTACCAGGAACTCAAGCGCAAATACGTCACCAAACAGTTGCTGTCGGAGGAGTACACCGCCCGGTACCCCAACCGGTGTTACAGCTACTCGCAATACTGCGATCGCTACCGCCATTGGATGCGCCCATCACCGCCACAAAGACCTGCGCCTCGTGAATTTCTCCGGTGGTGCGGTCAATGATGGGCACGGTCTGGCCGGCATAGTCCACGAACAGCTTCTCACCGGCCCGATGGTCCTGGCTTATCACCAGATCCAACTTGCCCGCCAGGCCCGGTAGTGCTCGCAAAACCGGCTGTACTGACAAACCGTCCGGGTTGGCTACCCGATACTCCTGCCAGAGCAGGAACAGGGTGACATTCTTGCCCGTAAGTTCGTCGTGGATATGTTGCCAGTCCGGAATACCTTTGGCTTGTGCCGGGAGATCCGGTGGTGGCGGGAATAGCAACTGCTCCAGATGAGCCTCGTCCAGATCCGCTGGCAACGGCCAGCTCAGACCGGCCTCAGCCGTACGGCGCAGGTATTCGCTCACGGTGAGGCGGCTAACGCAATCTGGCGGTTGCTCAGCCCTCGCTCCCACTTGAGGCGAAGAACTTCTTTGATCTTACGCATGGATAACCTCTTCGCTGGCATCTGGCCCTCTCCGGTTGAAAATGGGCAGAGTACCATTAAGTTATCCTGCGCCGGACGGTCTTGATGGGGTGGGTCGGGCAACCTGCCGAGGTGGCAGCTTTGCTGTGGAATGGGTGGCAGGCTTCGTCTGGAATCAGTGGCAACCATGGTCTGGAATACGCAAAGAGCGACAGAAGTCTTCGATAAGATGCTTTTCCAGCTCACTGAAAAGCTAAAATCTGGCTCTATGCCAATTGATCAGTACAACGTCGAGCTTCACAAGCTTGTTGAGCTTCGAAATAAAGACTTCGAAACAGCACAGTCACGCGAGACATAAGGGAGTGCAAATGCCGATGAAAGACAACTTAAATCAACACGACCCTATAGAGGTCTCAGGAGTGGCTCTGAAGGGTTTCATCGAAAATGTTGACCGCTGGCCCCGTAATCACCAAGAAGCTAAATGCTTACTTGGTAAGCCCTCTGATCAAATGTTTAAAGAGTGGCAACAAAATCAAAAAGCCCAGGAAACGATTTCTGAAGAAATATTTGAGCGCACTTCATACGTCATGGACATACACAAAGCGCTACGAACGATCTTTGAGGATAGGCAACGAGCAGATACATGGATCAAGAAGCCTAATGAGTATTTTTGCGGTGATTCAGCTCTGGATGTAATACTTGTCGGTCGGCTTAAAGAAGCTCGACAGTACATCGACTATCAGTGTCAGATCTAAAGGACTTGTATAGGTCTGGAAAGCCAGGGAAACCGCACCCCTCTCTAAACCCTACTTACTTACTTACTTACTTACTTACTTCTAATTTTGGGTTTCCAACCATCATAGGTGAAGCCTCTACAAAACATGGAGCAGTACATGCGCCCACCATCTCATACTGACTTAGACATCATCGCAGCAGGTAAGAAACTGCAAAGCGAAGGGAAAAAATTAACGGGGTACAGCTTGTCCCAAGCATTGGGAGGCGGAAAGCAGGCGAGGCTCGCTGAAGTCTGGTCGAACTACGTAAACAATAATAGTGGTGAATCGCAAGAAAAACCTGAAACTCAGAATCCACTAGACATTGATGATGATTTTTTTGCTTTGGAGTACTTAATTTCTAGCGCGTCTATCGAGCTGACGAGTACTGTCGAGAGCTTATTTAGAAAGCTCGCAGAAGACCTTAGGAGAGAGGCTGAAAAGCGCGTAGAGCGTCTCGTAGACTTGGGAACGAGGGATCTCGAAGAAGAAAAAGGAGCGCTACAAGCAAAGCTGGAAATGGCACTTCGCGAGATTGAACGTTGGAAGGCACATAGCGAGCAGTGGCTGAAAGACATGTCGGAACGCAACCGAGAGATTGATGAACTTACAAGCCAGCTGACATCGGTGCGCAATAAGCTTTATGAGTTAGAAAAGGCTCAGAACGAAGGTCAGACTAACTAACTAACTAAACGGCAATTGCCGTCGCCTAGCCCTTCCTACAGCCATAGCGGTTTGGATCAATAAGAGTCAGTTACGGGTTGTGAGGCTCAAATGAGCTTCCGGCCAACCCTCTCAGGCCCATTCGTTTACTTGTCGCATAGAATGATCTCCTAAACCAGAAACTTTTTACTAGGTCAAATAAACACGCAGCGCAAGAAGGCAAGTTATGGATGCTATAAGCCGAAGAAATGCCTACGGAATCGCGGACGAACGGGGCTTGAGCGCTGATAAAAGAGCGCAGCTGCTAGATCAAATGGGTGCAGCGCTTCACAAGATCTTTGCGCAAAACCCAATCCAGACCGATAGCTGGATCAAAAAATCGAATGAGGCATTTGTGCGGCCACCTCATCCAGAAATCCGGGATTCTCGGCAATCTCTTGCTGGACTTCTCTTGTAATAGCAGACCGTTGCTCTGAATCCGCAAGGTCCGCTAGTGTTTGAAGGATTTGTCTGTTCGAGTCGTCTACAGCCGCCATAGCTGACTTGATGGCTACCTCGATCTGCTCAAACATTGCGCCAGCTTCCCGCTCTTGCTCTTGTGAAATAGACGCCACCAGTGCCTCATCGGGATTGTAGACTTGGATTGCTCGGCGCACCAGCTCTGCTTCTGAGAGGCCGTAGCGATCAGCCCACTCATGAAGTCTTGAGAGGTTGTCCTGTGACAGCATTATCTGTTTGCGGGTGAAAGTGGCCATGCGTTTTCCTTCTGTTCGGCTTAAAGCGTACACATGAACCTGCACAGCATTTCAATCGAGTTATTAAATTCCAGGGTCAATGCCACGAGTTCCTATCAGGCGGTATCAACTTGGGCCAACAGACTTACTGAAGCTGCCCCGTTTTTGGACGGGAAAAGTTACCAGATTTATTATAAAGAATATAGTAAAACTGTGTAGTTAAGTGACTGACTGAAAGCGTCGTGGGTATTGAATTTACAGCGCTTTTTATTTTTACATACTGTGTAGCTTCGTGTGTAAAAATGGTTCAAATGTGGATTCACAATTAAGTTAATACTCATCCTTAGCCGCTATTAGAACCCGCTTCTTGGCCAAACTCAAGCTTCCAGTCTCGCGTTCAAAACAAGCGGCGCTGTACTTATTACTTGAATTCAGGGGTACAGCCTGAGCCTTACATCAGGAAGACGGCAGTCATGCTGTCCGGTTCAACGCTTACGAAGGATAATTAGCTGAACAATTTGGAGTTAGCCGAATAACTTTAAATTTTTCATTTAAATGGATACGCGAGTCCCATCCTTGGGAGCCGTAACGTGTTTAAAATTATACGTAGTTATTTGTTATCATTTATGAATTCGTAAAATCCTTTAACGTAAGCGTTTTGAATAACAATTTCTCTATTATCTCGCTTACCATAAATCATAATTTTGAGATCATCACCTGACTCAGATTTTTCCGCGAGCAGCTTATCCGGAACGTTAATACCAAATGTTTCTATAACGTAGGCACCCGAATATCCAGTTCCAGTTTTTCCATCAATTTTCAAGAAAACTGCTTTTTCCCCATTTTCAAAATATGCTTTATTGAAAAAAGCCCATTCATCACGAAGTATTTCAAAATAAACTTGTGTTGTCTGAAGCTGTTCATCAGCGATTATATGCCTCATCATGAAGAATGTTCCACTATTCTGATTTATATCAAAATATTGTTTCGGCCCATTTAGTTCCTTTCCTCCTCGGTACTTATCAATATTCACCTCGGAATTTTTTTTGACAAGCTCCGGTGAGGTGTAACCTCTAGTAGTATCTAAGCTTTGGCAAGCTGTTATTAAAAAAGGAATAGATAAAAACATTGAAATGAAAAATAATTTTATCCGCATAGCTCTATAATTCTCCATGTAAAATCATTAATTAAAATTTAATGTTACTTTATGCAGTAACGACATACTAGAAAAATAAAGCCAAGAGGGCTGGCAATCGCGCCCTTATTTTCTACCTGCCAACCCGGTATCAGTGGTAATCCCCCCATTTTTAAAGGGCGTCAAAAGTAGAGCTTAGGCCACATTGGCCAATTTCTATTGTGGGGTAATGCCCCCGAGGGCCATATTGGGCCGTTCGTTATTGTAGGTCCATAGCCACTGCGTTGCATATTCCTGAACCTCCGCAATGGAATGGAACAGGTATTGCGCCAGCCAGTCACAGCGAACAGTGCGATTGTAGCGTTCGATATACGCATTCTGCTGCGGGTTACCAGGCTGGATAAAGACCAGTGTAATGCCCTGCTTCTCAGCCCAGGCCGCCAGGGTCGGTGGCACTGATGTATTCCGGGCCATTGTCACAGCGGATTTGGACGGGCTTTCCTCGCCACTCGATGATCTGATCCAAGGCTCGTACGACACGCTCTGAGGGCAGTGACAGGTCTACCTCAATGCCCAGGCCTTCCCTGTTGTAATCATCGATCACATTGAACAGCCGGTAGCTGCGGCCATCCTCTAACTGGTCGTGCATGAAGTCCATGGGCCAGCTGGCATTGATGACCGCAGGCACCGTCAGTGGCTGAGGCTTCTCTCGTACCAACCGCTTGCGGGGCTTTATACGCAGGTTCAGCTCTAGTTCCCGATAGATTCGGTAAACGCGTCTGTGGTTCCAGGGATAACCCTTCACGTTGCGCAGATACAGAAAACATAGACCAAAGCCCCAGTTGCGCTGGTTATGGGTTAACCGCACCAGTAGATTAGCGATCTCGGCGTTTTCACTGCTGAGCCTGGCCCGGTAGCGATAGCAAGACTCACTTACACTGAAGGTCACACAGGCCTGACGAATACTACAGCGAGCAGCCGCAACGGCTTTTTGAGCCATCTCACGGCGGAGAGATGGCTTTACCACTTTCCCTCAAGAGCTTCCTTGCGTAACTCGGCCTTGAGCCGTTCTTCGGTATACATCTTCTTCAGCCGCCGGTTCTCATACTCCAGTTCTTTCATACGCTTGATCATGGAGGTATCCATGCCGCCAAATTTGGCTCGCCACTTGTAAAAGCTGGCACTGCTCATGCCGTGCTCACGGCAGAGATCGGGAACCGGCATGCTGTTCTCGGCTTGCTTCAAGATCGCCATAATCTGGCTGTCGGAAAAACATGATTTCTTCATGCAGAATCTCCCTTCGTTTAGCTTACGGAAAATTCTACTTTTGAGCACTCTGGTTTTAGGGGGATTACCCAGTCAATCTTAGTAGATGGTAAAATCGTGAACTACACTATCGTTTCGCAAGACCTCTGCGGACCTGTGGTTGCTGTTGGCACTAACTATTAAGGAATAAGGAAAAAATGGAATATAAAATAAAAAATTGGAGCGAGGTGAAAAATTACGACTATATCAATTGCTTGACTAGCTCCAAGAAGGATTCTGAGGAACTCGCTGAAATGAACCGGTTGTTGCACTTTAATCTTGGCCTTCAGTTACCTCTACGCCTACGAAAACGCGAGAGACCGGACTTCGAACTATCAGAAACTGAAAATACCCGACAAATCGGAATTGAGCACACATGGGCTGCGCACGAGGGCTGGGAGGAATCCGAGCAGGTTTTGCTTTCTACCAAGAGACCGAAGTTTGAATATATGTCGAGAAACTGGCTAGAGGGCGTAAAGGCTAAAGGGAGAAAGCTAGGTAAAATTATCACGGCACAAGAAGGAGTATCCGCTATATGGAGTGCTCGGGAGCAAGCGAATTCCAAAGCTCGGGAGTTAAGGCTGGCGATCGAGAAAAAGCGAACAATTTTATCTAAAGATGGGTTTGAAACGTACCCAGAGAACTGGCTTTTCGTTTCTGATCGATGTCCTTTTTTGTTTCTGGATCTAGATATTTTTCGAAAAGAATTAGACAATGACCCAGTTTTGTCGGAGTCGGGTTACTCGCGAATTCTATTCATAACAAAAATAAGGTGTCGCAAACGGGGCATGTATAAAGATGTACTTTTCGAGCTGTCTAACAAGCGTTTTTTGCTTGTCGAAGATAATACCCACCAAAGCGATCGAGCTAGCTGCTAACTATTTTCGCGGTAAAATTAGTTTGTCTTCCGAAATATAAAGTGTTTAGGGCAGCACGCACTGCGGAGCAGAACCCTGGTGACTCCCAATCAACGCTCAAAAATAAACTGAGAGAGGTGATTGCCATGGTAAAACGACTGCATCATAAAGCTGGGCCTTTCGTAGGTTCCACCGGTTATCCCCCCATTTTTAGTAGACGTCCATTCAACTCCTGTTTATTAGAGTGATAACCGCGTAATTTGAGCCGTCTATTCCGAAGAAATCGTAACTATAGGGATTAACAATGAGGAATCGGAGTGCGATACGCTTTCTTGCGCTAATAATATTTTCATTAGCGGCGGCACCTTGGGCCTCAGTCAATGCTGACGCCGATGAACCAACGATGAAGGACGTCAGCCGCTACTGTAAGATAGACCAAGAATTGGCAGGAGTGGTGTATGACGCCAAAGAAAGAGGTGTTACTCTCTCAGAAATAGTTGACATTTTCCTTAATGACGGGAGTTATGGTGAGACTAGGCTTTATATTCCGCGCATGATCTATAAGTACGACGGATTATCCCGTCAAAAAATCGAAGAAATGATGTTTGAGTCGTGCCTAGAAAACGAGGACGAAGTAAAAGAACTCCTAAAGCTGATGTTTCAGTAAAGCTGCCTTGCTCAAAAATACTCTTACTTAAATGCTCTAGCGAACGACCACACTTTCCGAATTAATTACGCAAGTCTTCAGTAGTAAGCAGTTCTCGCAAGTAGGTCTTCCGCAGGTGGTGGGCGCTATCTCGCACGACAGCTGCTTCAAACGTGGACCTTGCACCAACGATATGCACTTCAGACTCGCTCCGAGTGATCGCCGTGTAGATCCAGGACTGATCTATCAACTGAGAGGTACTTAAAGCGATGATCACCCTCGGCACCTGAGACCCCTGTGTCTTATGCAGCGTCATTGCATATCCAAGCAGCATGTTGTCCAAAAAAGTCTTAGTTAATGATCCAGTATAACGAAGAAATCTTGATACAGGAGATCATTATGCTGTCTGAAAAACGCCCTAGCATCCCGTTTGGTTAATTCGCTAGTCTGATTATGCTATATTTCCATAATACTCACGAATTATGGGAATGTTATTTTGGCTCGGCAACCTGCACATTTTGACCTTACAGTTAACAATCAACTGGAACTGGAGAGTTGGCTGCGAATGGGTACGCTAAGCCAAAACTTGGTGCAGCGAGCGCGGATTTTATTGCTATTGAACGCTGGGCAATCTCCGAAAGAAGTCATGGAATCGCTCGATGTCAGCAGCCCCACCGTATTCTAGTGGCGTAACCGATATACGGAGCAAGGGCTAGTAGGGCTAAGCGATGCCCCACGGCCAGGGCAGCCACGAAAGCTTGATACAAAAAAGTCAAAGCCATCCTAGACGACACGGTCAACAAGGTTGCCGCGTGGTTCCACCCATTGGGGTATCCGACTGATGGCGGAACATGCCGGCGTGACCTGTTGGCAAGTACAGCAGATCTGAAGCCCCATCGCCTGGAAACGTTCAAGATCAGCAACGATCCAGACTTTGCTGAGAAGGTTTTTGATGTTGTCGGTTTGTACTTGAACCCGCTGGATAACGCTCTGGTGCTGTCCGTTGACGAAAAGACGCAGATCCAGGCTCTGGATCGCACCCAGACCAAACTGCAATTGAGGCCTGGTCAAATTGAGCGCCACACTCACGATTACAAGCGGCATGGCACAACGAGCCTGTATGCGGCCTTTAACATACTGAACGGTGAGGTGATCGGACGGATCACCCAGCGCCATCGAGCAAAGGAATTTCTCGACTTTTTACCACAAATCGACCGTGAAACTCCGAAAGAGCAAGATCTCCACCTGATTCTGGACAACAGTTCGACTCATAAAACACCCAAAGTGAAAGCCTGGCTGGAGAAGCATCCTCGTTTTAAGCTTCACTTCACCCCAACCAGCGCCTCGTGGCTGAATGCGGTAGAAGGCTGGTTTGGTCAACTGGAGCGACGAGCGCTATACCGGGGTGTTTTTACCAGCGTTGGCGATCTCAAAACAGCCATTCGCCGATTCATCAAGGTCCATAACGAAAAACTGGCAAAGCCGTTTCGATGGCATAAAAGTGCGGAATCCATTATGACATCGGTGACGCGGACAAAGCTTAGTGTTATTGATAATAAATAAGCTAATTAACCAAACGGGACACTAGAGAAGGTTTAGGGGATGAAGGTGACGAAGGGTTTGCCCGCTCGAACGACAGCAGAAATCGAAGCGGATATGATGTCATGGTTTGAGTCAGAAAAAGGAACCTGATCATACCTATCACCAGCCTCGACCAAGCCCTCCGTGTCCTCAGCTCTACTCTTCTGAGTGACTGGATGAACAACCCACTCTACGAATTTGAGGAACGAACCCCGAACCAGGTCGTCCAGGGTGTCGGTGTTCACTGCATCGTTGAGCATGTCGCGATGATCATGAGTATCGACCTCAACAGTCCTGTGGGAGAACTTTTAGGCCGGATTCCATCCGAGCTATACCGTGAGCGAGATGGTGAGGAAAAGGTCTTTGAGGCGGTTTTGGAGCGCTTCTCGCGCCTGCTATCAAAATCCTGGTATGAGCAGTCGATGGGTGCTTTTCAGGGCCGGACAGCGAAGGAGGTTCTGGAATATGAAGGTGGTGAAGCCATTGTAATTACTCACATCCAGGAGCTTGCTGAGGAGCAGTCGAGGGTCTGACAGACTCTGGTGCATTCCTCCTCCGCCCACGGGGAAATGACTGTGTCATTTCGTATTATGAGAGGCAACATAGATGTCATCAATCATCGTCACACAATCCGCTAACAATCTCTTGTCTACAGAGGGCTCCCCCTCTGTCTGCCTAGTTGTCCAGAGAAATTCGGGAAACGGACGCGCCGGGCTCCAGGCATTGAGCGACAATCTGGGCTCTGAAATCCCGGGGGGAACCGGCGACTACGCTGGTAGGGCTTGGTTACGCTGAATTCGTTCATTTTAAGTGTCTACTAGAGATAATCAGGGGACACTATCCTGACGGTAGCAGCGTCCGGCTCACGATGCGATTACCGGACTCTTACATTTCTCTAGCCCTCGCTTCCTAATTTTGAGTGGGTCGATAATGCTAGGCATACCACTTTGGTGGTCTCGATCATGCTTTATTCAGCCACTCAAGCATCGAATTACTTTGCTCACGAGGAAGGCCAACCGTTTGAATCCAGATCTTCACTTTCTCAAAATCCACGGCGTCATCAATGTCCTTAACTTGATAGTTTAGGCCGTTTTTTCCTTGAGAAACGAAGTGATTCAGCAAATCAAAAACGGCTCGCTCGTATGTCGCAGCCAACGTGGCTGCCGGAGTTGTGGACGCGTAGCGACGGAGAATGGTGGTCGCATCGTAAAGGTCTTGACCTCCAAGGAGGTGCTCGGTGGAGAGCATATTCACACTCGCCCTCCGCCAATTCTTTATGCTCGATAACCCGGCGGTATGCCATCCCGGCATAGATCGATCATCGAGGGGAATATTAAGCGCGGTGGTAGCTGAGGAAAATTTTAACTCTGCTCGTGAAGAGGCTAATAAGCACGAGAAGAAAGCCTTTCAGCTTGAAACAAAACTCCAGGAAATGAAGGGCGTTGAGAGCTTAATCAAACCCCTAGAAGCCCTTGAGGAAAGGGCATCTAGCGAGAAACCTGGAAGTTCAGAGGTAATTCCAGAGCAATGAATTCGGTCTATTCTTTGATCGTCCGGCAATGCCGGAGATCAGCATCACAGACGAAAAGGAGTGGGGTCGGATCGGCCCCAAGGGGCCACCCTCGATGATCCGGGATCTATGCCCTGCGGGGCCGATGCTTTGGATTGCTGAAGCTGTTTGGGTCGGTGGTAGGCTTGTATTCCACATTTTTGGCGCGTTGGCTGAGTTTGAACACAGCCTTATTCGTAAGCGAACAGTTACAGGTCTAGAGGCAGCAGGGTCTGACGTAAGTCTACCATGTCGGAGTCCGACATCAGAAAGCCGATGGCTATGTTGGTAGACCCAAAGATTACGAAGAAAGAAGCAGCTGAACACTTTGCTGTTAGTCGCACAACACTGACGCTTCTCTTCAACGGCTGGCCCAGCCAATGGAATGAAATTGAGCACAAATATTTATTTTCTAGACATGATGCCTTCTACTGAGCAACAGGTGAGCGGCTCGGTTAGGAGACAAAACAAGGAATCACGAAGCCAAGCGATTGCATGGCGGTGCAGGAATAACTGAGCTAAGCTATTGTTTAATATTGGACTTGCCGCCGCGTGGCGTGACAGGAAAGTAGCATTATCGAGAACGCACTTTTCTGCAATATCGTGGGATGCAGTATAGCCACTGTTAGGTAAAGAATCATGAGGGAGAATATGAAAAAACAGACATTGTTAGTAGGTATCTTGATGTTGCTTAATGGCTGTGCACTGGTAACTCCGCAGTTCATGCAAGACCAATCAAACAATCAATATTTTGAGAAAAAAACCCATGCAGATCCAGGCGCGTATTACATAGGCGAGTGGACGGGGGCTACAGGGCCTGGATTGGCAGCGATAAAGATTCTCGGAGATGGCAACATAAAGATGTGCGCCTCCAACGAGCATTTTGGCAGCAGCAATGGAAAAATATTTAAAGAAGATGGAAAAACGAAAATGATATTTGAGTCGGGTGCTCAATATGAAATCATGTCATCACAGAGTGATCACCTTGTAGTTACTGTCTATGATCAGGAATATAAATACTACTCTGGCAACGTACCGGATAGGTGCAAACCGATTTTTAGCGAATTTAGATAATTGAAATCAACCTCTTCACCTAACCACTGTTAGGCAATTAAGCACCCAGCTGATCTCTATATAGAGGAAAAACCATGTCATGGACTGATAACTATTGGGACATCGTCAATGAATTTTATTGGGTGCCGTCTTATTTGGGGCTCAAGTCGATACCGAGAAAGTACTGGGCGATAGACGAAGAGTTCGTTACCATCCCGAAGGAAATGACCAATCCGTCAGGTCCGTTGTATCGCAGACTACGTTCCTCTGAAGAGTACTGGAGCTTTATACGCCGGCAGGAAGAAACCTTTAATCATGTTTTTAATCTTACTCTTTCAATCCTGCCAGGAGATGTGATTTCACATCTGTTCGATCCATTTTTTGGAGACGGCGGAGTAGATGACTATCAGCTCTCCGGCAATTCAATTCGGGATCTCTACCCATGGATTAATGGTGGGAATGTCACTACACCGGATTCTTTCCTTATTGGGGATGACTCTGTTCTTGCTATAGAGATTAAATTTAACGCTAAAACGTCCCTAGATCAGTTAGGAAAGTACGTAGCTTTAATTGCGGGGGAAGAACTCTATGGTGGTAGACATGAACACCTGAACCTGCTCTATATTTACCCGTCCCGCGCATCTGAGAAGTTCTTGCGTGAAACGGCAATCGACCCACGTGAGTTTGGCGTTGAGCATCTCCCATTGCTAGAGAAGTCAGTAAAAAATGCGCACGTTCAGGCGCTTTACGCGTCTGAACCGAATGCCATCATTGATGTGCTGTTGCGTTTGCGCATTTCCTGCATAACGTGGGAGGAATTCCTCGCAACGTTAGCCACCTACAGCGAGAATTGCGGAAACTCACCTGGCGATAGAACTTTGCTTCGTCTTCTCGGGGGGCTAGCTTCGGAAATCCGAAGACACCCGCTTTCAGGAGTGCGTGATGACGACACAGGTAAATTGCCTAAAAAGCGCTTACAGAGTGACGCGGCTACGCCGCGCACTTGAAGCGGGCGTTAGCCGTGAATGGGGGGTGCAATGCATTTTTCAGCAATCGACGTAGAGACCGCTAATGCTGACCTTTCCAGCATCTGTCAAATTGGCGTCGCGGTTTTCCGTAATGGCGTGCACGTAGATTCATGGTCAAGTCTCATTGATCCTGAAGATGACTTTGATAGTTTCAATGTTTCGATTCATGGGATTGATGAGCGAGTCGTGAAAGGTTCGCCAAACTGGGCAGAAGCCTTTGAAACATTACGACTCCTCCTCGATAACTCAGTTGTTGCGTGCCACACACCGTTCGATCGCGCTGCTACTAGCCTTGCATGTGAGAAGCGCCAATTGGCGCAATTTGATTGCCGCTGGTTAGACACAGCGCGAGTCGTTCGCCGCGCATGGCCAGATGAATTTGGAACAAAAGGCTATGGGCTAAGCAACGTCGCAAAATTTCTCGGAATCAACTTCAAGCATCATGACGCATTGGAGGACGCTCGCGCGGCGGGTGAAGTGCTCTGTATGGCTAGCTCTCACGCCGGCTTAAGCCTTGATGATTGGTTTGCTCGTATACAGAGCCCAACCAATCCAGCCTTTGGTCAACCCATCACTCGTGAAGGGAACCGTGAAGGTCCTCTTTTTGGCAATATTGCGGTATTCACTGGCTCGCTCACAATCCCGCGCCGCGAAGCCGCTGACTTAGCCGCTCGTGCTGGATGTGTCGTAGGTTCTTCAGTCACAAAGAAGACCACGCTACTAATCGTAGGCGACCAGGACATCTCCAAGCTCGGGGGTAAAGCTAAGAGTTCTAAACACATAAAAACAGAGGAACTGATTGGTCAGGGCTGCCAAATACGTATCCTTCGCGAGTCTGACTTCCAGAGCATTATTGTCGCTCAGGCAGTTAACGGCTAATCGGGTAGCCAAGGGTATCTAACCCCCGGCCCCCACAACACCCTGCACCGATGCGTCGGACCGGCGATTCCGCACAGGGCGTTTCACCGGGAATGGTGAAGTTTGATCCATCCATCGCGCAGCGATACCAATCCTTGGACTTTCAGGTAGTCATTGGATAATGCCTGCTGAATGCCCGGTGTCTTGGAGCTGCGCCAAGGGCCTTTGCTGGTGATGCCACAGGCCACGGCCGACTGTACGTGAACACCCAACTTCATCAAGTTTCTCACTTTGGTACGTGGCTTGCGCCACTGTCGCCAGTAAGCCATCCGGACGCGACGGCGGATCCAGTGATCCAGATCGCAGCAGCGTTGGTAGCCAGTGGCAATGCCAAAGTAGTTGATCCAGCCACGAAGGTACTGGCGGATCCTGAAGAGCTGGTAGTGCATCGACACGCCCCAGTTCCGGTTCGTCAGTACCCGAATGCGCTGCTTGAACTTGCGCAGCGTGTTCGGGTGCCAATGGATCTGGGTTCCCTTGAAGGTAAATCCCAGGAACTTGCTCTCATTGGTTCTGACGACCCGGCTCTTGGCCGTATTGACCGTCAGTTTCAGACGGTGCTCCAAGTAGTGGCTGATGCTGGCCAGCACCCGGTCGCCCGTGCGTCGGCTGTTCACCACAATGGTGAAGTCATCCGCATAACGGGCAAACCGATGGCCCCGCCGTTCCAGTTCTTTATCCAATGGGTCGAGCATGATGTTAGCCAGCAGAGGTGACAGTGGGCCACCTTATGTGGTACACCTTCCCAACTCTCCAGATAGAGCTGGTTATCGATAATCCCAGCTCGCAGATATCGGGCAATCAAGGCCATCAGGCGCTTGTCCCGAACCTTGCGGCCCAGGTGCGTCATCAGCAGGTCATGATTCACCCGGTCGAAGAACTTCGACAGGTCCACATCCACAGCAAAGCGCTTCCCCTCCTTGAGAATGCCTTGCACTCGTCGCACCGCCTGGTGCGCGTTCCGGCCCGGACGGAAGCCATAGCTGTCCGCCGAAAATCCCGGGTCGAAGAGTGGCATCAGGATCTGGGCAATGGCTTGCTGAATCACCCGGTCTGCCACCGTCGGGATACCAAGCTGTCGCTTGCCACCGTCCGGCTTGTCGATCTCAACCCGCCTCACTGGCGCTGGCTGATAATCGCCCGAGCGAATCGACTGCTCGACCACACTCCAGTGGCCGGCCTTTACCCAGGCGGGGAATTCACCGATGGTCATGCCATCGACCCCCGCCGCTCCCTTGTTGGCTCGAACCTGCTTCCAGGCTTGTTGTAGATTAGCCCGTTGCAGTACAGCATCGAGTAGGTCGTTGCTAAAGGCTGGCTTCATGGCCGTACGCTGAGCCACGTCACTGCCGGACGGCATTCGTGTGTTCAAGTCGGTCAAGGCTCCTCCTTTGTTCCCAGTGTTAGGCCCTTCACCCTGTCCCGACCATTACGACGGGCGTTTGGCTACTATGGCCGTTGCTGACTTCTGCTCAATCACCAGCGGGGTTACCCCCATCGGCGCTATCGGTGTCCACCTTGTTCGCTCGCAACCGCCGATGGCAACGGCTGCGCCCAGACTTGATCGACCAGTGGCCTGACTGGTAATTAACCGATCGCTCGTTGAGCAGATCTCCCCAGATAAGAGCATGCACTGTCACTGCACTGCTGCATCATTTACGGTGGCCGTTAGATCACGCGGCTTCGTCGTCTTGTGCCAACTCGCCTCCGGCCTACGCCTCATATGATGTTCTTGTTCATCAGCTCGCAGCTTTGCTAGCGGCTTCCTCCAGACCGCTCCTCACGGATTGGCCCTTGCCATTCGCTAGTGGTTAGCGTTCAATCGGCTAAAACCGGCTGAACGGTGACCTTCCCACAGGGGACTTTCACCCCATTAGT
>Ga0307973_1000360_pt1 | contig 25888 bp, 24 predicted proteins | sample OrgLakmetagen782_FD_201837 | JGI IMG/M metagenome (GOLD analysis project Ga0307973, IMG submission 201837) | Saline water microbial communities from Organic Lake, Antarctica - #782 | ecosystem: Environmental > Aquatic > Non-marine Saline and Alkaline > Saline | place: Antarctica: Organic Lake...
CATAGTGTTTGTGTCACATTAGGGTGGTTTCGATAATGATACTGTAACAAAATACATTTTACACCCTATAGTGACGCCTTTAGGTGTCACACTGAACCATCCCCTTAGGGTGTACTCTATTGTGACGCTCGATGCAGCCAAAGTTGAACGGGCATTAATAGTAGAAGTGAATATGCTAGATCGTCACCGTTAAATGAGCACTTGAGCACTTGAGCACTTGAGCACTTGAGCACTTGAGCACTTGAGCACTTGAGCACTTGAGCACGCAGTGCTGCTGACTACTGATATTTTGCGCCATCACCGTCTGAAAATGACAAGACCTGGTTGAGATTGTCCAAAATCTTTATCATCGAGAAATCGGCTTCAAGTTACTGACAGGGCATGCGTTGTTGAAAAGAATTAGCTCTGAGTAGGCATCTATGAGACAGACGGACACGACCCGCACGAGGACGACCTCAGCATAAAGCTGCTGTACCCTCGGTACGTTCCCTTACACGCAGTCACCGAAAGGAAGCAGCAGTATGAGCAATCTCAATAATGCTTCAGAAAACGTAGAATTCACTCACAGGTTTCATCGTCTGGAAAAATTGGTCGATACATGCATGGTGAATGCGAACCGTCACGGCGAGCGGTTCAACATTTTCTCGATTCTTGGTCTCCAACGGGATGAAACACGCACCCACTCCCGATACCTTACGGAGTTACTGGACCCGAGCGGAAGGCACGGCGAAGGCGCAAAATTTCTTGGTGCCTTTGTTAAAGATGTTCTGAAACTCTCCATGCCGATCAGTGGCCAGGTCAAAGTCACGAGAGAGCTGGCCACCGAGGATCAGCGACGGGTTGATATCGTTGTTGAGTCGCAGAATCTGATTATTGGCATCGAGGTGAAAATTGACGCCGGAGATCAAAAGGCTCAGCTCCATGACTATTATACTGAGCTAGCCAGCCGGGCTGGAAATCGGAAAACGGCGGTACTGGTCTACCTCACACTGGATGGCAAAGCCCCATCAACCTATAGCCTCAGAAACCTTGAACAGGAGAATGTTCATTGCCTGTCCTTCTCACAGGACATCCGCCAGTGGATCTGCGATTGCGCAGATGCCAGTGCGCACAAACCGGAATTGTCCTACGCCCTGATTCAATACAAGCGCCTACTCGAAAACCTCACCGGAGCCGGAACCTCTATGACCACCCTAATCGCCGACAACCTGTCCAATAATCGCGAAGACTTGGAAACCGCGTTGAATGTCGAAAAAGCGCTGCCTAAAGCAAAGGCGAAAGTTATGCTCCGATTCTGGGAGGAGTTATCTGCCGCTCTGGCCAGCGCTTTTGGCGAGGAACCTACGGTGTACGGCGGTAAAAATCTTAGAGCAATTTCTGAGAACTATTTCGTCAGCAGCCGCGGTGGCAAGCATGTGGGTATCAAGCTTGCGATTGGGGAGATTGGCGGTGAAAAACTCTGCTTATACGTGAACCTCTATCACGCTATCCACTACGGCTTACGCATTGAGGGTGATTCAGACTTGCCGGTTTCCAGATCAGAAACAAAGTTGGAATTGCAGGAAATGCTAAACGATGGCAACGCGGTGGCAAATAAAGAGGCGGACTGGCTGATTTGTTACTACCACAGCCCAGCAGCGAACCAGGAACCTACCGTCCTCAACTTTAATTCCTTTGACGGGCCGGTACTTGATCTCCTGGATGACAAAATCCGGCAGACGATTATCAAAAACATGGTTGATCATCAGGCGCATCTGATTCAAGCAGCCAAACTGCTTATCGAAACCAGCAACGCTTAAACGACGTTGTATGTCGCTGTGCTGGCGTCTGATATGGAAACGTATTACGAGGCCTGCCACGGCTCGTTCGTATCTGGCTTAGCTTACACCGACCAAAACCATGAGAGTCATATTCTATGAACCCTGAACAATCTTTCGCCCAGAACCGCCTGCTCCAGCTAGCAGAGCAGTTGCTGAAAGAGACAGCTATCACCGGGGACTTAGTGTTCTTTGCTGACGAGGATGAAGGAGGAATAAGCGGTGCGACTTGGCGATTTGAGGACGGAGACCATACCCCAATGTCATCAACTTAAGCCTCAAAAGTCCAGCACGACCTGCTGAGCCAGCGTAGATGACCAGCAGCGAGGCAGCCTGTTGGTGAAGCACCAGGCTGTCAAAGCCGGATTCTAACCCGGTAACCAGCTCCAAAGAGTGTCAACAGGGTGTGTCTGGGCGTGGCAGAGCGGTTTTAGCGGTATTCAGGGCGAGCGCAATCCGACCGGTGGCTGGCACAGTCTGTCAGGAAGTCTTGTTAAACGCTGTGGAGGAAGTGTCGGTCAGCGAGTCGGCTTGTACCCTTCACAGCCTTTGGTGACGCTTCGTTTTCGGCGTCGTGGGCAGCGCCGCCCGGGGCGAACCGCACTCAGGCTGTTACCCATCAGGCGCCACAGGTTATCCAGGGCCTCACGGCTGGGCCGCACCAGAAGGGCGACGAGGGTATGTTTCAGACGGGACACGCCCTGGGTGAAGTTCGCCTTCCAGGCCAGCTTTCGGTGGGCGGTTTTGCGCTCAATATCAGGCTGCTGCAGGGCCTGCATCAGCAGGGCCAGGTTCTTGAGCAGTTGGCAGGCGTGGATGTCCTGCTGTACGGCACAGACCGTCCGGCCACTGACGTTTTCCAGGCTCAGGGTTTGTTTAAGCCGGCGGTAGTCGGTTTCAATGCCCCAGCGCCGGTGATACAGGTCGGCAAAGAGCTCGGTGGGGAACGCCTCGGTGTCCAGGAGCGACGTGGCCAGCACCTCGGTTTCCCCGGTGGGCAGAGTCACCCGGATCAGCCGGATCTGGAGGGCCGTGTCCGGATCAACACCGGACTGCTCACAGACCTGTCGGGCCCAGTGCCGGCACGTCATGGAGACGGTGTTGTCGTCTTTTCCAGAATCCACAAACGCGCGGACTTCTCGGGAATGGGTCAGTGTCAGGCGCATCAGGAATTGCTGTTCACAGCGCTGTAGCTCAACAAAGAGCTAGTGGGCGGGATAGCCCCGGTCAAACAGAATCAGGCTGTGGTCAGGAGCATGCTTCAGGTGCATGCTGGCACAGCCCCGCTCATCCACATCCGGCGTGATCAGGAGGGTGTGCAGAGCCTGATCGGACAGCAGGTCCTGCAGGACCGACACTCGGGCCACCGGCAACCCGTTATGGGTTCCGAAGTGCCGGGCCAAGGGGTCTTCCAGCGGCAAGTGCATGCTGGAGCCGTCCACGGCCAGTAAGCGCAGCCCCTGCCAGGTCTTGTGCAGCCCCAGCTCGTCCATCTGAGCATGCAGGGCGCTGTTAAGAGCCTCAAAGACTGATGCACTGAGCTTCTGGCGGGCTTTGCTGAAGGCTTGGGCGGTGACCACTTGGCTTTCAAAGGCCGAGCCATTGAGCGTCTGAAAGAAGGCATCCAGTTCGGTTTGCAGGGCGCTGTTGGGTTGATTGAGCAGAAACAGAACCAGATTGGAGAAGGTCAGATGGCGTTTGCGGGTAAAGTGCTTTGGGTGGGTGCGATGCTGGGTAATAAAATCGGGGCAGCTTAGGAGATTGGTTAATTTATGTACAATTTTCAGCCAGGATCTTGATTGGGTTGTCAACCGTTGGTTTTTTATTGTGCTCCATAGGGCATTTCCTTGTTGATGGATGAGCTCTAATTATATGATATTTTTAGGGAAATGTCTTAAGTTGATGACATTGGACCATACCCTGCTGAAAGACAGTGGTTTCAAATGCATGCTCATGGAGCTATTAGATTCATTGATTCACTACCGGGCCAGCGAGAAAAGCACAGATACGCTCAATGGAGTGATTCACCTTGAGAAGTCATCGCCCTCCATTCAGTGGTTGACCGCTGATGAAGCAGAAAAAAAAGTTAAGCAGACTGATTCGCGTTGAAAGAAAAAGATCAGACGGTAAGCTCGCTATCATCTCCGGCCTTGGTAAAAGACAAAAACAACTCCGCCCTCCCATCAAGCTGCTCCTTCACCGACCGCCACTCCGGCATAAACCGATCCAGGAGTCCATAAAACCGGGGGCTGTGGTTATGCTCCACCAGGTGGCAAAGCTCATGGAGCAGCACGTAGTCGATGGCGCGAGTCGTTGCTTTGATCAAATTCGGATTCAGAAGCACCGTACCTTCCGGTGAGCAACTGCCCCACTGTGTTTGCATTTCGATCATGCGCCAGGCTGGTGCCTTCGTTGTCCACGGCAGAGTGTCGATCATTAGATCCAATCGACGCTGGAACACATCCTCGGCTCGGTTCCGGTACCACTGACGAACCGCTTTCTGTATTCGTGCTGGCGTTACTTTTTTTCCTTGCACCCGCAGTTGGCCACCAATGAGCTTACAGCTCATTCTTGACCTTTCCGAGTCGGGGATGACTTTCAGCACATACCTCCGGCCCAGGTACAGCATGCTTTCACCGCTTACCCATTGTCGTGGTAGAACATAGCGATTGCGCTCTTCGATACCATCCAAGTGCTTTAGTACCCAGCGGGCTCGGCGCTGCACCGCAGATTTAACCTCGGAAAGCGGGGCTGTCTCCGGCGCATCAACCTGAACCTTCCCGTTGGGATGCACATGAACCTTGATGGTTGCCTTGGTGTGGCCTGGTAGATAGCACAGTTGATATCGAAACTCCCTGCCACCGTACCGGGCCACGTATCCACGCGGCGAGTCTTCGGGCATGGGCGCCGCGGAGGTCATCACTTCGCTCCCCCGTTACGGAGAATCTGCACAACTTCGTCCAGCATTTTTTTGGCTTTATCCAACCCAACCAGAGAGAACAAACGGGGTAATAACGACTTGCGAACATCCTGTTCGATACCAGCCGGGTTCAGGGAGTTTTCGGCCACCGCCCGGTTCACCACTTTGTCGATCTCGAAAGCCTCCTCAATCAACTGCTCACCCTTATCCGCCTCCAATACTGCGAAATCATCTCCTAGCATTAGTTTGAAGGCACCGTAGTACGCCTGGGCATGTCTGTTGCCCTTAAACGCATCGGTGGGAAGATCGGGCACATCTCGCTCTTCGACCATAGCTTCTAGGTCGCTGAACAGCTTGAACTGAGCCTTGAAGTCGAACATGGACTCAGCTTTCTCGATAGCTTCTTTCAGCAGTGCCGAGAACACCTGCTTGGCGTATGGGTCGTCGCCAAGCTTCTCTTCGATGGTCTTCTTCGTTCGGGTCTTAATTTTGTCGGTTTCGTTTTTTGTCTTCTCATCGCTCCAGTTATCTGGATTGTTGTCTACTGAATCGATGAGTATCGGCTCATCCCCGGGGGCAACATCCACACCGGTCACGTACCGGTCGATCAGATCCCGGATTTGGCCCTCGTACTGGGAATAATCCACGGTTTCCTGGGCATCCATTCGAACCGTCTTGCGCAGGTCGGAGAACCACTTCAGGTCCGCTTTGTACCGTCGAATGTTGGCCTCGGTGAAGGCTTTGTCCTCGAAAAAGCTTTGAGTAGAAAGCGCCGTTTTTAGGCACATACCGAACTCGGTGACAGCTTCATAGAAGTCTTCGCGCAGCGCCTGACGGGTATCCACTTCCAAACCGTCCGGGTCCGACTCGTATTTGGGCATTAAAACCTGACGGTAGGGTTCCGGGTCCAGCTTGTTATCGATGTGCCCGAAGAAGCCCCAGAGTTTGTCATGTAGAGAAGGCAGCTTCTTATATTCGGTGTCTACGTTGGAATACAGGCCTTCGATGTCCTCAATAGCAAAACCGCCCTGGGTTTGGTCTTCAAAGTTCTGGTAGTCCCGGATGGCGGTATCGAGCTCTTTGAGAATGCCCCGATAGTCGATCAGATAGCCAAAAGGCTTCTGTGGATGCAATCGATTCACCCGGGCAATGGCCTGGATCAGGTTATGTCCCTTCAGCTGTTTATCGATGTAGAGCACCGCGTTGCGGGGTTCGTCGAAGCCCGTTAGGAGTTTGTCGACAACGATGAGGATATCCGGCGGTCCGTCGGTGCCAAAGTCCTCAATGATGTCCTTCTCATAGTCCTGAGGATCTCCGGTGACGTTTTTCTTCCACCAGTCCTGCACCAAGGGCAGGTTGGTTTCATCGACATCGGTATTTCCTTCACGGGTGTCCGGAGGGGAAATTACAACGGCACTGGTGACCAGACCAAGCGAGTCCAAGGCCTGTTTGTATCGGATCGCGCTGAGCTTGCTGTCAGTAGCCAGTTGCCCCTTGAGCTCCAGACCCGCCTTCTTATAATTCTCGCTGAAATGCACGCTGATATCGAAAGCGTTGACTCTAATACGGTCGTTCGCCGTGTAGATCTGGCCCTGTTTGGCGTACTTACGTTTGAGGTCGTCTTTCTGCTGATCTGAAAGAGCCGCAGTTACCTTATCGAACCAAGTGTCGACGGCCTTCTGGTTCACCTCCAGTAAGGGTTTCCGTTCTTCGTAGAGCAACGGTGTGATCGTGCCGTCTTCCACCGCCCGCTTCATGGTGTAGGCGTGGATAATGGAGCCAAACTTCTCGGCGGTTTCGCTTTTCTCGTTCTTCAGCAGCGGGGTGCCGGTGAAGGCATTAAACGACGCATTGGGCAGAGCTTGGCGCATTCTTTGATGATTTTCACCACCCTGGCTCCGGTGTCCTTCATCGACAATGACGATAATATTCTCGGATGGGTTGTAACATTCTGGCTGTTTAGCGGCTGACGCGAACTTATTGATGATGGTGAATATGATCCGTTCGTTGCCGTGACCAATACGCTCGGCCAACTGTTTTCCGGAGCGAGTTTTCGCCAGGGAGTCGCCGCTTTTCTTGCCGGCGATGTCGCTGCCAAAGGCGCCGCCGGTCAGGAAGGTTTTGGAAAGCTGTTTCTCAAGATCCACCCGATCAGTGACCACGATGACCCGGCAGTTCTTCAGATCATCATTCATTAGCAAAGCCCGGCACAGATAGACCATGGTGAAGGACTTTCCAGAGCCGGTGGTGTGCCAGAGGACGCCGCCCCGGCGCTCACCGGTGGGCTTGAATCCGGAGATGCGATCCAGTAAGGCTTTGATGCCGAAGACCTGCGGGTAACGGGCCGCGATTTTACCTATCTTGCGATCGAACAGGATGAAGAACCGGAGGAACTCCAAAAAACGGTGTTTATTCAGCAGGCCGACCAGTAGCTTGTCTTGTTCCGTAGGTTGCACGGTCTTTGACCAAAGCTCCTCGAAGTAAGCGCGGATCTTCGGTGGCTTGTCCTGGAACAAGGTGTCCTTGTCGGACGGCGACAAAGAGCGATTCTTGATTCCCTGGATATGAGCGTCGTCGAACTCCTCGTCCTTCCACTTCGACCAGAATTTGGTCGGCGTGTGCGTGGTTCCATACCGGCAATCGTTGCGGCTGATAGAAAACAGCAGCTGGGCGAAGGCGAACAGGTAGGGAATCTCGTCGTTTCTCTGGTTGCGGAGGTTCTGGCTAATGCCTTCCTCCACCATGTTTTTATTGGGGTTGCCGGAGGCGGCCCGCTTAGCTTCGATTACCGCCAAAGGAATTCCATTGACGAACGCCACCACATCGGGCCGACGGGTATGTGTCCCCTGGGCAGACAACACGTCCATCTCTTCAGTGACATGGAACTCGTTGTTATCCAGGTTCTCCCAGTCAATCAGATGAATCGTGGGCTGGGCCTTCTTGCCACCGACAAACTCCGTCACGGTTATACCCAAGGCCAGCATGTCGTAAACAGACTGGTTGGCATCCATCAGGCCCTGGGCCATGGACGGCGTGGTGATTTCCCGAATAATCTGGTCGATGGCCTGATCGGAGAGTGGATATTCTTCTCCCTTGAACTCAAACCGGCGTCGGCGTAGTACCTGCTCCAGAATCGGCTTCATCACCACGTCTCTCTGATTGCCTCGCAGTGCCTGACACTTTGAAGCAGGCAGAAAAATCCAGCCCAGGTTAATCAGCGTGGCAATGGCAGGGATGTGACTGGAATGCTGCTCATTCCCTTGAGGTGTGGTGTTCACGAGGCCTCCGTACCTTTTAAGGTCTCAGGCCAGATACGCTCGCAGATCGACTGGTACAACTCCTGCCGCGCTTCAATATCCTTCTTTTTAAAGATCTCATGTGACTCGAACGGGAGATTCAGCGTCGAATGAAGCTTGAGGAAATTTGGATTGTTTTCGTAAGCCAGCGGACAAAGTGATTTTGTTAGTAGGTTTTCTTTGATGTAGTGCGTCTGCTTTTTCTCGTAAGGCTGATCACCATAAGACTGGTTGGTACCCCGAGGCAGCAATACAAGATCGCCCAGCCGGTTGCGGTAGTTTTGGAACTCGTGCTCCTGCTCAAATTCGTCTTTGTGACGTGCAAACTTGTCCGCCCATATATGCTCTACCTCAAAGGGTTTGCCGCTGCCCGGCTGATAGTAGGTCACGAAACTGCTGCTCATTCCTGCTTGGTGCTCACACCAGCCGGTCATACGGGCGAGCAGAAACTTCACAAAGCGTTTGTTCTGGCCGTGCATCCGGAAGGTGCTCATGCCATCAAACGACTCTTTCATATCCTGTAATTTTTGCCCAAGCAACAGTTTAAGGTCGAGCAATTCATTGCCACGGATCTCTTTTACCAAGCTATACATAGTGTAGCGGATGGAGCTGGCAGAGAAATTGCGGAAATTCACCGATCTGCGAACCGAAAAAGTTTCTATATAGGCCGCAACGGTATCGATTTTTTGAGCCACGATTTCGTCGCTGTCGTGAGTGTTAAGAGCCGCTAGCATGAGTGGCAAGCTGAGCGTCGGTGCAATCCCCCAGCGGTGAATGTAATAGACGTGCTCCAAGCCCTGTACCAGGGTTTTCTCCGCATCTAGAATGCGAACATAAGCCCTAAGGTAAAAGCGGAACTCTTGCTGCACAAACTGCTCGAACGAGTCGCCTTTATCAGCATCTAGACCTACTTTGGAAAGGTTATCGCGCACCCAGCTGTGAAAACGAGTACCGATCTTCTCAAAATCCTCGTTTTTAGAGCCCGCCTTGCCAGGGCGAATACTGTCGGTATAGCGAGCCCGCAGCCATGATTGGAAGAAGCGTTGATCCTCATCCTTTTCGTAGGCTTTCAGGCTTAGCATGGCCTGCTTCCAGAAATCGTTGGCTTTTTTACGCTTCTCTGAGTTGTCGAAACGCGACAGCATAAAACCCTTCAGCATTTCTGACGGCGTCAGATTCAGACCACGATCGTTCATTGTTTCAAAGATGGTGTAGGCGTTTTCATCAGAGTAGGCGATGATCTCCACCATGATCACGTTGTACCTGAACCAATCAATAAAAAATGGAAAGGCATCCTGTTTTAATTCGTCTGGAAAAGCTCTTTCAATATCCTGATACCGCTCTGCCATGTTGTGTGTGGATTCATCATCATGATCATCTGGCACGTACTCCCCTTGATTGAAAAGACCTTCAAGACACGGAATACGCTCCTCAATTGTAATGTTGAATGACTTACTGCCGCGCAGCTCAGAAAAGATCATTGGTTCTATCTTTTCGTGAAACTGGAGTCCTTTCTGAAGGTTGTTCAAATAAATCAGGAACAGTGTCAGCGACGTTAAACGCTGCTGGCCGTCGATAATGCTCCGTTTGCCATCCTTGCTGCTGACAACAAATGGGCCAAGATAGTAGTTGTTATATTGCTCTCCCTTTGCGCAACTATCACCCGGGGTGTACTCACTGAGAAAGGCGGAAGTCAAGTCTGTCACCAGCTCTTCAATGTGTTTTTCACCCCAGCTGAATTCACGCTGAAAGTAATCGACTGTGTACTTTTGCTCGTTGAGGACATCGAACAAACTCCGGTGCCGGGCTTCGATTTTGTTTTCTAGCTTGCTCATGCTGCCTCCACTTGTACTCGCCGTTTACCAGTTAACAACTGCTGCATCAGGGCTTTCTTTTCCTTTTTTAAACTCTTAAGGAAATTCTGTAGTGCTGAAATTTCATGATCAGCAGTGGCAAGTACCTTTGAGATAGCTTTCTGCTCTTCAAAGCTAGGGCAAGGAATAACAAGATTTGCGAAAATTGAAATCCAATGACGTTGATGCCCTCCGACTTTGAATCGGATCATTTGCATCGCTTCCAAAAGGTATCTGGTTGAGAATCCCGAGTTAGAAGTGAGAATTTTGATAGCGCTGGACTTGACCTTAAATGGAAAATCCACGAAGCGGCTAGCCGTGGTGAAATCATCGAAGATGATGGTCGGTAGCACATTTCTGTAAATCCCAAACTCCTCATCAGAGTATCCCAATAGAAAGCTCTTGCCAGCTGTCAAAACAGGTGTTGGGAAATCATTAGAGTATTCAGTCGACCTAACCAGAAACGGCGTGGGCTGCTGGTATTTAAGCGCTTCCCCTAGCTCGATCTTTTGCCACTCCTCCTCAAACCCCGGCAACCGCTTCTTCCCGGTCAGCAACTGCTGCATCAACCCTTTCTTCCGCTGCTGGCTGTTTTCAAGCAGACGCTTTGTGGCGGTGATGGCCTGATCCCAGGCGGAGAGGATCTGGGCGATTTTTTTTTGTTCGGGAAGGGGTGGCAGAGGAACTGGGATGCTTTCGCAATTTGTTTTATTCATATATGGAATTGTGGTTTTCGAGGCTACGCTCTCCATATAATACTTTTGTGCTTTCAGTGCGTATGCTAAGTATTCGTTATGCACCGAATTAGAGCACACGAAAGCATGTAATTGCTGATTTAGAACAACCTTTTCAGCAGCAAGGGCTACAAGCCCGAGCTCTCCGACCGCAGCCATAACGACTGCACCTTTCGGGACAATTTTCCCACCGCATTCTTTCAGGACTGTTTCACTGACATAGTTTTTTTGTAGCGCGGATGGTACGTATCGTCCAGAAATTTCTGGAGTAGTGACCCATGGTATATCACCATCAAAATATTTGGGCTTATTCCGGCCTGGCACAATAGAGTTGCAAACTTTTCCCACAGGCACCCTTTGCCATTCGTTAGGCAACATAGCCCAGCTCCTTCAGATAACCCGCCATCTGCTCATTCAGCTTCGCAATTTCAGCCTCGATATCCTTTCGCTCTGCTTGCACGGCCATCAGGTCGATCTCCTCCTCTTCCTCGAAGGTGTCCACGTAACGGGGGATGTTGAGGTTGAAGTCGTTTTCCTGAATCTCTTTCAGGCTGGCTAGGTAAGAGTATTTATCTGATGCTTCTCGTTGCTTATAGGTCTCGACCACCTTGGCGATGTTTTCAACGGACAACTGGTTCTGGTTCTTGCCGACCTTGAACTCTCGGCTGGCGTCGATGAACAGGACGTTAGCGTCGGCCTTGTCCTTGCGGAAAACCAGAATGGCCGCCGGGATGCCGGTACCGTAGAACAGCTTCTCGGGCAGGCCGATCACGGCATCCAGCAGGTTTTCTTCAATCAGCTTCTGCCGGATCCTGCCTTCACTGGAACCTCGGAACAAAACACCGTGGGGCACCACCACGGCCATGCGGCCGGTCTTCGGTTTCATTGTCTCAATCATGTGCAGAATGAAGGCGTAGTCACCCTTAGTCTTGGGAGGCAGTCCGCGACGAAAACGCCCGTAGGGGTCACTCTCAGCACCTTCAACGCCCCACTTTTCCAGCGAGAACGGAGGATTGGCCACCACAATATCGAAGTGCTTCAGGCCACCATTCTCATCCAGCATCAAGGGGTTTCGAATGGTATCGCCCCATTCCAGCTTGTGGTTGTCGATGCCATGCAGAAACATGTTCATCTTAGCCAGCGCCCAGGTACTACCGATGGCTTCCTGACCAAACAGAGCGAAGTTCTTTGAGCCGTCGCGGCCCTTGCGAATCTGATTGGCGCACTTCAACAACAGGGAGGCGGAACCACAGGCCGGGTCGCAGATTTCGTCACCTTCCTTCGGCTCAACGATCTCAGCCATCAGCTCGGAGACTTCCGGTGGGGTGTAGAACTCACCAGCCTTCTTGCCGGAGGTGGCCGCGAAGTTCTTGATCAGGAACTCGTAGGCGTTGCCGATCACATCCAGCTTCCCGATACGACTCGGGCGCAGGTTCAGATCCGGGCGGGCGAAGTCTTCCAGAATGTGGCGCAGGATGTCGTTCTTCTGCTTTTCGTCGCCCAGCTTGGTCGAGTTGAAGCTAATGTCCTGGAACACGTCGGCCAGCTTGACGATGTTGGCCTCTTCGATGGCGTGCAGGGCCTTGTCGATGCGCTCACCATTGCCCGGTTCATGACGCTGGTCGTGCAGCGAATAGAAGGTGGCACTTCGGGGCAGTACGAACCGCTCGTTCTTCATCAACTCCTCGATCAGCTCCGGGGAGTCCCCATATTCCGTCTTATACGTGTCGTAATGGTCCTGCCAAACGTCGGATAGGTACTTCACGAATAGCATGGTCAAGACATAATCCTTGTAGATGCTCGGATCTACCGTGCCCCGGAAGGTGTCACAGGCGCTCCAGACCGCTTTGTTGATCTGTTCCTGTTTGATTGTATCGTTACTCATATTGGTTCCCTGTAGTCGGATCAGGACGAAGTAGTTGGCGGCCAACCGCATCGATCATGCGTTGCCGATTTTCGATTAACTGAATCAGTAGATTCTGTTCATGGGTGGCTGCGTCAGCCAGCTTGACCATCAGCTTCTGCTTATCAAATGACGGAATCACGACGGGCAGGTTGCCCAACTGGGACTTGGTGATGCTGGGCGCAGCGGATCCCTGGGAGCACATGGCGAAATACCGTTGGGCATCCACATAGTTGAGTTGCCAGTCCAGGAATTCAGGCATCAGCCTATAAGCCTCTGGCTTGAGCCGAATGTGATAGAAGTTCGGGGTGCAAACGGTGTTGACGGGCACATCCCCAATGACGGCGGCATCATTACGCGTACCCTTGGCCATAAACACCAAGTCGCCAGGCCATAAGTAGTTGGGGCGCTTACGACCAGGGAGTTTGACTCGATCGAGGGTTCTGCCTTCATTATCTCTGAGTCGTTCGCCTAAGACGATGTGCCGAAACTGGACCACGAAGGCATCGCCATTGCCGTCCAGAGGGAGCTTCCCTCTGAAGGGATAGCCAGGCTGGATGGTGGCCAGTTGGCGGAGGAGATGCCTTTCGTTTGCCTGCTGATTCATGCAGTATTCTCAATGATGCATAAAATTAAAGGTAACTTAGCTTTTTATGCATCATCTCGCAAGATGCAATCATTTGTCAGAAGCCTGGGTTCTCCGCCACCATTATCAACAGTTAGTGCGACACTTAAAGTCGCGCGCTGCACTTAATACGGAGTAGACGCCAATAGTGGAAGGGAGCGGTCGGTAAAGCAGGAGGTCTACATGATCATCTATCCAACAGGAAAGAAATACATCGGCAAGGACAGCATCGGCAGTTATCGCTACTTTGGCAGCCCGAACATGGATCTAGTCAATGTAGACTTTGCCCGGCTACCAGAGGCAACTAGGAAGGACTATCCTGTGAGGAAACTGATTCTTTGGGCGTCGCAGTCCTGCGCAGGAGCAGAGCTGTCAGCCTTAGATGTAGATTCGGGCCTACCGGTCAAACGTCCCGGAGGTGGGCTACAACTGCTGACCGGCGTTCCTAGTCTGATAAGAGACTTTGCTCCTCGCTACTTGTGCTTACTGACCCCGAAACACAAAGATTCCAATGGTGCCGACTTTGCCAAAACTTAAACAATCTCAAATCCGGAGACTCGATAAATTACTGGAAATGCGAGAAGGCTATGTCTTGGATTTTTCAAATCGGACTTTTTCTGAATTTTTTGAAGACGAGTTCGGTTTCGACATTTATCACGAAAAGTATGATCTCCATGGAGGTTCCAAGGCGAAACGGCTACGAGCACTGATCGAGGCAGAAGAGGGACCAGTCGTTGCATCAGTCGTTCAAAAGTTGTGGCTGTGGAGGCTGGCAAGCAAAGGTAAAGCGCCTGTCGCTGACGAGGACGACCTCTGGATACAGGGGTTGATTGCCCACTTGCAGACCAGTGGATCCGCACCGTTGGTTCAAAGCCTTGTCTCAACGGCCAAGATTCTTGACTTTGACACGGTCACTCGCGATTTGAACAGAACATTAGAAACGGCCCAGTCGGATCCCGAGAGTGCAATCACATCTGCTTGCTCGACCCTCGAAAGCGTCTGCCGTTCAGTTCTTCTCGAACTGGGGTTAGAGCTCCCCAAAAAGAGAGATATCAGCAGTCTTTTTCGTGCCGTGAGGGAGCCTTTAAAGCTGTCGCCTGCCCGCACAGACATGCACCCGGATATCTTGGGTGATGTTCAAAAAATACTGACCGGACTCGGCACGCTCGTCGAAGGCGTGGGCGCACTTCGTACCCATGCAGGCGATGCACACGGGCGAGAAAAAGGGTTCGTTCGGATAGACAGTAGAGTCGCTGGACTCGCAGTTCACAGTGCAATTACAGCGGCGCTCTTTCTTATACAAACCTGGCAAAAGCATTACCCTGCAACAGATCTTCATGAGCACTGACAATAGCTTTGTCAGGACCGGTCACACACTGGTCATTATTGGGTCATGGTAGAGAGCGTACGCAGGTAAAAGCTGAAAAGTATACTGAATTATGCCCCGAATTGACCTCGGGGGCCTGTAGCGATAGTCTGGCACTACTTTCACTAATGAGTGACTGGCCGATTGGTTAATCCCGTGTCAAGCATAGTTTGAACAAGCCAGCAGACCGCCGCCTGGTCGGCACCGGTCCGCAGCACGTTCGGCACAACTTGACCAGTGTGTTTCGAGTGTTTATTCACAGCACACCTCCAATCAGATGATACATCAAGGTATATATGCGGCTTTCTACCCACCACTCGTTGATGGGCAAGATAGTAGATCGTCGGGTTTTCTCGGTGGTCAGGTGGCATCGTAAGGTGTCGCTCGACGGTGACAATACAGACAAGCGGCCGCAACGTGCTTGTAGTCACCGGATCCAAAGGAACTAGGCGTTATGGATGAATACGAAGGTTGGTACCGCCGCCGCAGCTACGCCCACTTCGACCACCCCATGTCTGAAACACAAGCAAAGAAACTGGTTACCAATCCAAACCAGGTATCTCGCCATGCTTTTTGGCCGGTAATACTCAATCCTCAAAAATCCCTGTCCATTAAGGACGATTATGGGCGCCGGGTGTGGAAAACGAAAATCCGTCCCATTGTCTTTGCCGCACACAGCGACGCCCACATATACGCTTATTACGCCAAATACTTGGGGAAATGTTTAGAAGACAGATATGCTCTCCACAGTGGCGAGCATGTTTTAGCCTACCGACGTTTCGACCCATCACGCTGTAATGTGCATTTTGCTCTTGAGGCCTTCCAGGAAATCAAGACGAGGGAGTCCTGTGATGTCGTTGCCATAGACGTTGAGGGCTTCTTTGATGCACTTGACCACCAGAACTTGAAGGACGCCTGGACGCGGCTGCTCTGTAAAAACCAGTTGCCTGATGATCATTATGCCGTTTTCAAAGCCTGTACCCGAGACACAGCAGTAACGGTTCCCACCTTGCGAGACACATTTGGGGGTGAGATTTCACGGCGTGCCGGAAGATCTGGCGAGGCTATCTGTACCCCAAAGGAGTTCAGGACCCTTGTAAAGCCTCATCTTCGCTCTCGGCATGAGCTCGTTTGGGCAGTAAAAAGAAAACCTGTCCCGGCTTATCTCAAAGGACATCCGGCGGGCATTCCTCAGGGGCTGCCTATCAGTGCCGTTCTTGCGAACCTCTATATGTATGATGCTGATCTGGCGATTCAGGAGGCTATCCGCACCCGTGGAGGGAGTTACCGCAGGTACAGTGACGATATCCTGATTATTGTCCCGAAAGGACAAGGGGCTACAGCGGAATCGATCGTTCAGGCCGAATTGGACAAAATTCGGCTCCAGGTCAACTCAGTTAAAACGGTGCGATGCCGGTTCAGCATCACGAACGGAGCGTTGCGATCCCTATCGGTGGATCAATACTTCAAAGAGCAAGGCTTGAGTCCGGTTGCCTACCTCGGATTTACCTTTGACGGTCGGGACATCAGAGTTCGGGATTCGACTATCTCGCGATTTATGATCAAAGCTAAACGGGCAATAGAACGAGCCAGAATCGCAGCTGCTGAGAACGGAGAGCGCAGGTTAAAGAAGCGTCAGCTGTACGCTCGTCTCACTTCGCTCGGATATGGGAAAGCTTACGGCAAGGGCATTTATGATCAGATTGAAGGCAAGATTCTGCCCAAAGGAGCCCCCAGGCTCGGCTTCTTCAAATACCTACGGCTCGCAGAGAAAATTACAGATAGCACAGCGGTTCGCACACAAATTCGTCAGCTCGAAAATCAAGTTTTTCGAGAAATAGACAATTCTGAGAAAAGCCTCAAGAAGCGTCCCGCCTCTGTGTGAGCTGAGCACAATAACGCACTGCGCATAATCGCGGTTATGGTAAGCCGGCCCCGTTAGGTCCTCGAGTGCGCTTGCCTGAGCATCTCACTACGATTCCGCTCGTTGATGAATTGGGGGCTTCCCTCGCAATTTCCCCACGTATCACCTCCAGATTGACCTTTCGGTGTCTGTACATAGCATCCTTATAAATGCATGTTACGAAACGCTTGACCACTCCAGGATGCCATTGCCCAAGTATCTGCTCAAACCCGAAATCCTCAGACGGCTGGATAGCGAAACCCACCCCATGCACCGGCTGATCCTGGATCTGATGTGGCCGACCGGTGCGCGGGTTTCAGAGATCTTGGCGATCACGCCGGCCAGTTTTGTCGATGACGGTCATGACTTTGGAGTCTGGCTCAAACGCTGAAACAACGGGCAGGGCGGCCGAGCAAACGCAGCCTCCACCGCTCACCTATACGCTTCATCCCGATTCTTGATCGCGACTTCCAGACCCGGATTCAGAGCTACCTGTGGATGGAAAAGTTTCGGAAGAACGAGCTGATCTTTCCGATCACGCGCCAAGCCGTCAGCGCGAGCGTCAACCGGCTAATGGAGCAGGTTGGGGGAGAACCGCCGTTTAAGCTTGGTTGCCACACCTTTCGGCACAGCTTTGCCGTACATCTGTTGTTACACGGTCGACCATTGAAGTTTGTGAGCCAACTGCTTGGTCATCGCAGTGTGGAGTCGACTGAGGTCTACATGAATGCACTGACCTTCGATAGAACCTATTTTCTCGAAGGTGTCGACTTCCACTGAGTCAATCGTTCCCCTAGCATCCCATATATACGCCTCTTCGAGTCTAAAACCACCATATGTTGTATTTTTAACAAGATATGCTTATAGTGTCATGTCGTGTAAATATAGGGGTCATTAATATGTCAGGTATAAACCAACATGTCGTGCAGCGCGAAAACGGATGGGCTGTAAGAGGCGAGGGCAACAGTAGGGATACATCACATCACTCCACCCAAGCAGAAGCGGCCGCAGTGGCTCGGGGGACCGCCCGTAACCAGAAAAGTGAGTTGTTGATTCACGGTCGTGACGGACGGATTCGTGAACGCGATTCTTACGGAAATGATCCTTATCCGCCTAAGGGGTGAGTCGTAGAATCAAATTTTGTGGAAGAGTAGGTATGTGAGGAAGAGCAATGGGTATCCAGAAACATTTCAAAGCGTTCCACGACACAATCAAGCTCGGAAGGAAGGATGACGCCTATTCTTTGGCACGAGAGAAAGACGACAGCATAAAAAAAGCGATCAAAAAAGCCTTCGACGAGAGTGGATATCCAGTGGTCGAGGACTTTATACAAGGTTCGCTCGCAGTTCACACGGGGATCAAAAGTCGCGATACAGATTTTGATATTGATCGTGCGATCGTCATTGATACAGCGGACGCACCAGATGACCCGATCGAACCCAAAAGAAGAATCAAAGAGGTTCTTGATAAGCGGGGTTTTTCAAATGTGCGCATAAAGAAACCTTGTGTCACCGCCGACTACAAGACACTAGACCTACACATAGACTTTCCCGTCTACAAGCGCTCAGGAACTGACTACAGGTTAGCGGTAGGCAAAGCTGGCTCATCGGAAGACAATAAAGAATGGGCTAGAGCGGATCCAAAACGGCTAGAGGCTTGGATCAATGACGACTCTTCATACATCGGTTCCAAGCGTGATAAGCATGATCAGTTAAGAAGGCTGGTTCGGTATGTGAAGCGGTGGAGAGATCACCAGTTTGGCGAGGATGTAGCCAGAAAGGTATATTCAATAGGTCTCACGGTGATGATCAAAGAGTGTGTCTCTCCAAGCTTCGATGAAAATGGTAAACCATGCGATGCCACTGCGCTGAGCCAAACACTGACCAACATTCTTTCTCGTGGTTACTTCGTTCAGCAACTGGAAGAGGGGTGCTACAGGGTCAAAGTAGGCCTTCCGGTAATCCCATGGCGGGACATATTTGATGGAAGTAGTGTGAATACCGGAACGCAACTTTTCAATAAAATGTCGCGGTTCAGGAATAAAATTAATCAGGCACTTGCTGAGGACGATGAGATCAAGCAGTGCCGTATCTTGAACGAGGTATTCGGCGACGAATTTGAGATTCCTGAGCAAACAAGCGAATTGAAAAGCAGGAAAGCGGCTTTTGCCACCGCCGGCTATGTTGGAACTTCGCAAGGCGCATGAATTATCAGGAAATTACTCAGTATCTCCAAAATAATGGGTACGCCGCATTTCACGAAAAATGGAATGATACACACCACTGCCTTCGTGTAAGAATTTCGATAAACGGAGATTCATACACACTGCTGCATTTTTGTCTCCAAGAATTGAGTGCGCTTCCGACATTCTACCTGGAGAAATTGGAGAGTAAATTACAACTGGCACATGTAATGCCGAGCAAAGGAAGCGATCTTTCGCTCATTTGTGTGACGACTTCTGATGCCGTGTCGGTGAATTTCGACGTCCCGAAACTGGCGTTCGAGGCATCGTTATTGCGCCACATAGAACTTCTGACCAAGGCAATTACTGATCTAGCCTGGAACGCGCTGGAGTTAACGAGAGAATTCCAAGCAAACTGGAGTTTTCTCTGCGACTCCAAAATAAACGAATTTATCTGCGCAGCTCCAACTTCGGCATGCGCCCTTTTACAGGTTATAAAACCTGCCGATCGAAGAGATTTTGGAATAGATGGTTCGTATATCGGTTATCCTTCCGATTCAGGGCTTCAGGACTTACCCGCAGCCATTCGACGGAGGCAGGAAGATTCCAAAAATCAAAGTCAGCCGAATGGCGTTGTTATACCACTTGGGCAGCTTGGCCCACCTCCGAATGAAAACAACCAAGTTCGTCAATGGCTTGCCGCAGCACTTGCCGGGATAAATGAAGATGTATCGTCGAAATTAAGGGAAATTGCGAAGGGAATCCGGCAAAAGACTTTCTGGGTGATACTCAACGGTGAGACCCCATCTGGAACTGGTTGGTTTGGAGTAAAGTTGTCTTCCGATTCAAAGAAGTTTCTGCCAATGGAGAGTGCGTCCCTAGGTGCTTGGAACATTACCCCTTTCGTAGTTCGGGTTTTCGACAAAAGCATTTTTATGCCGCGTAGCGGGGCAGAGCCAGCTTTATCCCATAAAAAAGTTCTTATGGTGGGATGCGGGTCTGTTGGGGCAGAGATCGCAATGAAGTTAGGTGCTTCCGGAATCGGTGAAATTGACTTAGCGGATCCTGACATACTTTCGTGGAGTAATACTTACAGGCATGTTCTCCCAACCATCTTCGTTGGGTGTGAAAAGGCTGGAGCGCTTGCTGTGCATCTGAGAGGTCAATACCCTTGGATAAAATGCACGTGGGGTACCCGACGACTTCTCGAATATCGGGATATCGAGCACTTGAAAGCATATGACCTGATCGTTGTTGCTATAGGCTCGCCGACACATGAGAGACTATTCGCCTCCTTTATTCAGGACAACGAGAACACTCCTGCAGTCGTAAACAGTTGGGTGGAAGGTTTCGGAGTCGGTGGCCACGCCACGCTTAGCATTCCTGAACAACCTGGCTGTCTAAATTGTTCTTATGTTGATAATAGCACCTTCGATAGGGGGCTTGTTTCCAATCTAAACTTTATTGATAAGAATCAGGATGTGACCAGGAACATTGCTGGGTGTGGAGATCTCTTTCTTCCTTACGACAGCTTGTCTGCCTCGAAGACTGCAATTGTTGCCTCCAGTTTAGCTCTTGATTATTTGCGAGGGAGACTAACAGAATCTTCGTCAATGAGCTGGAAGGGTAGCGCAGATGAAGCCATGCAAGCGGGCATCAACTTAACACACCGTTACTACCATTTTGAAAGATCGATGCAGGCGCAGCCATTGCGTCATGAGGCTTGTGATGTGTGTTAAAACTACGTTCCCCTTTTCCTTCTCGCTTGAGAGCACACAGATCTATGTCCATAAGGATGTCGTGGCGGCGTTTCAACTAGCTCGGCAAAAAAAGAACGAGAACGAACGATTTGGGGTCATTATCGGCTCGAAAGACAAAGACAAAGACAAAGACAAAGACAAAGACAAAGAATGCTATTGGATTGAGCATCTCACCAAACCCTGTCCTGGGGACAAATCGAGCTTTACGAGTTTTACGCTTGAAGATCCAGCTCACCAGTCGATTGTGGACCAAAAGTTCAAAGAATCTCAGGGTCACCTCGCGTATTTGGGCACTTGGCATACCCATCCGGAGCCGTTTCCGGAGCCGTCGACCGTTGACCGGCGAGACTGGAAGAAGTGCTTGGCCAGAAACGATGATCGTCAGATTTTTTTCTGTATTGTCGGAACGCGTGAATTTCGATTCTTCAAGATGCACGGTGGAAAATTCAAGCGCATGAAAATGACTCATCATATTTGAGGGAACAGACGTATGCCCCAGCTAGCCATTCAGACAAACCACGCCCCCCTTGACGAACTGAGCTTAGTTGAGTCTTTAGCTAAATATTTCGTAGGCAACATCGCTTGGAATGAAGTCGGAATAGTCGCGGACCAGAATAACGAGAATACCATCGTCATTTTGCTCCAAAAAAATGAGGTCGTTGCTGTTCTTCGACTCAATCTTTCTCCCTCCGAGAGTGTAGATGCGCTTCAGCTCTTGCTTCCATCTCACCGCACAAAATTCCTCTATGGGTACTATCAAGGATTTATTCTGAGCAAAGAAGAGATATGCTCTTTAGTTACACTCACAAACATTTGGAACAGGATCTCGGACCAAATAGTTGAATGTGATTCGCAGGACATTTTGAATTACTATCAGTTAATTGAGAGTGACTCCAGCAGGAAAGGCCGAAATCGACCAATAAGCGCTGAAACAAAGCGTAAAGTACTTCTTTTCAGCCATGGCCGCTGCATGTTTGAAGGTTGTGGGCTGGATCTAGGGATAGATCAAATAACTGGCTATGAAGGCAATTTTTCCTATCTCGCACACAATGTCGCTTCTGCCGAAAAAGGAGAGCGAGGAGGGCGTTTAATTTCTGAAAAAAAATCAGACGATCCCTCCAACATATTGCTGCTCTGCGATAAACACCATCGTTTGATCGACAAGATTGCTGGGGCAGATTTTCCGGCTTGCCGTCTATCTGCAATGCGGCGATCATTTAAAAAAGTTGCGACCGAATTATTGGACGGACTAGGGCGCGAGCCCATCCCATGTTTTTCGGTGCTTTGGCCCGTTGGCGGCAGCGTAATCGCGCAACCAACACCATTTCAGATTTCTCAATCTCTACAGGTGATCAAATCCCGTCCAAATGGCCAACTCAATGTCGTTACGGACAATGATGAGAGTTTGCTGCAGAGAGACGAGTCAATGTGGAAAAGCATGCCCCGGCTAATTGAACGTGCAGCTGATCGAATTAAAATGCAAACACAAGGGAGCCAACACCGTGCTGCGATCTTTGCATTCGGGCTTATGCCCCAACTAATCGGCTTAGGTGCACTGCTTGGAAACAAAGCTCAGTTTATTCCTATGCTTCGTTCACGAGACACAGGAAACTGGGCTTGGCCAGCGGAAAAGCCGCGATATGAGAAGCCAATTATTCGTGGAGACGAGCTGGTTAACGCAAAAGATGAGGTTATCGTCGCAATTTCTTTGACCGCACGCCCTGAGCTATTTTACAAGACTTCTAAGTTGCTTGACCTTCCAGTTGTCGAGGTAACTGTGCCACAGGAATTTGAGGGAAATGGCGCTATAGCCCATCCTGACGAGGGAAAGAGGTTAGTCAAGGAGTTGCAATCTCTTTTCCACCAGCTCACCGATAAAGGGATGGCGAAGATTCATCTGTTTATTTGCGCCTCAAACTGCGCCTCTGTGCTTGTCGGCATGTCGATCGACCGCAATCATTCACCGGTCTGGATATACGATTTCCATGGCAAATCTTTAGTGCCTAGGTTGGTGATCGATCCAAGCGGAGCAGGCACTGAGCTTTGGTCGCCTTAAGAAATCCAGTGTGCCATGTCAGGAGCGTAAAGTTGTGAGGGATTTCCAGGCGGAATTAGAAGCTTCCGCACAATTTATTACTGAGAACCGTCGGGGTACGCGTGCCTGGCCGGTTTTACTCATTAAAGGAAGCTCCTAGAAAAGCGCGAGCATAGAAGGAGAGTACGCAATTAAAATCCGTAATAATGTTATTTTAACGGATCTTATCTTTCAGTGGAGAAATCACCCCCTGGGCCGGTCAGGACTTCCAAATTCATTGTCTAGGCGCCGTCGACTACGCATTAGATTTTCCGCTTCTTGATTCACGCACTCGCTATATCGTTCATCACTTCAGTAGGAAATTCCACAACCAAGCTTTCTATGGCGCCGTCCCGTGCTATTTCTTTTCTAATGGAGAACTCGCTTGGATGGGTGAGCTCCATGAAAACGTTTTTAGGCTCAGCGTTCAGATACTCATAAAATAGAAGTGGTCTCGCTCGCCACCGGTACGCCAACGCTGACAGACATCAACTGCGCATAATACCCATTATGTTGGCTCGACCGGACGCTCACATTCGCCGGTGAGCCCGGCTTTAAACCTCACCACTCTCTCGCTTACCAATAGCGACCACAGTGACCACTATGCGGTCGTCTTCGACTTCATAGACCAACCGGTAACCTGCGCTGCGCAGTTTAATTTTGTAGCAGTTTACCAGGCCGGATAAGGCGTCAGACTGGACGTGGGGATCGTCGAGCCGCTGTTTCAGCTTTTTCTTGAACTGCTCTTGCAGCACCGGCGCTAACGTCTGCCACTCTTTCAGCGCAGATGGTTTGAACTCCAGGGCATACTTAGAGTGCATCCAAGGTCACTGGAATACCACGCTCAGATCGACGAGACTCCACCAGACGAGTCAGTTCTTGATCGTCTAATCGCTCCAGCATGGCCTCGTAGACATCCGCTGGCACGCAGTAGAATGCTGGTTTATTTCGGTTTAGAACGACGATCGGAAAACCTTCTCTGGCGCCCACGACCGCCATTGGATTTTTCTTCAATTCAGAGATACTCGAATCCCGCACCTCGTCATTCTTTTGCCGATGAAGACCCTCCTGTTTCCATCAAAACGGAAATACCAGCGGCGTAATCACCAGCACCGCGGTCGAATAGGTCACGCTGACGGGCAGTCCAATTTTTAGAAAGTCCGCAATGCGGTAACGCCCGGGTGAATACACCATTAAGTGGGTTTGGTAGCCAAACGGGATTAAAAAGCAGGCGCTGGCGCCGTACGCCACGGCCATCACAAACGGCAGCGGGTCAGCGCCAAAGGCATTGGCGGTGCTCCAGGCGACCGGAAATGCCAGCGCGGCGGCGGCGTTATTGGTAATGGTTTCGGTGAGCATAAGCGTGAGTAAGTAGCAGCCAATGAACGCGGCATAAACACCGTAGCCACTGAACAGGCTCTGCATGCCGGTTGCTAATAAGCCGGCCGCACCTGAGTTTTCTAACGCTTGGGCGATGGCTAGCGCCGAGCCAATAATCAACCACAGTTCAAACGGAAAACGGCGGCGAAGTTCCGCCAGGCTGATCACTTTCATCAGCAGCAATCCGCCCAGCAGTATCAGTAATCCGTGGAATAGTGGGAGCACATTGGCGGTGGCCAGGGCGATGACCGTTGCAAACCCGCCCACGGTGAACAGGCTTTCTTTGTTGCTCAGCTGTGGCCGGGTGAAACTGCCACTCAGTAGGTGGAAGTTGCGGTCCAGGTTGCGGTGCTGACGGAAGTCAGCGCTCACCGCGAGCAGTAAACAGTCACCTACGCGAAGCGGTATTTTCCCCAGTTGCCCCTCCAAGCGTTTTTCCCCTCGCCTTATACCCACCACCCCTGCGCTGAACATGCTACGAAAATCCACATCCTGCAGGGTTTTCCCTGGAAGCCCGGATTCGTGGGAAATCACCACTTCTACCAGGTTGGTTGAGAGGAGGTTATCGGCTTGATGGCCAAATAGCTGCAGCCCCGGGAAACGCTGCAGGGCTTGCACCTTGCCGACTTCTCCCGTGAATACCAGCGTGTCATTGATTTGAAGTTGCTCATCCGGTGCGACCGGGCTGATCAGCCGCCCTTGCCGCTCTATTTCCATTAAATAAAGCCCGTTCAAGCTGCGTAGGCCGTTTTCTTCAATGCTTTTCCCAATCATGGGTGAGTCGGCTTTAAGGTCAGCCGCCAGAAAGTAGGCGAGTTTTTCGTGGGTGCCTTCCGGTTGGTGGTGCGGCAGGGAATTTGCGCGCCACATCAGCACGCACAGCGTCATCAACGCCACCGGTATCCCTACCAAACTGAATTGGAACATACCCAACTCGCTGCCACTGGCGCTTAAATTAAACGAATTCACGACCAAGTTGGTGGAGGTGCCCACCAGGGTAGTAATGCCGCCTAATATTGAGGCGTAAGAGAGCGGAATTAACAGCCGTGAGGGTGCGATATGCTGCTGGCGCGAAATAACCCCCAGGAAAGCAGCCACCACCGCGGTGTTGTTCAAAAATGCGGACAGCAGCGCCGTACTGCCCATCAGTCTTGCTGTAGCAAGCCGGGGGTGGCCCTTCAATAAATAGCGCGATAACCAGTCCAGCAGGGGCGAGCGTTCAAGGGCCAGCGATACCAACAGTAAGAGCAACAGAGTGGCAAGCGCCGGGTTGGTGTATTGAGCGAGCAAGGTTGAGGTGTCGACAAGCCCCAGTAGTAGAAAAATACCGGCCAAGGTGACGAAGGCTATGGCGGGTTTTACACGCCCACTGACTAACAGCGCCAGCAAAAGCGCAATGGAAAACAGAACGGCCCAAGGGGTCATGGTGGGTCCTTGCAAAACGTTAAATGCGAAGTTCACTTGCTGGATTTTACGCAAGCTTTTATGATGGTGTCTAATGATTGTGTTTTTAGGGCGTCTTTATTTATTAAAAAGTCACTAAATACAGTTGGTTGAATGTAATGTCGAGCATTAAACATTTATCGCCTGAAATTCTTAATGAGCGCCGCGTGCAAGCCGTAAAGTTACGTTTGGACGGTTTTACGGTCGCGTTGGTGAGCCAGCAAACCGGGCTGTCCGCGCCTACGGTGTCAGCTGCATGGAAAGCATTCCGTGAGGGTGGTTGGACGGCCGTTCCGGTGCGCCCCCGTGGCCGTTTAAAGGGGCAGGCCAACGTATTGGATGCTTCTATCCGGCAGCGGCTTTGGGAGGTGCTCTATTCCGTGCCCGATGCTGAACAGCCAGGCTGGAGCAGCGCTGCACTTTCTGCCCTTTTACACGATGAACACGGCGTTGAGTTAACGCAGCGCGCCATCGAGCACTGGTTGGAAAGCGAAGGCTTGAAGCATGAGCCCTGGCCATTATCTGCGCTGGCGAAGCAGCGCTCGCAGCTGGGGCGATGGTATCGCCAGGCCGTTGCGCCGCTGTTTTTCAGGTTGGAGGAAGCCGGCCAGCTTTGGCAGGGCGGTGTACGC